>Ga0315273_10003643_pt1 | contig 18611 bp, 15 predicted proteins | sample YL17G02_0_MG_FD_205753 | JGI IMG/M metagenome (GOLD analysis project Ga0315273, IMG submission 205753) | Sediment microbial communities from Yellowstone Lake, YNP, Wyoming, USA - YL17G02_0 | ecosystem: Environmental > Aquatic > Freshwater > Lake > Sediment | place: USA: Wyoming | collected...
TCTTAACGCGATCGAATTCCTTGAGCAGCGCCTCCTCGGCCTTCTGGTAGTTGCCGAAGGTCGCCTCGAGCCGCTTGAGCATTTCCTTGAGGGTCTCGGGGTCCACGGCCACGTCTTTGTGCTTGGCCGCCAGCATGATCTCGACCTTGTCGGCGGTGTTCTCCAGGTCGGTGGCGGCGGAGGAGAACGCGCGGGCCGTGTCGTAAAGGTTCAGCGACTCGACCTCTTCCTTGTCGGGCGTGGCGAACAGGCGCCAGGGGGCCCGGCGGACCTCCTTGGCCAGGGCCCGCAGGTGGTCGCTGGTGTCGCGGAAGTTCTGGAGGGTGGCGTCGATGTTGCCCCGGTTCGTGGCCAGGAGGGCCTTGGTGTCGGCCGCCACGACGCGGAAATCCTCCACCGCCTTCTTGACGTCGACCGAGGTGGTCTTGACGTTGGCCCGGATCTCGTCGGCGTCCTTGTCGGTCTTCTCCATGAAGGCGCGGGCGCGGGCGATCGTAACGCGGAGGTCCTCGTCGTTCTTGTCGGCGATCTCCTTGAGCTTCGCGGCGAACGCCTTGAGGTCCGCCAGGACGGCGGCGGCGCTCTTGTCGGCCTTCTCGGACACGTCCTTGGCGTTGGCGATCGTGGCCTTGAGGTTCTCGCGGTTGTCGTCGAGGATGGCGTTGATGCGCTTCACGGTGTCCTTGGCGTTGGCGGAGACCTCGGTCAGATTCTCGCTGGTGGCCTTGAGGTTGCCGAGGATCTTCGGCCAGTCGTCCCGGGTCTTGGTGGTGATGTCGCTGACGTTGGCGAGGATGGTGGAGAGGTTCTCCTGCTCCTTCGGGCCGAGGCCCAGTTCCTCGGCGGCGCCCGCGAAGACCGACGCCTGGTTGCCTTCCAAGGCGCCGCTGGCTTCCGGCCCGAACCCGACGTCCTCGATGTTGAGCACCGCCGACTGGCCCACCAGGGCCTGCGAGATCACGACGCGGGCGTTCTGGGCGATGCGATAGGTCTTGGGCAGCGACGCCTCGACTTCAACCTTGTAGCATTTCTCGCGCTTGTCGCCGGGCTTGCACGGGACTTCCACGAGGCCGATCTCCTCGACGCGCCCCACCGGGTGCCCCGCCAGGAGCACGCTGCCGCCGACCTTGATGTTCGGCGCCGCCGCGAAGTGGATCTTCAGCGTCCGCATGGCCTGCGGCCGGAGGTTCCAGGCGCCCACCACGACGAGGACCGTCACGGCTGCCGCGAGGGCCAGCAGCAAGAACGCTCCCGCGATGACGCGGTTACGCATGGGATGGAGAGGCATGACGAACTCCTAAAGACGGGACTGGGGCCGGGGGCCTGGTACTACACGGCCACTTCCCCGGGTGCGGGGGGGGTCTCCTCACCCACCGCGCGGCAATTGCCTCCCGGCGGCGAGATAGCGCAGGTGCGCGGCGGGTCGGGAGACCCGCCGCGCGAAGCGGCGTTGTAGTACTAGTCCCGTTTTCCATGTAGTCCAAGCAAGTCCGCCAGGTAATCGGTTTTCGACACGCGCAGCGGTATGGGGCCGTCGGCCAGGCCTTCGACGAACTGGCGGACCCGCGGGTCGGCGGGCCGGCGGAAATCCTCGGGCGGGCCGATGGCGATGAACTCGCCGTTGTAGAGCATCGCGAGGCGGTCGGCGATCCGCAGGGCGCTCTTCATGTCGTGCGTGACCACGAGGCTCGTCACGCCCAGCTTCGTCCTCAGGTCGATGACCAGTTGGTCGATGACGCCGGTGGCGATGGGGTCGAGGCCGGCCGTCGGCTCGTCGTAGAAGAGGATCTCGGGGTCGCGGGCGATGGCCCGCGCCAGGCCGACGCGTTTGCGCATGCCGCCGGAGATCTGCGAGGGCATCAGGTTCTCGAAGTCGCGCAGGCCCACGAGCTCCAGTTTCATCTTGACGATCATCTGGACGATCTTGTCGTCGAGGTCGGTGTGCTCGCGCAAGGGCAGGGCGATGTTCTCGCCCACCGTCATCGACGAGTACAGAGCCCCCGACTGGAAGAGGATGCCGAAGCGCTGGCGGATCCGGTTCAGGCGCCGCGGCGAGGCGTGGCAGACGTCTTCGCCCCACAGGTACACGTGCCCGGCGTCGGGCGTGTGCTCGCCGATGATCGTGCGCAGGAGCGTCGACTTGCCGCAGCCCGACCCGCCGATGATGACGAGGGTCTCGCCCGGCGCGACCACCAGGTCGATGTTCTTCAGGACCTGCCGGCCGTCGAAGAACTTCTGGACGCCGCGAAGCTCGAGGATAGGTTCGACGTCTGCCATGCTTCACCAAAAGAAGTAGAAGAACGCGGTAAACGCGCAGTCCGCCGCGATGATCAGGAAGATCGCCAGGACGACGCTCCGCGTGGCCGCCCGGCCGACGCCTTCCGCCCCGCCCGCGACAGAGAGGCCCTCGTAGCACGACACCAGCACGATGATGAACGCGAAGACGCCGCTCTTGATCAGCCCGGTCAGGAAGTCCTTGGCCGCCAGGCTTTCAATGGTCGTATGATAATACTGCCATGAGTCGCCCTGGAGCACCCAGTGGTCGACGATGCCGCCGCCGAGGGCGCCGACCACGTCGGCCAGCACCGTCAGGGCCACGGTCGTCAGCAGGCAGGCGATGATGCGCGGCACCACGAGGAACCGGACCGGCGGGATGGCGCTCGTGCGGAGGGCCGCGATCTCCTCGCCCACCACCATCGTGCCCAACTCGGCCGCGATGGCCGCCCCCGCGAACCCCGACAGCACGACGGCCGAGATCAGCGGCCCCAGCTCGCGGAAGATCGCGATCGCCACCACCGTCGCCACCTTGTCGAGCTGCCCGTAATCCGCCAGCACGGGGGCGAGCTGGAGCGCCAGGATCATGCCCACGAACACCTGCACCAGGGCGATGATCGGGATGGCCCGCACGCCCAGCCGCACCATCTGGAAAAACGTCTCGTCGACCTTCAGCCGGGGGCGGGTGAACACCCCCAGCACCAGGTGCTTCAGCGCGTCGACCGTCAGGAACCCCAGGCCCCCCACGTAGGCCAGGAATCCTTCCCCCTGGCCGCCGACGCGCTCCAGCAGCCGCACGAGCCCGTTGGTGCTCACGACGCCAGGGCCTCCCCCACGCTGTCCACCATCACGAAGATCCGGTCCAGGCGCACGATCTCAAACGTGCCGCGCACCTGCGGCCTCACGCCGGCCAGGACCAGCTTGCCCTGGTAGGCCCGGACCGCCTGGAGGGCCTCGACGATCGTCGCCACGCCGCTGGAGTCGATGTAGACCGTGCCGCTCAGATCGAGGATCAGCAGGCGCGGCTGCGCGGCGGTGGCCCGGCGCAGCGTGTCGCGCAGGGCCGTCGACGAGAAAACATTCACCTCGCCCCGCGCCGCCACAATCGTGGCGCCCTGCTCCTGGCGCGTTTCGATGGCCAGCGATTCGTCGTTCGTGCCGAATAGTGAAGCCATGGCCGCAGCCCTGCTCTTCCTTGCCTCTTCAGCGTGGCGCCAGATTGCCGGGTGGCATGGTCACAGCCTGCCCGCCGCGGCGGGCGCCGCTGCGTGGCTGTGCATTGTCCGCCATCGCGCACGGCCACCTCTCCGCTGGCGGCCGTGCCACCCCACCTGAGCGAGGCGTTACGCTTCTCGCGCTACTTCGGACCTTCCTCTTTGGGCGTTGAACCGTTTTGCTCGCCGCGCGCCCGGAGGCGGGCGGCCGTCGCGCGGCGCTTCCCGAGCTCGGGGTAGCAGAAGTCGAGGCAGTCGCCGGCGAGCCGGTGGACGCCCGTGGCCGCCAAGAACCGCACCCCCTCATCGTCGGAGTCGAGCAGGGGCACCAGCATCCCGGCCATTTGCCGATCGCCGGTGCGGATGACCTCGGCGATGGCCGCCACCTGGACCCGCGGGTTCTCGGTGTAGAGCCGGCGGCAGAGGTTCTCGCGCCCGGCGGCACATCCGGCCGCCAGGGCCGCCAGGAGGAGCGCCAGAAGTCCCGTCCGCCGCATCACGGCCATTTCGCCCCGATGAGTGCCACGCGCTGCAACCGCCCGCCCCGCCAGACGGGCAATTATAGCCCTTCCTGGGGGGCAAGCTAGCGGAATTCGCGCGGCGACTGCCGGTGCTCAGCGTACCACAGCCCCGTTGCCATGCGCGGGCGCCTGTGGTAAAGTGGCCGACAGGGTCGCGCTACGGGAGCGTCGTTATGGGTTTGATGCACGGCATCAAGGGGTCCTTCTGGCGTGGGCTGGCGATTCTCCTGCCGGCCCTGCTCACGCTGGTGGTCCTCAAGTTCGGCCTCTCGCTGCTCGACGAATATGCGGGCCAGTACGTCAACAAGGCCATCATGGGCATCGCGGTGCTCGTGACGGGGGCTCCCGGCGACGAGGTCAGGACCTGGTACTACGGCCACTGGCTGGGCTGGGTCGGCACCGTGGCCGCGGTGATCGGCCTGTGCGTCGTGGCGTACTTCGTCGGCACGTTCATCGGCGCCCGGGTGTTCCGGCTGCTCGAACACGGCGTGATGCACGTGCCGCTGGTGAAGAAGATCTACCCGTCGGCCAAGCAGGTGTCCGAGTTCTTCTTTGCGGAGCGCAAGGTCGACTTCCGCCGGGTGGTGGCCGTCGAGTTCCCGCGCCAGGGGATGTGGATGATCGGCTTCGTGACGGGGCAGGGGCTGAAGACGCTCTCGGACAAGGGCGGGCGGGAGCTCATGTCGGTCTTCGTGCCGTTCACGCCCGCCCCCGTGACGGGGTACGTTGTCATGGTGGCGAAGGAGGAGGTGGTGGACCTGCCGATGTCGGTCGACGAGGCGATCCAGTTCCTCATCTCCGCCGGCGTGATCGTGCCCCGGGCCCAGCGGGCGGGGCCGGCCGGCCTCATGCCGCCGGACCTCGAGCCGCTGGCCGCCGCGGAAACGTCAACGACACGGCCTTAACCGCAAAGGACGCAAAGAACGCAAAGAAAAAGGACAAGAGCTTTCTTCATAAAAAGAAATCAGATTCTTTCTTTGCGTTCCTGGCGTTCTTTGCGGTTCAATCTGTTAGTGTCTTTAGGATAACGGACAGCATAGCTTGAAGGAGATAGGCCCATGTACGTCGGCCGCATCGTGGCTGTCGGTCGCACCCCGGAAGGCAAGAACGCCGTCATGTACCGCGTCTCGTCGCGCTCGTTCCCGAACCGCCGAACGGTCCGCACCTCGCGCGGCCTGGCGGTCGTGCCGATCGAGGGGCACGAGAAGGACATCTTCAAGAACCCGTACATCGCGTACAACGCCGTGCGGGTGGCGGGCGCCGTCGCGGTGGCGACGAACGGGTCGCAGACCGACCCGATCACCGAGAAGATCGCCTCGGGCATGAGCATCCGCGACGCGATGGTCCAGTCGCTTGTCGTCCTGGACTACGAGAAGGACGACTTCAGCACGCCGCGCATCGCCGTGGCGGTGGCCCGCGGCGCCGCCGAAGGGTGGGCGGGGATCGTCCGGGCCGACGGCCTGCACGTCCGCAGTTTCCGCCTCGTCGCCGGCAAGGCGTTCTACTTTGCCACGTACGAGGTCAGCGACCCGCGCGAGGAATACGCGAGCGACTTCCGCGCCGCCTCGGCCGACGCCGCCGCCCAGTGGATCGTCAGCGGCGGCCGGTTCGCCGACCTCGAGAAACCCGTCTGCTCCGCCGCCGCCCTCGAGACCGCCGACGGCTTCGACCTGGCGGGCTTCACGGTCGAGGCGAAGTAGCGCCGCCGTCCGCGCCGGCCGCGGCCAGGCGTGCCTTTCGCGCCCGCCACGGAAGCGGCGTACGTTTTTGGCGCGTCGTTGCGAATGGCCGGGTGGCATGCCCACGCCGCCGTTTGCGTGGGCATGCATGCCGGACATCCGGGAACATGCCCAGGCAAAGACGGCCTGGGCATGCCACCCGGCAAGTGGACGTTGGCACGCTAAACAGGCACCGGGCCGCAACCCGTGGCCGGTACGGTATCGCCACATCGCGCGCGGGTCAGGAGACCTGCGGCGCCACACGAGGCGCGGAGGAGGGACAACGCATGACCCATCCAAGACTGAACCGGCGGAACTTCCTGGGCCTGGCGGCCGCTTCGGCGGCGGGGGCGATGGCGGGGCCGTACGTCATCACGTCGTCGGCCCTGGGCGCGGGGGCGGTGCCGCCGCCGAGCGATCGCGTGGCGCTCGCCCACATCGGCGTCGGCGGACAGGGCGGGGGACTGCTCCAGCACTTCCTCGCACTCCCGGCCGGCCAGAGCATCGCCATCTGCGACTGCTTCAAGTCGCGGCGCGAGGGCGCCGTCCAGAGGGTCGAGGCCCACTACACGCAGCGCGACGGCAAGGGGTCCGCCCGGGGCTGCCAGGCCTACGCTGATTTCCGCGAGGTCATGGACCGGCCCGACATCGACGCCGTGGTGATCGCCACCCCCGACCACTGGCACGTGCCGCTCGGCCTGGCCGCCTGCCGCGCAGGAAAGGATATGTATATCGAGAAACCTTTGGGCCTGGCGGTCGAGTGGAACAAGGTCCTGCGGGCGGCGGTTCGCCGCTACGGCCGCGTCTTCCAGTACGGCACCCAGCAGCGGGCGCAGGCCCACGTGCGGTTCGGGTGCGAACTGGTGCGCAACGGCCGCGTCGGCAAGATCGAGCGGATCGAGGTGACGGCCCCGGCCGGCGCCGCCGGAGGGTCGATGACGCCGGTGCCCGTCCCGGACGGGTTCGACTACGACCGCTGGCTCGGCCCGGCCCAGGAGTCGCCCTACACGGCCGACCGCTGCACGAGCAGCGGCTCGTGGCACGTCTACGACAACTCCATCGGGTTCCTGGGCGGTTGGGGGGCCCACCCGCTCGACGTGCTGCACTGGGCCTACCCGGACGCCATCCCGGTGGAGTACGAGGGCACGGGCTTCATCCCCTCGACGGGCCTGTTCAGCACCGTGACCGCCTGGAACATCCGCGCCCGGTACGCCAACGGGGTGCCCCTGGAGTTCCGCGACGGCGGCGACCGGACGACGTTCTTCGGCGCCGACGGGTGGGTGGCGATCTCGCGCGGCGGTCTCGACGCCGATCCGAAGTCGCTGCTGCGCTCGACCATCGAGCCGGGCGAGATCCATCTACATGCCTCGAACGACCACAAGCAGGACCTCTTGAACTGTATCAAGACGCGCCAGGACCCGGCCAGCCCCATCGAGACGGCGTGCCAGTCGGACTTCATCAGCCACCTCTCGGACATCGCGATCCGCACCGGCCGCAAGATCGCGTGGGACCCGGTCCGCGAGACCATCGTCGGCGACGCCGAGGCCGCCCGGATGCTCGATCGGCCGATGCGAAGCCCGTGGCGGCTGTAGGACTACAACGCGACTTCGCGCGGCGGGTCAGGGCACTTGTTTGGCGTGGGTGGCACGGTCACGCGCCGTTGCCCGCCGCGGCGGGCAGGCTGTGGCCGTGCCACCCGGCTATCTAAGCAACGCGCTAAACACGTACGGGTCAGGAGACCCACCGCGCACCTGGTTAAGTGGATTGTAGTACTGGGGCGCCGCGCCATCGCTTGACCGTCAAGACTCGTATCGCCCCTCCGCCGTCGCCTTGGCCGCTTGCTCGAGCAACTCGCGGACCTCCGCGTCGGTGGTTTGGCGGAAGTCGTCGTACCAGGCGCCGACCGCGAAGAAGGGCACGGGCGTGGTCAGGCAGAGGGCCTCGTCCGCCTCTGCCTCCAAGGCGGCGCAGGCGTCCGGCGGGGCGGTCGGCACGGCGGCGATAATCCTGGCGGGCCGGTGCGCCCGTACGGCGGCGACGGCCGCCCGCATGCTCGCGCCGGTGGCCATGCCGTCATCGACGAGGATGACGGTGCGGCCGGCGAGGTCGGGCGCGGGGCGTCCGCCGCGGTAGGCTTCCTCGCGCCGATCGAGTTCCCGCTGCTCGGCGGCGGCGATGCGGTCGATCTCGTCTTGGGAGATCAGCGACGCGCGGACGACCGCCTCGTTGATGACCCGCACCCCGCCAGACGCAATCGCACCCATCGCCAGCTCTTCGTGGCCGGGGACGCCCAGCTTGCGCACCAGGAAGACGTCGAGCGGCGCCCCGAGCGCCCGGGCCACCTCGAAGCCGACGGGCACGCCCCCGCGCGGCAGCGCCAGGACGATCACGTCCTGGCGGCCGGCCAGGTGGAGGAGGGCCTTGGCCAGTCGTCGGCCGGCGTCGACCCGATCTCTGAAGTGTCCGATCATGGGCTCTTGCTCCCTCATTAAGTCTAGGCGAGGGGGCCGCCGACGGGGGCGGAAAAGGTCTCGATGGCCTCGCCGGACCGGCCGCGCACGTGTTTGGCGTGTTGCTCCGGATAGCCGGGTGGCATGCCCACGCCGCTGTTCGCGTGGGCATGCACGCCGGACATCGGCGAACATGCCCAGGCAAAGGCGGCCTGGGCATGCCACCCTGCAAACGAACGTCCGTAGGCCAAACACGTACCCGGCCGCGCACCGGTCGGCGACGGGGCGCCGGCGGCTTGGCGCGCCGGGCCTTCTCCTCACCGCCAGGGGGTGGTCAGGATTTTTCAGATTTCCCCTGTTGCATTCCGGGCCGGCGTGTGGTATAAACCCTGCGCTTCGCCCGAGAGCATGTGCTTGGTTCAGTCCTGAGGGACCTTCGGCTACAGGAAGATGGAAATCGGGCGAGAGTTCGGCACCGCCGCTGCACGGGTGCTGCCGGCCGAGATTCGTAGGGCCGGATGTTGCGTTCGGGCGACTCTGGTGGCCCGTCGTGCGGGGGAGCAGCCATGAAGAAAGACAGCGTATAGGGCCGGAAGACACCTTAAGGTAGTTTCTCGCCACCGTTGCTACCATACGGTAGGTATGCCGCAACGGCGCGTCCACCCCTCCAAATCACGTAACACGTGCATTTTCAAGAGGATACGGCTTCGGCGAGGGTTTGGCAGCGGTTTTGCACTGCCTCTGGTAAGGTGAGGCTGCCATGCCATGTGTTCCGGTCCAACGCGGATGGCGGCATGATGCGGCGCGGCGGGCAGGACGGTCCACCGGGCAAACAAAGACTCCGTGGAACTCGCAGGGGGAGCGGGTGTGTCCGGAATTTCTTGCATCCCCATGGCACGGGGGTGCCACTCCCCAGTAGGATAATAAGAGGAGGGTTGTCCCGCGGTATCGGGCGTGCCTTGACGCAGTCATCGTGACGGCTCGTATCTTCCGTGGCACCTCGTCGGGCGTGGAACGTATAAAAGTGTTGTTTCGTCCATGTTGGCGGCCGCGGGCAGGGGGGCGACTTCAGCGGGGCCGGTCGGGAACGTGTGATGGAAGCGTCCAGCTCGCCTTCGAGCGGACGCTCGAGATAGAGCACCAACGAAAGGAGTGTCGCAATGGCAAAGAGGAACAATGGTAAACCCGCCATCAAGGAACCCACGCCGAATGGCTCGCCGCCTCGCCAGGTCGGGATAGCGCCGACGATGCGAACGGAGATGCCGCGACCGGTGACGCCGAGGCCGGAGATGCCGCGACCGGAGACGCCGAAGCCCGAGGCTTCGCGGATGTCGACGCTCACGGCCGTCGCGATGGCGCTGAAAGCGGGCCCCGTGCCGACTCAGGCGGAGATCACCGAGCGCGCGAAGGCCGTCTGGGAAGCCAGCGGCCGCAAGCCCGGCCGCGACGAGCAGAATTGGCTGGAGGCCGAGCGGCAACTCCGCAAAGAGCGCGGCCTGAAGTAATCCGCGGCGGGTGTTCTCATGCGGGCCGCCCCGGCTGTGTCGGGGTGGTCCTGCGTGGCTGGGAATGCAAGGCCCGGCCGACTCGCCGTCGGCGCCGGGCGGACCACAGGGGCGTTGGGAGGTTCGCGGAGCCTGCACGCATCTTGGCGGCCCGATGAGGAAACAGGTGCTCCGTGCGCGTGTTGATGCTTGGCTGGGAGTTTCCACCGTTTATCAGTGGTGGGCTCGGGACGGCCTGCGAAGGGCTGACCCGGGCTCTGGCGCGTTTGAACACGCAGATACTGTTCGTGCTTCCCAAGGCCGTCGGGGCCGTAGGTTCCGGAAGCGTTGCGATGGCCGAGGAGGCGCTGCACGGCGAGGAAAGCCGCCGGGCCATGACGTTCAAGGCGATCCCGTCAACCCTCACGAGCCCGTACCAGTACACGGGGCGGACCCGGGAGGGTGCGAGCGCCCCGGCGGCGTCGGGCCCGGCGGATGCCGCCACCGATCCGCCCCTGCGCCGCGGCCACTTGTGCGTGATCGGCGCCGGCGCCAGCGGCGGCTACGAGGGCGACCTCCTGGGCCGGATCGGGGACTACGCCGAGCGGTGCATGCGGATGACCCGCCGGGAGTCTTTCGACGTGATCCACGCGCACGACTGGGTGACGTTTCCGGCGGCGGCGGCCATCGCGGCCCAGTCGGGCAAGCCCCTGGTGGTGCAGGTGCACTCGACGGAGTTCGACCGGTCGGGCGAGAACGTCAACGCACCCGTCTACGAGATCGAGCGTCGCGGGATGCATGCCGCCCGGTCGATCATCGCCGTCTCGCACCTGACGAAGCGGGTCATCGTCGAGCGCTACGGCGTGCCGCCCGAGAAGGTGCGGGTGGTCCACAACGGGATCGATCCGAAGCGCGTGGCCGACCCGCCGCGGCTGTGCAGCGGCGAGAAGATGGTGCTCTTCCTCGGCCGCCTGACGATGCAGAAGGGGCCGGAGTTCTTCGTGCGGGCGGCGGAGCGGGTCCTGTCGCGCCTCGGCAACGTGCGGTTTGTCATCGCGGGCTGGGGCGACCTGGGGCCGCAGATCGTCGAGCGGGTGGCGGCGGCCGGCCTGAGCCTCAAGATCCGGTTCGCCGGCTTCCTCCGCGGCGAGGAAGTGGAACGGGCGTATCGCATGGCCGACGTGTACGTCATGCCCTCGATCAGCGAGCCGTTCGGGCTGACGGCGCTGGAGGCCATCCAGCACGGCGTGCCGGTGGTGATCTCGAAGAACTCCGGGGTGGCGGAGGTCCTGCACCGCGGGGCGCTGAAGGTTGACTTCTGGGACGTCGACCAGATGGCGGACAAGATCCTGGCGATCCTGCGGCACCCGCAGCTCAGCGAGGCGGTCAGCCGCAGCGGCGCCGACGAGATCCGGCCCCTGACGTGGGACGAGGCGGCCCGGAAGTGTGTCGGGGTGTACCAGGAGCAGGTCGAGGCGCTGAAGAGTTGACATCCATTGGCGCGGGGTAAAGCAGCCGTCTCGGGGGTGGCACGGCCACCCGACTTTGGGCGACCGTGCGTGACATCGCACGAAGCACGGTCACGCCGCGGCGAGTGGCCGTGCCACCTGCCGCGGCGCTAAGTGGCGCGCTGGAGTGAGCACACGCGAGGGGACGGGGACGAGTCATGCGTATCGCACTGTTGTCATGGGAATCGCTTCATTCGATTGTGGTCGGCGGCGTGGCCAGCCACGTCAGCGAACTGGCGGCGGCCCTGGTCCGAGCCGGCCACGAGGTGCACGTCTTTACGCGCATGGCCCGCGGACAGCGCTACCACGATCGGGTCGACGGCGTCCACTACCAGCGGTGCCCGTACCTCGGCCACCCGGAATTCGTGGACGACGTGAACAACATGTGCCGCGCGTTCGTCGATCGCGTCTTTGTGGTCGAGGATCTGGTCGGCGCCTTCGACGTCATCCACGCGCACGACTGGCTGACGGCCAACGCCATGATCTGGATCAAGCAGGGCCGCGGCCACCGCAGCGTCCTGACGATGCACGCCACCGAGTACGCGCGTTGCGGCAACGTTTTTCACGGCGGCCGGTCGCAGCGGGTGCGCGACCAGGAGCGCGCCGGCACCTACTGGGCCGACCGCGTCATCGCCGTCTCGAAGGCGACCCTGGGCGAGATCAAGTGGATGTACGAGTTGCCCGAGTGGAAGACGTCGGTGGTCTACAACGGCGTCAGCCCGCACCGCTTCGACGGCGAACTGGATGCCGGCGCGGTGAAGCGGCGGTACCGCATCGGCCCGATGGATCCGCTTGTCCTCTTCTGCGGGCGGCTGGAGTGGCAGAAGGGGCCGGACGTCCTGGTCGAGGCCATCCCCTCAGTCCTGCGGTCCCAGCCGAGCGCCAAGTTCCTGTTCGTCGGCGACGGCGGGATGCGCGGCCAACTGGAGAACCGCGTGAGGCAGTTGGGCGTGGCCCCGGTCGTCCAGTTCCTCGGCTTCCGCGACGGCGACGAGCTCGTGCGCCTCTTCAAGGCGTGCGAGACCGTCTGCGTGCCGAGCCGCAACGAGCCGTTCGGCATCGTGGTCCTCGAGGCCTGGAGCGCCCGCAAGCCGGTGGTCGTGTCTCAGAACGGCGGGCCGAACGAGTACGTGACGCACGAGATGAACGGGCTGAAGATCTACCCGCACCCGAGCTCGGTGAGCTGGGGTCTGTGCACGCTGTTCTCGAACTTCGAGCGCGCCCGGTGGATGGGGCGCAACGGCCGCCGCGCCGTCGAGGAGCGGTTCACGTGGGACCTCATCGCCCGCCAGACCGTGGCCGCCTACGGCGTGAGCCGCCCGAAGTCGGCGGCCCCCCGCTCGAAGAGCGGCCTGGAGCCCCGCGCGCCGGCGCCGAAGCGGTCGGCGGCGCCCGAGCCGCCGGTCCTCGTGCAGGCCAAGCTGGCTTTCCGCGGCAGCGGGGAAACCGGCGCGGCGCTGGCGGCCTGCCGGCGGATGCTGGCCCAGGCCGGGGTTCCTTTCCAGATCGGCCGCCGCAGCGTTGTGCTCGAAGGCGACTGGGACGCGATTGCGGCCGCCCTGCGCCGCTGCTACCAGGTGGTCGAGCACATGGCCGACGTGCGGATGACGACCTCGGTCAACCTGGCCTCGCAGGCGCAGGAGTCCCCGCTCGCCGAGGAAGAAGACCTGGGGGTCAAGCTGGCGGAGTCGCGGCAGGTCACGGCCTTGGCCATCCCCGACGCCGGCCTGGCGGTCGACGGCGCGAGACCCGCGCAGAGCCTGGTGCTGGACGGCGCCGACCGCTGAGGCGTTCGGTCCTTCCGACGCAGGCGCGCAGCGTGATCATTCCGAGCAAGGTCGCCGCGGCGACCGAGTCGAGGAATCTCGTCTCGCTGCGCTCTCTCGGGGTGCGTGTTTAGCGTGTTGCTCCGGATAGCCGGGTGGCATGCCCACGCCGCTGTTCGCGTGGGCATGCACGCCGGACATCGGCGAACATGCCCAGGCAAAGGCGGCCTGGGCATGCCACCCTGCAAATGGACGTCGGCACGCTAAACAAGCACGGGTCGGCAGACCCGCCGCGCACCCATCGGCGAACAATCGCTGCCGCCCTGACTTGGGCCGCACGACAACGCGGACAAGGAGAACACGATGGCGGTGGGCAGTTTCTGCCTGGTCCTTCACGGGCATCTTCCGTACGTGCTCCGGCACGGCACCTGGCCTCACGGCGAGGACTGGCTTTACGAGGCGGCGGCCGAGACGTACCTGCCCCTCTTGGCCATGATCGACGAGTGCGAGGTCCTCAAGGGGAAGCCGCGCCTCACGATCGGCCTGACGCCCGTCCTCCTGGAGCAACTCGCCCAGGAGTACTTCAGGCAGGGCTTCGAGCGGTACCTCGAGGACCGCATCGAGCGGGCGCGCAGCGACCAGGCCGAGTTCAAGGCCGGCAACCAGCCGCACCTGGCCTACCTGGCCTCGCGCTGGGCGACGTGGTTCCAGAAGCTGGGCGAGCAGTTCGCCGGGATCGGCCGCGACATTCCCAAGGCGTACGCCGAGCGGGCCGCCCGTGGATTCATCGAGATTCTTACATCAAATGCCACCCACGCCTACATGCCGCTCCTCCTGGAGGACGCGTCGATCCGGGGCCAGGTGCGGGCGGGCGTGGCCAGTTCCGAGCGCATCCTGGGCTTCAAGCCGACGGGCATGTGGCTGCCCGAGAGCGGCTTCCGGCCGGTGGGCCACTGGTCGCCGCCGATCTCGTGGGGCGAGGGGCGCCTCCGACCCGGCGTCGACGACATCGTGGCCGACGAGGGCATCACGCATTACTTCGTCGAGAACCACCTGGTGGAGCAGAGCCGCAGCGAGTGGGTCGGCGGCAACAACGATTGGCACAAGGTCACCTGGGACGAGGCCGTCAACAACCCCGGCCGCGGCTGGCGCAGCGTCCACGAGCCCGTCTGGGTCAACAATCACGGCACCAGCGCCCGCCGCACGGCCACCCTGGCCCGCGACCCGCAAATCTGCAAGCAGGTCTGGTCGGGCGTCGTCGGCTACCCGGCCAACGGCGTGTACCTGGAGTTCCACAAGAAGCACGGCGAGCGCCGGGGCCTGCGGTACTGGAAGATCACGAGCACCGGCGTCGGCCTGGGCGCCAAGGACCCGTACTACCCCGACGACATCACCGGCAAGGTCTTCGAGCAGGCGCGGCACTTCTGCGACCAGATCAAGGGGCGCCTGTACGAGCACCGGCGGCGCACCGGACGCCACGGCGTGGTGGCCGCCTGCTTCGACGCCGAACTCTTCGGCCACTGGTGGTTCGAGGGCCCGCAGTTCCTGCGCGACGTCATGCTCACCCTCAACGCCGACCCCGACGTCGACGTGTGCACCGCCGGCGAGTACCTTCGCGCCCATCCGCCCGACAAGATCGTGTCGCTGCCGGAAGGCTCGTGGGGCGAGGGCGGCGACCACCGCGTCTGGGTCAACGACAAGGTCAACTGGATGTGGCGGATCGAGTACCGTTGCGAGACCCTCTTCGGCAAGCTCACCTACAACCTGCCGTGGCGCCGGCAGAAGAAGCTGCGCGAGGTCCTCGAAAAGGCCGGCCGCGAGCTCCTCCTCCTCCAGGCCAGCGACTGGCCGTTCGTCATTGCGCGCGACCAGGCCGTCGACTACGGCATCAAGCGCTTCATGCAGCACGTATCGCGGTTCGAGTGCCTGACCGACGTGGCCGAGCGGCTGGCCGCCGACCCCGATTATCTGGCCAAGCAGAGCGACGTCGAGAAGTTCGAGGTTAAGGACGCCGAGATTCACGATACGGTCTTCCCCCGGATTGACCTCGACTGGTGGAACGCCTGAGCATGCGCATCGCACACCTGGCCTGGGAGAGCCTGCACTCCGTCGCGGTGGGCGGCGTGGCCCCCCACGTGACGGAGCTGGCGGCGGCGCTGCGGCGCCGCGGCCACGACGTCCACGTCTTCGTCCGCCTCGGCCGGGGGCAGTCCACCTACGACCTGATCGACGGCGTCCACTACCACCGCTGCCCCATCGACCTGGACTCCGATTTTGTCGCCGAGATGAACAACATGTGTAATAGCTTCGTCTATTTTCTGGTCCAGACCGAGGCCCACCAGGACGCCCCCTTCGACATCGTCCACGGGCACGACTGGCTCTGCGCCAAGGGGATCGTCCAGGCCAAGAACGACCACGGCCGCCGCACGGTCCTCACGGTCCACTCCACCGAGTACGGCCGCTGCGGCAACGTGTGCCACAACGGCCTGTCGGCCCGCATCCGCACCGTCGAGGCCGAAGGGGCGTACGTGGCCGACCGCGTCATCACGGTCTCCGGCTACCTGGCCGACGAGGTCAAGTCTGAGTACGGCGTGCCCGACTGGAAGCTGCGGACCGTGTTCAACGGCATCAACTGCGGGCGGTTCGACGGGTTCATCGACCCGGCCGTCTGCCGGCGGACCTACGGCGTCGGCCCGCTCGACCCGATGGTTCTGTACGTCGGGCGCCTGACCGCCCAGAAGGGGCCGGACCTGCTGCTGGAGGCCGTGCCCGCCATCCTCGCCCTGCGCGGCGACGCCAAGTTCGTGTTCGTCGGCGACGGCGACATGCGGTGGCCCCTGGAGCACCGGGCCCGCGAGCTCGGCGTCCTCGACGCCGTGAGGTTCGCCGGCGCCCTGGGCGCCGACGGCGACCTCGTCAACCTCTACAAGAGCGCCGACGTCGTGTGCCTGCCGAGCCGCAACGAGCCGTTCGGCATCGTGGTCCTCGAGGCGTGGGCGGCGGGCAAACCCGTCGTCGCCACCCGCAGCGGCGGCCCCCGCGACATCATCACCCACGGCGTCGACGGGTACCTGGTGTACGACAATCCGGGGTCGATCTGCTGGGGCGTCCGCGAGGTCTTCTCGAACTTTGCCCACGCCCGTTGGATGGGCGAGCGCGGCCGCGTCAAGGCCGCCTTCTCCTTCAACTGGGAGACCATCGCCGCCCAGACCGAGGGCATCTACCGCGAACTGCTGTAAACGCCGACCGGCGCCGCCAGGCGGATGCCGGCGGTGTGCCGCCGCGGCCCGCCCCTCCTATCCCGTGGCCGCCTTGGCCGGGGAGGTCATGTCGCGATAACCCACCATGCCGGGCACGGCCAGCACGCCGGCCAGGGCCGCCGACAGGACCGCGAAGATGCCTCCGGCGGCCAGGAGACCGACGACGCCGACCGCGAGCACCTGGCTGGCTTTTTTCATGGTGTCTTGCCTCGTGGCTTCGGCCAGCACCCGTTGCGCGCGAGCCTTGTACGCGGCGTCGCTCTCGCCCGGTGGGCGCGGCGGCATGGACTTGCCGATGCGGCGGAACTCCTCGGCCAGCTTCCGCTGCTCATAGGCCGGGTCGTTCTCCCCCGGGTTCCGCTTCAGGCGGTCCACGCCGGCGTCGCCCGGGGCGGCCGCCTTGATCGCCGCCAGTCCCGTGATGTTAAAGGCCGCCAGTGTCGTGCCCAGGACGAGGGCACTTCCGACAAGACCGACGAGCGACAGCACGACGAGCATCACGAACATGCCGAAGCCGTGAGCCACTCGCCCGGTCAGCCGCCAACTCATGCCAAGCGATTCGCCCACCTTGACGCGCCTGTCCATCACCAGGGGCATCGCCCACGCCAATCTCGAAGACAGGTAGATCGTGGGGGCGAAGGCGATGGGCATGAGGATCGCCAGCACCAGCAGGCCGATAAGCCCTTTCTCAACGATCAGCATGACCGACCCGATGCCCACCGCCACCAGCAGGATCATCGTGGGGATGCTGGCGGCCCCGAACACCACGCACAGCAGCCAGTAAATGCCCATGCTTGGCCAAAAGCGTCCCTCGGAGAATCCGGCGAACAGCCTGCCAAATAATCCCTTCTCGCCTCGGGCGGCCGCCAGCAAGACCAGGACCAGGCCCCCGGTTATCGGGGGATCGAGGAACACGGCCGGAATCACGCACAAGGCCGAGGCCAGCACGCTCACGAATTGTGAGAGCAGGATGACCGCCGTCAGCGGGATGATGCAGCACAGGCCGCGCTTGATCCCCTCGCCCAGCCACTGGAACACCCGGCCCAGCCCGATGGCGCCCTCGGGCTCCAGTGGGGGTGAAACCGACGGCGGCGACGGCGCTGCGGGGGCGGGTTGTTGAGCGGCCGATGGATGTGCCGCTACGACGGGCACCGGTGGCGCCGGCGGCGCGGCGTGCGTCGGGCCCGCGCCGCCCGACCCGGAGGCCGGCCGCCCCATGCCTTCCGGCGACGAAATCGCGAAGACCGTTTGGCACGTCCGGCACTTCGCTTTCCGGCCAATCCACTCCTTCTTGACGTTGAACGGGTTGCCGCAACGGGGGCACTTGATCGTCAGGATGTCGCTTTCCATGCTGATGAGCCCTCCCCTGTGGACCGTGGTGTGAAGCCTGCTGGTTGCAGCGGATCGCCCCTTGAAAGTGGACCCCCGGGCGCCGGGCTCTCGCTCTCGAAACGAGGGCGCCCCCAGGCCAAGCCTGACAGACTGCCCGTTGCGAGACATGTCCTGCCCGACACGGCAGTGATTATAGAAGCGCCCCGCAAGAGGAAAAGCGAAATCCTTCGGGGACTGTAATCGGTAGCTTACGGGGGCGTGGCGGAGCCTTTTTCCGAGCCGCGACCGTAAGGGAGCGGTGCCGTGAAGCGCCAAGGCCAACAACACCTCTCCCTTACGGTCGCGGCTCTGTTTCGTCTCCTGCCCCGCCACTGCCGCCGTGCCCCGCCGTCCGTTTTTCTGTTGACGGCCGCACCCCCTTCGTTAGACTGACTTCCGCAACTGTCAAGGTATGTGCGGTTGAGGGCATGGTTCGCAAGCCCCGCGCACGGCGTGGGGACAAACCCTTGGCGGTGTCATTCCCCCGGCGGTGCCGGGGGCTTGTGAACCATGCCTGAAGTCCGCAAGGTATCTGTTTATGGGGGGGGGGGCGTCATGAAGCTCAGGCGTTCTTTCGCGATGACCGCCGTCCTTCTGGTCCAGGCCCTCGCGGCGGCGGCGATGGCCCAGCCGGCCGACCGCGCGGAGGCCGTGAAACTGGCGGCCGATCTGACGGCCCAACTGGCCGCCAACCCCCGCGACCTCGCCCTGGGCCGCCAACTCGTGCTCCTGCACCTGGTGGCCCTGGACAACCCCGCCGAGGCCGCCAAGCATGTCGGCGAAGGCCTCGAACCCGAACTCGCGAAGTACGTGCCCGCCGCCGCCAAGCCCGTCGCCGAGGCCCCCGAACTGGCGTGCCAGGAAATGAGCCGCTGGTACCTCCGCTTGGCCGGCGACGCCTACCCCTGGGCCAGGTGGGGTATGTACAAGCGTGCCCGCGCCTATGCCGCCCGCTATCTGGAGCTGCATCCGGTCTTCGACAAAGCCCGCGAGGACGCCCTGCGCGACCTCAAAGGCATCGACGATACCCTCCTGAAACTCTGCG
>Ga0315273_10003644_pt1 | contig 18609 bp, 13 predicted proteins | sample YL17G02_0_MG_FD_205753 | JGI IMG/M metagenome (GOLD analysis project Ga0315273, IMG submission 205753) | Sediment microbial communities from Yellowstone Lake, YNP, Wyoming, USA - YL17G02_0 | ecosystem: Environmental > Aquatic > Freshwater > Lake > Sediment | place: USA: Wyoming | collected...
CTGGCTGCGGTACGCGCTCTTTCTGGTCCTGGCGGTGGGGATCCTCTGGGCCGCCGCGTGGCGGGTCCAGCGACGTTTCGCGGTGATGTCGACGACGCGGTGGCGACTGCTGTGCCTCGCGGGTCTTACCCTGTGCGCCACCACCCTCGTGTACCTGGGAAAGCACAACGACTGGGCCATGCGTGCGAGCATGCCCTCGCTGTTCGTGCTGCACCTGCTGCTGGCGGCCGCGGCGGCCGATCTCTGGCGGAGCGCGGCGCCGCTGCGGCATCGTCTCGCCTTCGTCCTGCTGCTCCTGCTGAGCGCGGAAAGGAGCCTCAAGACGTACGCTCTGGCGCCGCTCGGCAAGCTCGGCGCCGGGGATCTGCGGACCACCATCGCCACCGCAACCCTGCGTGCGGCGAGCCTCGCTGCGCTGCCCAGCACGGTAAGCTTCGAGTATGCCAACCAGTACCAGGGCTCGCGGCAGAGCTTCTTCTGCCGGCACCTTATGAGGGACGTGACGACATCCGCGGCGGGAAGATGAGCACCATCCTGGTAACCGGCGGCAGCGGCTTCCTTGGCAGCAGACTGGTCCGGCGCCTGACCGAGAAGGGCCATCGCGTGCGCGCGATGGTGGTTGAGAACGACCCCCTGCTGGCCAACCTAGGGGGAGTCGAGTGCGAGGTCGTAGCCGCTGACATCACCCGGCCGGAGACCCTCGCCGCGGCACTCGCCGGGGTCGGCACGGTCTTCCACCTTGCCGCCGTGCTGTACGCGGACGACCCGCAGCTCTTCCGGCGCGTCAACCTCGAGGGAACGCGCCACCTGGTGAACGAGTCCGTCCGCGCTGGCGTCCCGCACTTCGTCTACGTCTCGGCCGCAGCGGCCGACTACCGGGTCAGGACCGACTACGGCGAGGCCAAGCACCGCGCCGAGCAGCTCATGGGTTCGGCGCGCGAGCGCACGAGCTTCACCATCGTGCGCCCGACCCTGGTGTTCGGGCCGAATGGCGGCGGCCAGGAGCTGGTCATGTACGTGCGCCAGCTCCGCAAGCTCCGAGCTGTCGTACCGATCGTCGGTCGTGGCACCGCGAGAAAGCGCTGGGTATTCGTCGACGACGTCGTCGAGGGGCTCACGCTGTTGGCCGGGGTGGCCTCGTCGTACGGCAAGATCTACAACTTCGGCGGCGGTGATGCCCACACGATGCGCCGGTACACCGAGATGCTCTGCCGTCGGCTGCACATCGACGGGCCCATCGTGCCGGTGCCGGCGTGGCTGTGCCGGGCGCTGGCGGTCGTGCTCGGCGTCGTCCAGAAGCGCCCGCTGCTGAAGCGCGACACCATCATCGGCGTCACCATGGACGCCGACGTCGACATCGAGCCCGCGCGGAGAGACCTCGGCTACCGACCGATCGGCTTCGAGGAGTGGCTCTTCACCCGGACCGCCGGCGACCCGTTCTGGGACGCCCGGTAGTCCCGGCCGCGAACAGCTCGTGCCCCCAAGACCAGGCTGCGTCGCGAGGGCATCCGCGCGGAGGTCTCCCGAGTCAACGGCGCGGCTTGCGCCGGCGAACGGCCGCTGCAGACCCGGGAAGCCGGTGCGAGGGATCGCGGAAATAGGCCAGCTCCGCCTCGACGTCGGCCGCTCGCGGCGTGGCGGCGCCCGCCGTGGCCGACGCCCGGCTCGCCTTCTCCCAGAACTCCGAGGCGCCGGCTGCCCGGGCGCCCAGCGCCCTGACCCTCGCTCCCAGCGCCCGGTCGTCGGTGGCGACGATCCATCCCCCGCCCCCGGCCGCCAGGTGAGCGACTATGGCGGTATCGGCGTGCGGCACGTAGCGCACCTCGAGCTGTCCGAGGCGCTCGGTGGCCGCCGAGCCGGCAGGCGGCGGACCGTCGAAGAACAGAACCAGGCGAACGCGCTCATGCCTCGCGACGGCAAGTGCCGCGCGGCGGACTCCCTCGCGGTCACCGCCGCCGGCGAGGTTGCTGCCATCGAGGATCCACGGCATGACGGTGGCTCGGACCGGCGGCCGCGCCGCACCCTACTTCTTGGCCCTCAGCGAGTCGAGAAGCCGCATCACTTCGCCGTTGACGGGGTCGTACGCCAAGATCTTCTCGAGACACTGCCGCTGGCGTTCCTTCTGGCTCCGCTTGCCCCAGAACGCAGCCAGCTCGAGCCATGCGTCCGTGTACTCGGGATCCAGCGTGACCGACATGCGCAGGTGGTCGAGGACGCGGTTCGTCCACATCGGGTTGCGCTGCTCGAGACGGGCAAGCAGCAGCAACGACTCTGCGTTCGGCTCCGCCCGCACCGCCTCGTCGAGGAGCTGCACCGCGGCACCGAAATCCCCGGCGCGAATGAGCGCCTGGGCGCGCTGCACGTTGGCCCGGGCAAGCTCGCGGCGGGCACGCTGCCGGCGATCGTCCTGGACCTGCTCCTCGGCCGTTTGCATCGGGTTGGTCCGCATTCCTTCCGTGTAGCGCGCCCGCTTCTCGGGGTTGATCAGCGTCTCGTACGCCTCCTGGATCGCGCCGTTGATCTCGGCGAGCTCGCGCCGCAGCGAGTGCAGATGCGGCTCGCTGGCACGATCCGGGTGGTAGACCTGGACGAACTCCCGAAAGCGCTCGTGCACCTGGTTTAGGGTAGCGCCATGCGTCAGGCCGAGCCTTCGGTAGTAGTCGCGCAGACGACATTCCCCGGCGAGCCGCACCACCTCGCGGTACTCGTGCTGCTGATCCGGGGTGAACTGGACGCTGGCCTCGTTCTTCTCGGGCTCCCGCTTGAGCGGCAAGAGCGGAGCGGTCTCGACCACCGCCGGGCGGGGACCGGGGGTCGCCCTCAGCTCGACCATGCCCGAGAGCACGAGCGCCGCGAGGCAGCGGGTCATCGCTTCGCGCGGCAGCGGCACGACACGGCGAAGCTGGCTCACCGTGGCGCTACCGTCGACTCGCGAGAACAGGAACGCCTCCTCGGGCACGAGCTGCACCCGCTGGTACTGCAGCCGGGCGTCTTCGGTGCCGCACGCATAGCGCTCGGCGGGGAGGAACGGCTCGAGGTCGCCGACATCCTCGATGCGGCGCACGGCCGCCACCACGACGCTGGCGGTCGTCATTTCGATGGTGGCCGCGTCGTCAGGCAGGGGATCACCCGCCGCGAAGGCGTGCTCGCCGGGCAAAGTCAGCAGCCGCGCGACGATGTCCGTGGCCAGCGCCTCCAGCGAGTGCTCGAGGACCTCCCCATCGAGAAGACCCTGCTGGACGAGGAATGCGCCGAAGCGCACGCCATCCGGTTGCCGCAGCAGCGCGAGCGCCATCTGCGCTGAATCGAGCAGCCCTTGCGCGACCAGCCACTTGCCGAGCTTCTCGTCCTCGGCGTCGGACACGACGGCACGCACCTCGCCCGACTCCAGCCAGAGCTGCCTGAGCTGTCCGCCCGCCGTGACGTCCCAGCGGCCGGTCGCAAGCCGGCGTACCAGCTCCCTCATGAGCGCCGGGAACTCCCCAGGACCGAAACGTCGGGTGTGAATCGGCTCGATCGGCATCCGCGTCTGTCAAGGCCGCGCTTGCGGCCATCGGTTACGGCGTTGGGGTCTCAACCTGTACGACATGAGCTGCGAAACCACGGGTCAGGACGCCCTCGGGGAGGGCGACTCTCGCCTGCTCCGCGCTCTCCCTGGACGGAAAGTGACCCCACACGAGGCGATAGCACTGCTCCTGCCCCTCGCCAAACGGCACCACCTTGAAGCTGTTCGGATCTTTGTCCTGCCGCCGGTACAACCTCTCCAGCTCGGCCGGCTGGCAGCCGCCATCGACCGCCACGGCCCAAGGCCCGCCCGGCCCCGCGGCCTGCCGCAGCTTCCAGGGCTGCACGACGTAGAGAGCGGCCGCGGCGGCGCCGAGCAGGAGAATCGCGAGCAGCCAACGCCAGATCCCGCGCTTGCGCGGGGCCGGCGGTTGCTCGAACGCGGTCGGGACGAACTGCGGCTCCTGCGACCGGACCACCGCCTCCGTGAGCCCGGCCGCGACCGCCGCCGCGAGCAGACGCAGCGCGGTCTCCTCGCCGTGCGGCGAAGGCGCGGCGATCTCCATCGCGGAGCGGGCATCGTTGATCTTCGCGAGAATCGCCATGGCCTCGTCGGTGAGTCCGAGAGCGCCAACGCGCCGCACGAAGTCCGGCAAGCGGCGCAGCACGTTGTCCGGCGCGGCGAGGAAGATCGGCACCAGCTCCTCACCGCCGGGGCCGAGCACCAGCTCGATCGCCAGATGCGGATAGGAGATGGTCAAAGAGCCGTCCTCGAAAGCAACGTCGGGGTCGAGCGACACCGAGCCGTCGCTCGTCAGGAAGAACGACCGCAGGCTCTCGGCCAGTGCCCGCTTGACGACGGCGTTGGCCTCCGCCTGCGACACCTGGCCGCCGGCCACCGCACCCTGCGCCTGGCGGAACCACTCACCGCCCGAGGTCAGGCCGAACGCGGGGGCGAGCATGTCGTTGTCGTCACCCTCGACGGCGACAATCTGCAGGTTGTTGAAGTGGAGGACTAGCTCACGCGCACCCCAGCGCAGTCGCGCCGTTCCCTTCCCCTTGCGCGCGACCCACAACACGAGCTGAACCGGTGCTGACACGAGCGCCATGTGCGTAACACTAGCGCGAGTCGTCGCGCTCGTCCAGCCCCGGCTTGCTTCGTCCGCCCTGCAGGCCCGCCGCGACCCTGGCCGCCACGGTGGCTCCGACCGCTGCCGCCAGCTCGTCGACGCTGGCCGCTCGCACCCCGTCGACCGATCCGAAGCGCTCCAGCAGGGCCTTCGCCCGCTTCGGACCGATCCCCGGAAGCGCCAGGAGCTGAGTGGCGAGCCGGCGGGCGCGGCGCCGCCGGCGATGCCGCGTGACGGCGAACCGGTGCGCCTCGTCGCGGAGGCGTTGCAGCAGCAGTCGGGCGGGGTCATTCCCCTCGAGATGCAGCGGCTGCTCCCGCCCGGGCAGGTGAATCTCCTCAAGGCGCTTGGCGAGCGAGGCGACGGCCAGCGGGCAGCCGATCGCCGCCAGCGCCGACGTCGCCGCGGCGAGCTGTGCTGCGCCGCCGTCGACGAGCACCAGGTCGGGCAGGCGCCCGCCCTCGGCGAGGCGGCGACGGTAGCGCCGTCCCACGGCCTCGGCCAGCGCGGCCGGATCGTCGGGGCCGGCCCCCGCCCGGACGTTAAAAGAGCGGTACTCGGCCCTGCGCAGGGCGCCGTCCTCCCATACAACGAGCGACGCCACCTGAGCCTCGCCACCGGTATGCGAGATGTCAAGGCACTCGATTCGCCCCACCGGGCGGTCGAGGCCAAGCGTCACGGCGACACTGTGCGCGACTCTCTCGGCGGCCTGGCGCGGGTGCCGGAAGCGCAGACGGAACGCCTCGCGGGCGTTATCGGCCGCCAGGTCGAGCACGCGGGCGCGGGATCCGCGCCGCGGCGCCGTGATGCGCACCGCCGAGCCGCGCCGCTGTGCCAGGAACGTCTTCAGCGCGCCGGCGTCCTCGGGCATGACGGGCGCCTCGACGCGCTCGGGCACTGCCGGGTTGGCGTCGTAGAACTGGGCGAGGAAAGCGCCGAGAAGCGCGGCATCGGCTGGCGCCTCCAGGCCCTCCCAGTGAAACTCCCGCTTGTCGACCAGCTTGCCGTCACGGTAGACGAGCACCACCACGGTGGCGTCGACGCCGTCGCCCTCCATGCCGATGACGTCGACCGAGCCCGAGCCGGCTAGCTCCACGTGCTGCCCGCGCTCGAGCTCGTCGAGGGCGCGCAGCAGATCGCGGTAGCGCCCGGCACGCTCGTAGTCCTCGCGCTCGGCGGCGCCCCACATCTGCTCCTCGAGGCGCGGCCGCAGCTCCTGGTGCCTTCCCTCGAGCAGCAGCACCACCTCGTCGACCGAGCGCGCGTACGCCTCTCGGGTCGTCAGACCGGAGACGCACGGCCCCAGGCAGGCGCCCATGTCGAAGTACAGGCACGGCCGCGGCAACGTGCCGTCCGGCTTCAGGTCCCACGCGCACGTCCGCACCTGCGAACGCGTGCGGATCAGGTCCATCACCCGGGCCGCCATGCCGTGCCCCAGGAACGGCCCGAAGTAGCGCTGCCCATCGTCGCGGATGCGGCGCGTGAGCAGTGCCCGCGGCCACGGTTCGGCGGTTGTCAGCTTCACGTAGGGGTAGGTCTTGTCGTCGCGGAGGTTGATGTTGTAGCGCGGCCGGTGCTGCTTGATCAGCCGGTTCTCGAGAATCAGCGCCTCGACCTCGGTGGCGGTGACCACGAACTCGAGACGGCGCGAGCGCGCCAGCATCGCCGCCGTGCGCGCCTGCACGCCCTTGGTGAAGTAGGACAGCACGCGCTTCTTGAGGTGCTTGGCCTTGCCGACGTAGATCACCCTGCTCCGCGCGTCGAGGAACTGGTAGACGCCGGGGGTCGCGGGCGCCTGACGGGCGCGGTCGAGGAGCGGATGGTCGGCCACGGCCCTATTCAACCACGAACGCGGCGTCGGCGCGACCGCGCCGGCTACGCCAGCATGGTGGCCGGCCGGCCGAGCCTGCGCGCACCCGCCTACCGGACCTTTTGGAACTTCTCGATGTCCTTCTTCGCGCCGAGGATCACGAGCACGTCGGAGTCGCGGATCCTGGCGTCAGGAGGCGGCGCCATCGTCACCTTGCCGGTCAGGACGTCCTGGACCGCGATGACGTGCACGTTGAACCGCTGCCGAACCTGGAGCTCAGCCAGCGTCTTGCCGATGAACGGCACCGGCGCTGCCACCTCGGCGATCGAGTAGTCCGGCCCCAGAGCGATGAAGTCGAGGAGGTTGCTGTTCGCCAGCCGCTCGGCCAGGCGCAACGCCGAGTCGCGCTCGGGAAACACGATCTCGTCGACGCCGAGGGCTTCGAGGATCTTGCCGTGGTCCTCGGTAACCGCCCGGGCCACCACGCGCAGCTCCAGCTCCTTGCAGTAGAGCGCCGCCAGCGTCGAGGCCTCGAGGTGCTCGCCGACCGAGATGATCGCGGTGTCGAAGTCCTTCAGGCCGAGAGCGCGGAGCTGCGCCTTCTCGCGGGCGTCGACCTGAGCCACCTGGCTGACGCTGTCGCGCATCGCCTGGACGAGGTCGGCATCCTGGTCCACCGCCAGCACCTCGTGCCCAAGCTCGTACAGGCGCGCGGCAAGATGCGACCCGAAGCGACCCAACCCGATCACTGCGAACCTGCTCATGAGCCTCCCCCCGCGCCGCAACGCGACGCGAAAGACGGTGAATTATCGCACCATCCCAGCAAAACTGACGGTGCGATCACCGTGTATGCAAGAACCGCTGCCGCGTGCGCGGCCGGCGCCGTCGGGCTCCTGGACGACGGTCGCGTCGATCCGTGCCCAGAAGCGCGAGCCGTCGGAAGGACGTTGACGATCCGGCCGTCCTTGGCGAGTCGCTGCGTTCGGTGAGGCTTGAGCGCCGCCGCGCTGCCAAGCTGCCTGATCTCGGCCAGGGTCGCCTCGCGCAGGCCCTCCGGGATGAGGTCGCTGACGTTCAGCGCCAGCGCCTCGGCCTCGCTCCAGCCATACACTCGGGCCGCGCACGGGTTCCACCCGAGGATGCGCCCCTCGAGGTCGTGTGCGACGACGGCGGGGTTCGAGTGGCGCACCACCACGGCCAGGCGGCGCAGCGACTCGCTCTCCCGCAGCGCCGCCTGCGCCCGCTTCACCTCGCTGAGCTCAGTGAAGGGGATCACCACGCCCTCGACCACGCTATCCAGAGTGTGGTAGGGTCGGCAGCGCAGCAGGAACCCCGCGCCCGGCGGCGTCCCCGGGCTCGACCGGGACCACGTCGATGGCGGCCTCACGCCGCATTGACCTGCGTCTCCGCCTTTCGGCCATGCCGTGCCTCTTTTCGCAAGGACGATCAACACATAGTGTAGAGCCGTTCGCCACGCGCGGGGTCAGGATCACCACGCACAGGATCGCCACGCGCCCCGGGCGTTTCCTCTCGCCCCGGGGCGAGCCGCCACGGCAGGACGTGACCGCGCCTCGTCCAGTCCGGGCTGGCTCGGCGGGCTGGTGTTGCTGGGTTCGGCCTGCATGCTACGCGGCAATGCACGCTCGACCCCAATACGCAATAATGCAAGCCTGACCCCAGAGACGCAGAGCTTTCCACTCGCTCGGCCGCGCGCTGGGATAGAATCGGGAGCGTAGAGAGCAGCCCCTTGCCTGAGACGTCAGAACCCGCGGACCACGTGGACCAGCCGGAGGCGGCGCCGTCGCTCAAGAGAGATGCCCTGCTCTCTCTGTTCCAGGCCAACCCGCTGATGTGCTTCCTCATCGACGCGGACGGAGCGATCGCGGCCGCCAACCCGGCAGCAGCGGGTGAGCTCGGATGGACGGCGGAGGAGCTCGTCGGCACGCCTGCGCTCGACCTCTTCCACCCCGACGACCGCGCGGCCGTAGCCGAGCACGTCGCCGCGTGCCTGCGCGACCCCGCCGCGGGGCGCGCCTGGGAGGTCCGCAAGGTGCGCCGCGACGGGACCACGATCGACGTCGTCGAGCGAGCTCAGGCCGTACGGTGGGACGGCCACCACACCGATGTTCTCGTGTTTTGCGAAAACGTCACCAGGCAGCGGCGCGCCGAGCGGCGCCTCGACCGGCTCAACAGCACCCTGCTCGCTCTCGGCTCGGATTCCCAGGTCAACCTCGACACGCTCACCGCGGCCTGCGGTGAGCTGCTCGAAGCGTCGTGCGCACTCTACAACCGGCTCGAGGGTGAGATGCTGAAGACGGTATCCGCCTGGAGCGTGCCGCCCGACTTCACCTACGAGGACCGGGCGCAGGGCCACCTGTGTACGGACGTCGTGACGCTCGGCCCCGGCGGCTCGCCGCTGATCGTCCGCGACCTTCAGCACACGCCGTGGGCCGCCAGCGATCCCAACGTCCGCCGTTACGGCCTGGCCACCTACGCGGGGCACCCGGTACGCGTGCCCACGGGCGCGATCGGGTCGCTGTGCGTCGTGTTCGACCGCGACGTCGCGGTCCAGGACGACGACATCCGCATCCTCCAGGTGCTGGCCGCCGCGATCGCCAACGAGGAGCAGCGACAGCGCAGCGGCTTGGCACTCTCCGCGAGCGAGCAGCGCTTCCGCGCCCTGTTCGAGAGCAACCCTCTCATGTGCTTCCTGGTGAATGCCGAGGGCACGGTGCTGCTCGCCAACAGCGAGGGCGGACGCGAGCTGGGATGGGAGCCCTCCGAGCTTGCCGGCCATGCCGTGACCGAGGTCTTCCACCCCGACGATCGGGCCACCGTCGGCTCGCACCTCGAGCGCTGCCTGAGCCGTCCCGGAAGCTGTCACGCCTGGGAGCTGCGCAAGATCCGCCGCGACGGCAGCGTGCTCTGGGTAAGCGAGACCGCCCAGACGATCACCGACGATTCCGGCAGCCCGGCCGTGTTCATCGTCTGCCAGAACATCTCCGAGAGAAAACGCGCCGCGGCGCTGCAGGACGCGATCTACGAGATCTCCGAGGCAGCCCACGGCGCCAGCACCCTCGACGCCCTGTTCGCCGGCGTTCACAGGACGGTGGGACGCCTCATGGATGCCCGCAACTTCTACATCGCCCTGTACGATCGACGCGCCGAAATCGTCAGCTACCCGTACTTCGTCGACGAGGTGGATCAGCAGCCCGCGCCCGGCCCACCCACCCACGGTCTCACCCACTACGTGCTCCGGACCGGCCGCACGCTCCTCGCGTCGCCGGAGGCGTTCGCCGACCTGCAGGCGACCGGGGAGGTCGACCTCATCGGCGCGCCTTCGATCGACTGGCTGGGCGTGCCGCTCATCGTGAGCGGCGAGACGACCGGGGCGCTGGTCGTCCAGACCTACACCGAAGGGGTGCGGTACGGCGCCCGCGAAGAGGCGATCCTCACCTTCGTCTCTCACCGGATTGCCGAGGCGATCGCGCGCAAGCGCGCCGAGGCCTCGCTGCGCGAGTCCGAGGCACGCTATCGCCGGCTCGTCGAGAGCATGCAGGACGGCGTCTTCGTGATCGCCGGAGGGCGCATCGCGTTCGCCAACGAGGCGTTCGCCGCCGCGTTTGGCCACTCGGTACCCGAGATCGTCGGCCGCCGCTTCGAGGAGCTCGCCGCCCCGGAGGACGTGGAGCACGTTCTCGAGCTGCAGCGGCGCCGCCTCGCCGGCCTCGACGCCCCCGACCAGTACGAGATCCGGTGCCTGCACAGCGACGGCGTCACCCGCATCCACGCCAGCCTCCACATTGGAACGATCGAGGACGGCGGCGCTCCCGCCATCCTCGGCACGATGCGCGATCTCACCGAGCACCGCCGCCTCGAGGAGCAACTTCGGTTGTCGCAGCGCATCGAGTCGCTCGGACTGCTCGCCGGGGGAGTCGCGCACGACTTCAACAACCTGCTGATGGCGATCATGGGCTCGGCCGAGCTGCTTGCCCGCCGTCTCGGCGAGGCGGATCAACCGATCGAGGAGATCGAGACCATCCGGCGCTCGAGCCATCGTGCCGCCGACCTGACCCGCGGGCTGCTAGCGTTCGCGCGGCGACAGGTTCTCGAGGCCACCGCTCTCGATCTCAACCAGGTCGTCGAATCCGTCCTCCCGATCTTCCGGCGCGTGATCCCTGAGCACATCCGCATCGAGTTCGCGCCGGCGCCGCATCCCGTCGGGGTGCGGGGCGACCGCAGCCAGCTCGACCAGGTGCTGATGAACCTCGCCGTGAACTGCCGCGACGCCATGCCGGAAGGCGGCCTCATCCGGATCACCACCGCGACGGTCGAGCTCGGCGCCGATTACTGCGCAACGCGGGCATGGGCGAAGCCGGGTCGGTTTGCGATGATCACGGTCACGGACACCGGCGCCGGGATGCCACCGTCGGTGCTGGAGCACATCTTCGAGCCGTTCTTCACGACCAAGGGGCGAGGCCACGGCACCGGGCTAGGGCTCGCGATGGTTTTCGGCATCGTGAAGCAGCACGATGGCATGATCGACGCCGAGAGCACGCCGGGCTCGGGCAGCACGTTCCGCGTCTACTTCCCGTCCTCGACGGAGCAGCCCATCTCGCGACCCCTCGTGACGGCGGTCAAGGCCGAAGGTGGATCCGAGACGGTGCTCGTCGTCGAGGACGAGGACGAGGTCCGGCAAATCCTGGTTCAGGCGCTGACGGAGTATGGCTATCGCGTGCTCGCCGCGGCAGACGGCGTCGAGGCGCTGGCGCTGCTGCGGTCCAACCACGCGGTCGACCTCGTGGTCTCCGACGTGGTGATGCCCCGCATGGGCGGACTGGAGCTGTATCGCCACGCGCAGTCGCTCGAGCACGTCCCGCGCTTCCTCTTCTCTTCAGGGTACGGCGATGGACTCCTCGACGGCGGCCCGGTGGCGAACGAGGGCGTCTCCTTCATTGCCAAGCCCTACGGTATCGTGGAGCTCGCACGCAAGGTGCGGGCGGTCATCGAGGCTGCCGACGGAAACCGGGCCGCTGGTCCCGAAGTGCCGACCTGAGCCGGGCGGGCGCCGCGGCACGACCACGCCGGCTGCGGCGTAGAATTCCGGGATGCGTACGCTTCTCTTCGTCCTGCCAGCCCTTCTGTCCATTGCGGTCATCGCCGGCGTGCCGCCCGCCCTTTTCGCGTCGCTCGCCGACCTCGACCGGGCCATCGCGGAGGTCGAGCAGGGCGGCGACCCGGAGCTGTTCTGGGCGCGGGTCACAGCCTCCGCTCCTTTCCCCCTGGTGTTCGGGCAGACGGCCGTCTTCTTCTGGCGCGGTGCCGGGAAGAGCGTCGAGTGGCGCGGCGACCTCGTCGGCTGGGAGCCGTCCAGGGCGGCGCAAGGCAGGAGGATCGGCTCGACCGACGTCTGGACCTGGCGCCACGAGCTCCTCCCGCGCTCGCGAGCCGACTACAAGATCGTCGTCAACGGCGGCACCTGGCTGCTCGATCCGGCCAACCCGCACCAGCAGGTCGGCGGGTACGGCCCGAACTCGGAGATCCGCATGCCCGGGTGGTCGGCGCCCGAAAACGCCACGCGGAAGGCCGGAGTGCCCCGCGGAACGCTGGGCGGCGACGTTGCGATCAGCAGCGAGAAGCTGGGCTATGCGGTGAACGTTCGCGTCTACACGCCTGCCGGTTTCGACCCGGCAGCGGCGAAGCGCCTGCCGGTTCTCTACGTCACCGACGGCTCCGACTACCTGAACGACGACATGGGCGGGGCCGTGGTGACGCTCGACAACCTCATTGCCGGCGCGACGATTCCGCCGGTTCTCGCCGTCTTCATCGACCCCTGGGACCGGGTCGCCAACGTCAACCGGCGCGAGCGCGAGCTCATCCCCTCCCCCGCCGCCTGCGCCTTCTGCGACTTCATCGCCGGCGAGCTCGTACCGATGATCGACGCCCGGTATCCGACCCTGGCAAGCCCCGAGCACCGCGCGATCCTCGGCACGTCGCTCGGCGGCCTCCACGCAACGTTCATGGCGCTGCGCTACCCGAAGACCTTCGCGCTTGCCAGCGTCCAGAGCCCCGCGCTCGGCGTGGCGCCGTGGGTGCTCGACGAGCTCGAGAAGAGCACCGTGCGGCCGGCGCGGGCGTTCATCGACGTCGGGCTCTACGAGGAGTGGTGCCTTCCCGGCGCGCGGCGCCTGTGTGACACCCTCGAGCGGCGGCGGACCAGGGTGATGCACCTCGAGGTCCCCGATGGCCACTCCTGGGGCCACTGGCGGGCTACCCTCGACGACGCCATCGCCTTCCTCCTGGCTCCCTAGACACACCGCCAGCCACGGTCTCTGGGCTGAGGCGCAATCTGCCCCGGCGACCCGTCTCAGCGGCAGGACTGGACACCCGCGATTGGGTATGCTATTGTCCCTTGAAGAGGTTAACTGGCGAATTAGAAGCTGCTCGCGGCGCCGGACGCCGATACAGTTCGGGCTCGGCGCGACCGCCTCCTCTTGGTCCGGCCCTCCCCAGCCGCCCGCGATCGTCTTCGTGCCTGCTGTGGGCGGCACGACAGTACCGCCGTAACACTCGCCGGAAGACTGGTCATCGGTCAGCCCCGACGATCTGGAGGAACGACGTTCAAGAGGGTGCAACGGCTCGACCCGGGCGCGCGATCGGAGCTGTGTGAGGTTCAGGCGCATGGGGCGAAGACCGACCGTAGTGAATACCGAGCAGCAAGCAGGAGTTTTGAACCGTAACGAGAGGAGTGCAGACATGGTTATCTACTGCCAAGCGTGTCGAGGCCGACTCAAGAGAGTGGGAAGTGAGTGGAAGCACGAGAAGGGTGGGCCGCCCGACAACCACGTGGCGCAACCGTTGGCAGCGCGGAGGTGTCGCCTCTTCGATCCTGGAGTGGTGGGGCTGCCCGGCTACGATCGGGCTCTGGTGTGGTTGGTCAAGACGGAGAGAAGCGGGAAGTCGCCGGTCGAGGCGTGGCGGATCGGTCTGTACGTCTTCGACGGCAGGATCAGGGGCGTCTTCAAGTACAACGGGGACGCCAGCAAGAACCGGCCGGGCGCGCTGTTCCAAGCTCCAGAGCTGCCGAGCGTTACCTTGCTGCGTAACCACCCAATCGTCAAGGAACGGCTGGCTGCGCTTGCCCCACCGCGCAAGAAAGCGGCGCCGGCCAGGCAGGTTCGAAGCAGCACGCCATGAACCGATGATAGGCGGCCCGGACGCACGGGTAGAGCTCCTCATCTGGACGATTGCGGCTCGCGGCAATGCTCCGGGCTGGCGCGGCGTGCCGCCACACGACGAACCGAAGCGCGTGTTCCGAGGTGCGCGCGAAGGGCGACGGTGACGCCCGTCACACTCCACGGGAAGCCGCCTGTCGGTCATCGTGTTCTCGTTCACAGACGGGACACACGGTCGTAACAGCGGAAGCACTTCCCCCTTTCCGACCAGGTGACCGTGGGAGGACAGGGGCATGAAGAAGTCGCTCATCGTCTTGCTGCTTTCGACCGCACTCGCCGGCGCCGCCGCGGCGGAAACTTTCCGGGTGACGTTGCGCGGGGATCGGGAGCCGGGTAGCGGCGGCGACCCGGACGGCACCGGGATAGCGTTCGTCACTCCCGAAGCCACCAGCGTCGACTACTACATTCTGGTCAAGGGCATCGACGCGCCGACCGCCGCACACATTCACGGCGGCCGCGCCGGGGTGAACGGATCCGTGGTGTTGGGCCTCTCGCCGACGTTCACGAGCCCGACACCGGGGATCTACGTGGCCGCCGGCACCGTCACCGGGGTGGACGGCGCGCTCGTGACCGACATTCTCAACTCCCCCGCGGCGTACTACGTCAACGTCCACAACGCGTCGTTCCAGGGTGGGGCGGTACGCGGGCAGTTGCTCGGGGACGGACCGGCGGCGAAGGCGTTCGCGGCGACGCTCAAGGGGTCGCGCGAGACCGGCGCAGGCGACCTCGACGGCAGCGGCTTCGCGGGCGTGTTCTTCGACGGAACCGACGCCTATTACTACCTGCGCTTCAAGGACATCGCAGCCCCCACGGCCGCCCACATCCACCGCGGCCGCGAGGGCGAGAACGGCTCCGTGGTGCTCGGATTTGAGCCGACGTTCGGCGACCACACCGCGTTCGGCAACGTCGGCTCGACCGACACGACCGTCGACGCGATCCTCGACAACCCCGGCGGCTTCTACGTCAACGTCCACAACGGGGACTTCCCGGGTGGCGCGATGCGCGGCCAACTCGCGTCGACAGAAACGGTCCTGCACTTTCCCGTGGTCGCCCACAACAAGGGCGCGGGGACCTCTGTATTTCTCAGCAACATCCGCATCCTCTCGCGAAACGACGTGGAAACGCCGGTTCTTGCGGAGTGGTACCCGAAGAACAGCGCAGGTCTGACGGCCCCCGCGGCCGCAACGCTGGTATCGGTCGCGCCGCGCGGCGAGGCCGTGCTCGACGACGCCGTCGGGACGTTGTTCAGCGCCAACGACCGCGGCGCGATCCGCCTGGCCTCGACGCTGCCGTTTCTTGCCGTCGGCAACACCATCAACGACCAGAGGAGCAGCGGCGGCGGCACCTTCGGCCAGTTCACCGAGGCGCTGCCGCTCCGATTCGCGTTCACCAGCGGCGCCCTGCTGCTCGGCTCCAATCGGCCCAAGGCCGACGCCGCCGACTACCGCACGAACCTCGGCTACTTCGTGCCCGGACCGTTCCCCGTCGACGTCACGTTCAACGTGGCCAAGCCGGACGGCACGGCGATCGGCAGCCCGACCCAGGTGATTTTCCCGGGCTTCGCCAACGACCTCGCCCTCTACTATCAGATCCTCGCGGGCGTTCCCACCAACCAGCGGACGCAACCCAACTTCGTCGTCACCTTCGCGGCGAGCCGGCCGATCTTCATCTTCTCGTCGGTCGTCGACAACAAGACCGACGACGGCCTGCACCAGCCCGCCCTGCCGATCCCCGAGGTCGCGCCTCCGCCCACACCCGCGCCGACGCCGGTCCCCACACCCTCGCCGACCCCTTCGCCGACCCCTTCGCCGACGCCATCGCCGACACCATCGCCCACACCCGAGCCGACGCCCTCGCCGACACCGGGACCGGGCAACACCCCGCCCGACGGCACGATCACGATGCCGGCGACCAACCTGTCCATCTATCAGGGAGACACGGTCAACTTCGCCGGGACCGCCAGCGATCCCGACGGCGACGCCACGTCCGTGCTCTGGGAGTTCGACGACGGCGGCCCCGCGTCGACGCTCACGGCTACGCACACGTTCCTCAGCGAGGGCCAGTACACGGTCACGTTCACCGTGACGGACTCCCACGGCCTCGCCGACCCCACACCCGCCACGAGAACGATTACAGTGACGTACTACTCCGGCTACTGAGCGCGCTCCCGAGACTTCCTCTATGGCAAAGGCGGCCCAGGATCTTACCGGGGCCGCCTCCGTCTTCAGCGTTGCTTCCTTCGAGCCACGAGCAATTGGCCACGCAACTTGGCGGAGACAAGCTCCGCACCTACTTCCTTTTCGTCTTGCCTGCGCGCCGCAACTGCGCCCGCTGCGTCAGGCCTCGATGAGGGTGAACAGATCGCTTGTGCTGGCGGTCTTGTCGAACGTGTAGGTGGCGGTCGCGCCGCGAGCCCTGTTGCTCGCACCGGCAAGGTAGTCTGCGAAGTCCGCCGACCCCTCCTGGAACAGACCGAGCGCCCGCCACGCGAGATCGGGATCCTCCGCCTGTAGCTCCTCAGCGCAAAGCAGCGTCCGCAGCACCGCGCCGATCCGCTCCCTGGACGCGCGGTAGCCGCGTGAGAGCACCCAGACCAGCTCGCACAACGTCACCGACGAGACCAGTCCCGGCTCCTCCGAGCTGCACTCGGACTCGATGAGCTTCGCGGCGGCTGCCGCCTGGGCTGGATCGTCCTGGACGATGTAGCGCACCAAGACGTTGGTGTCGAGCGCGATCACGAGCGCGCCCCGGCGCCGATCGCCCGCTCCATCTCGGCCAGGGTCAACGCCTTTCTGGGCCTTGGCAGCATCCCCTTGAGGTCGCGGACCGAGCCCGACCGCGGGATGACGAGCAGTGTGCCGGCTTCCGTGACGACGAATTCCAGCTTCGTCCCCGCCGTGATGCCGAGCTTCCGTCGCGCTTCGGCCGGGATCGTGACCTGCCCTTTCGTTGTCACCGTGCTCGTCATGCCCAACTCCTTACGTAAATCTCAGATGTCGTACATCGTTCCCTTACTATCGTAGGTCTTTGCTCGACCCGCGTCAAGGAGGAGTGCGCCGTCTGGCCGCACTGCCGGGGTCCGGGTCCTGGGACACGGCCGGCGAGGCGTCCCGGCGGGCGCAGCCGTTACCTTCCCTTCTGTCCCAGGCGGGCGGCGAACGCCTGGGCGGCGCCGAGCACGACCTCGAGGCGGGTGCGCTTCTCGCGCTCCTCCTCGCCCTTGCAGACGGCCAGAAAGCGGCCGTCGGGCAGCGTGACGAGGCTGGTCAGAACGGTGCTGTACAGGCCGAAGAGGCCGGCGTCCTCCCACGAGGCGAGCACGCGAGGCGCACCCGTCGCCAGCAGTGGCGCCGGCTCGATCGGCACCAGCACGAGCCGGTGCGCGCGATCGACGAAGTAGATCCCGCGGCCATCGGGCGCCCACAGCGGCACCGAGGTGACGTCCTTCGCGGCGGTGAGCGGTACCGTGGGTCCGAACACGCCGCCCGGCTGCCAGGGCGCCACCACGATCTGGTCCTCGCCCGACTCGAAGGAGAGGTAGGCGACGAGCTTCCCGTCGGGCGAGAAGCGGGCGCAGCAGGTCTGGTACGTGGTTGGCACGAGCGGACGTGGTGCGCCTGCCACCGCTCCGGCTCGGTCGAGGGCGAGGAACTGGAGGCTGTACCGTCCCGGCTCCGAGCGACCGACAATCAACCCGCCGCCGTCGGGCGCCCATGTGCTCGTTTGCCAGTAACGCTCCGCGCTCTCCGCCCTGAGCAGCAGCCGCGGCTCGGAAGTGCCGGCCCAGTCGGCGACGTAGAGGCCATCGCGCTCATCGAAGCACTGCCGGCCGTAGGCGAGGTTCGCGCCGTCGGGGGAGAATACCGGCTCCCAGAGATCGCCGCTCCCTTCGCCGAGCAGCCGGCGCAGCAGCGGCCGCTCGAGCTCCGCGGTCCACAGCTCCCAGCGGTCGTCGGGGCTGTTGACGACCACCGCCAGGCGGCGCCCATCGCGCGACACCGCGATGCCTCCCTGTAGCGAGCGGCGGTCGTCGGAGAGAGGCGTGGCGGCGCCGTCGGTGCGCAGCAGCGCGAGGAAGCGGCGGTTGCCCTGGTAGCCGCCGGGCCGGTAGACCAGCGTGCCGTCGTTGGCGAGGCCGAACGCTGCGTTCGCCCAGACATCGAAGGTCGCGAGACCGTCGGCCACCGCGACGGGATCGCCGGTAAGGGCGCCGCGTCTGGCGTCGAACGGCGTCATCAGGAGCAGATCGCGGTGGGTGAAGAGGAGGTGACCGGTGGGCGTGAGCTTGGCATTGCCGGCATCGGGCACGAGGATGCGCAGCTTGCGCTCTCCGAAGTTAACGAGCCCGACCGCAAACTGGAAGCGCCGCCCGACGGTGGTCTGAGCATCGACCAGCACGCCGCTGGCGTCGGGCAGGGCGCGGGCGTTGTAAAGCGCGCTGGCGAGGCCGCCGAGGTCGACCTCGAACGTCTGCTCCGGTCCGGTGCCAAACGGGACGCGACCCATGACATGGCCGTGCGAGCGCCGAACGAGCAGCTCCCCGCCGGGCAGGAACGTGCCCCCCTCCCAGGCGTCGTCCCAATCCCGCACCACCGCCGGCGGCGCGCTCCCGTCGGCCGACACCTTCTCGAGCAGGTGCCGAGAGGGGTTCTGGGGGTGCGGGGCAATGAGAGCGACCCACCGGCCATCGGGAGTGATGCCGAGTAGGCCGGCGTCCTCGCTGCCTTTGACCGGAATCAGCTCGGCGCCGTCGAGCCGCCGCACGTACAGCGCCTCCTTCGACGGGGGCTGCCCGGGCGTCTCCTTGCGAGCCTTGACGACCAGGAACGAGCCGTCCGGCGCAATCTCCCAGTCGCTATAGACGTAGCCTCTCGGCAGCTCGAGCGCCAGGTGGCGCAGCGCCGGCACAGCCGGCACGACCAGGCGGCCG
>Ga0315273_10003645_pt1 | contig 18606 bp, 22 predicted proteins | sample YL17G02_0_MG_FD_205753 | JGI IMG/M metagenome (GOLD analysis project Ga0315273, IMG submission 205753) | Sediment microbial communities from Yellowstone Lake, YNP, Wyoming, USA - YL17G02_0 | ecosystem: Environmental > Aquatic > Freshwater > Lake > Sediment | place: USA: Wyoming | collected...
CCCCCTTCCGCACTATGGTTTATCTGTGCGGTGCCTTCCCCCTTTCTGCCCGTCCTAGCCCTCGCGCGCGGGTATAATGCTTGCTCGGTCTGGTCGGGCTAGCTGGGGGACCGCCCCCCTCGTCGTTTATCATATCCCTTTCTGCTAGACGATAGCTCGCATTGGTTCCGGTCGGTGCTACGAGCGCGCGGAGAAACGAAAAAAGAGCTCGCGCGCTCTTTTTTGGGGGTTCTATTCGGGACGGGGGTCGGAGGGCAGGAGCACTGTGTATTTTTGGTTTCAAGACGTCGCTTTTTTCTTTATTGTACGACATCCCCCTTATCAACCCCCTGTCTTTCTTCTATTCCCGCTTCTCCTCCCTCCCTCCCTCTGGAGATGATATCCCCTACCTGATATCTGTCAGGTCAGTTGGTATCTCCGTCGGTCAGTCGGTCGTGTCAGCGCCACCTAGTCCGTAATTATGAGCAAACCCTTTCAGGAAACGGCGGCTGGTGTGTCTGCTTTTATTTCACGTCCGGTGTTATTTCAATCACCGTACAGTCTTTTGTTGCTTGTCTGGTTATTCTTGCATGGATCGCTTTTATATGTCCATCATCTCCGATAATTCGTGCTTCCTGGAGTACATCGTTAATCGACGTAATAGCGTTATCGAGGTCAATCGTTCTCTTTCCCTTTGTATAGAATCGGTAATATACCGTATACGGCGGGACCAGATCTTTCGGCTTCTGTCCCATAAGCTCCTGAAGTGCCTCCTCTTTGAACGACTCATAGGCTTTGCTCGGGATAGAGAACATCCGTCCATGATTGCATCCCACTCTCCGGCTGTTTTTCTTGCTTCGGACTGTTGCATAGATCGTGTACTGCATACGCTCTTTTTTTAGAACGGGATACTGTCCGGCTTGACGTCCTCGCTTCCATCCGGGGGATTCGCGGGTGGTTCTTCTTCTTCGGTCCCCGCTTTTTCCACCGGCTTATCAAACTTCTGGGCCACCTGCTCTAATTCAATCAATACGTCCCCTTCTTCTATCGGCTTCCAGTTTTCAATCACCGGAATCAGCCACGTCCCCTTATCCCCTTTGAGCTCTTTGACTCCCATAGTCACCATGATTGAGAACATCGGTCTTTGTTGTCCGACCACGGCCGTGAACAGCTTCGATAGTGCATAAAGAGCCGAGGACCGGAAGTGCATACCGAACACACTCATATCATCCGCCATCAGTCCGATTGCGGTGTATTGGTCCAGCGTCGGATTTCCTTCTTTTCTCCGGTCCACATAGGTCCCCTTTTGGGCCATGAGGAAGAAACAATCGAACCGGTCCATGATCTTTCCCAGTCCGGTATGGAAGAATTGCCCGATTTTCGGGTGCTTTCCCTGTTGGTCCACCAGTGCTTCCAGGTCGCTTGACTTCTGTACCAGTATTATCTGCGGGGGCCGGACATCAGCCGGGTCGACTCCCTTCATCCCCATATACATCCGTTCCTTTGTCCACGACGCATCCATTTTTGAAAGCTCTTTTGTTTCCGGCTTTTTCGATTTTTCGGTCATATCTTTTTCCCTTTCCTTTTGCTTGAGCCTTCTGCCACTTGTACCACCGGCTTATCCGTTGCAAACTCCTCAACGATTCCCTTGTTCAGGGTCACCTTCCGGTCCCCCATTGTCACCTCAAAAAAAGGCGAACTGTTTGCTATCCTTGCTTTGATGGTCCCGTACGACTCCCGGACAATGACCGGGTCCTTCATGGTCGACAGTTTAATGATAGTCATACACTCGTTCCTTTCCTCCCTCACGGGATTAACAATTTCTGAAACATATAGATCACATTCGGATTTTTGATTTTGTCTTTGTTTGCTTCATAGATCCGGCGCCATTCAAATCCACTGTTGTAATACTTCTCGGATATTTTCCAAAGCGTATCCCCAAACCCTACTATATGGGTCCTTTTAACCGGCAATTGCGGGACTGGTTGTGTTATATTTCCCTCAATATATTTAACTGGGTCAGACCACCCTCTCATCCCTGCCGGTTCATCCCCGTTGACCTTTATTGCGAAGTGGAGGTGAGCTCCGGTGACATAGCCGGTATTTCCTGATCTTGCAATCGCTACTCCTTTATCGACATTCTGCCTTAACAAAACTCCAAGAACGCTTAGGTGCCAGTAGCAGGATATTCCCCATTCATGCTGAATAAGTATCCCTTTTCCGTCCTGATCCGGTATATCATCACAAAAGCTCACAATTCCCTTGTCTACGGCCACGACCGGCGTTCCTATAGGACAGCCGATGTCTATTCCATTGTGCGGGTATCCGAAATACTTTGTGTACCATTCCGGCGCTTCCCCAAACGAAAAGGTGATCGGGTATTTTCCTACGACGGGCCAGAGGATAGTTGGTTTCATATATTATGTTTTTATGGTATTTTAACGGTTATTCCGCATTTTTTACAATACAAAATTGGCTGATATATTACATACGAAAATGTTGACCCGTCCTCTCGTTTTCCTTCCTCTGTACGAAGAATTACTTGATATAATTCGTGTGTCGATCCGCATTTGTATTCAGCCAGTTGACTATTTACCTTCATACTTTTTACTCCTAGTTTTCATTGACCGGATAGAAATGCCATCCGGTCCGGATTTCCCAAACCCACAGCTCCTTGGAGCTGGCTAGTGGTAGTGTTGTTTTTGTGAGGCCATAGAGGATTGCCTTAAACGACGGGAGTTTCCCTTTTGGTGTGACATAGAGGCGGATATATCGTGTCCGGGTTCCGTTCGAGGCGACCAGTTGGAACGGGGTCGATTTCAAATTGAGATTGTGGACGATGTATCCCTCATTTTCAAGGAACTGCACCGCCCGCTTTCCGGCTTTATAGAGCGCGTGATAGTGTTCATCCATACTTATTGTTTGAGATCTTGACAAACTTTCCAGCTCCAGGCTTCGCACCGGGCCTTTTCTACCTCCGTGAAACGGAGATGGGTCATCCACATGGCTCCCCCTAGGCAGAGCGTGAGCAGGACATAGATTGTCACTGTTTTTAGTGTGTCCATATATTTTTTAGACTCCTCCGTTCTGTCCTCGATGCCTTGCGATATCGAGGAACAGACGCAAGACCTAAAGGGTTTCTTCAAGTCCGAACCGGTCACTTGTATGGAGCCATCCGTACGTTTTTAGCATAAACCGGAAGTCTTTTTGTCCTTCCTTGTCTATGTGTTCCGCGAACCATTGTTCTACGGCGTGCATCGTGCCCTTGACGTGAAAGTGAGCGCGTTCTTCTTTGAGTTTGAATACTATGTTTTTCGTATTCTCACCCCCTTTCAATGTGCTATTCTCTTACCTCTTTTATTTTCTCATAACCGCAATTCTTTTGTCAAGAGGGTAAATATCATGACATGACGCGCTCCAGAAAAACCCGGAACTTCTTTTCGTCGTCATCGAAATTGACGTACTTCTCAAACAGCCCCCGGGCATTCTTGCACATCTCGAGGTGCTTCTCCGGCTCGGACCAGAACCGGATTTTTTCAACAAGCGTGTCCCAGTCCTTATCATCAATCAGGATTGCCGAAAAGTCATCAATCAAGAACCGGCTTGCCAGTTTTCCCTTGTAAAACTCCATCATCGCGATTGCCGGACGTCCCACCGAATACGAGTTATGGATGATGTGGCCAAAGCCCTCACCATGGTGTTTGACCTGAAAGAGAAAGCTCATATCCCGCATCGCATCCCCCAGAGCCGGCAGGCCGTCAATCATTTTGTCATCCCCATTTGAGCCGTGCATTTTGAACTCGAAGTCCGGCAAATGATACTTCAAGTCCTGCCATATAGGAATCGCATTAGACTCTCTGAGCTGGTTCATGAAATTTTTGATTGTCTTATGCTTTGCCGGAGGGGCCCACCCGAACGTATCAAGCGGGAACTCCTGCCCTATGCACACGGTATTTTTGTTTTCCGGTGGCCGGTATAATCCGGTCGTGTCTATGAAATTATCGAAATTGTCCCAGTTGACCTGCTCCCCGACATTTCCGGACAGCCGGATATATTTTGCCTGAGGCTGGTATTTGTCCCGAAGCTCCCGGAAGGAATACTCGTGTTCCGCCAGCGTGCAAAGGATGACGTCGATTTTCATTTCTTTGAACTGGTCGAGCGTGAGCCGGCGCTGGTCGATGTCCTCTCCCTTGTCATGGTAATAAAAGAAGCCGTCGTCCCTTTTCTCACAGACCAGAGGGGACAGGTATTGCATGATTGTATCCGGCAGGGCCGACAGCTTCCAAAAGCCTTCTTGTACCCACTGGGTCCCAACCGGTCCAAACAGCTTCCAGCCGAGCCTCTTTTCCCAAAGCATTTGCTGTGCGTGGAATAATCCGCCGTGGTGCCATTCAGTAAAGATGTTCATACTTGCCCGTTTCTTGAAATTATCGACAATCCCCCGCCCCCTTTGATATGACGAACGAAATACATCCCCGATACTCCCAAAAGATAGGCTTCCAGAGCCGGCAGGACTCCCATCGCATGGCCGAAATCGTGGTCCGTATCATGGAGGGCTATTTTCCCCCATGGCCGGACTTTCGGAGCCCAGATTTTCAGTGTTTCGAGGACGTGGGAATATCCATGGTCCGAATCGATAAACAGAAAGTCAATCGTGTTTCCGATATCTCCCGCCGCTTCCAAATCGTCTTTGACGAGAGAGGTCACCCCGGACAATTCAGGGATATAGCTTTCCATTCCGGAGTTATTCCGGAGAAGCGCATCCGGAGAGTTGTCTATGCTGGTCAAGTGTCCGCCGGTCTTATTGACCGCCGCCGAGAGAATAAAGGTCGATTGACCGGCTCCCAATTCCACGACATTCCGGAAAGAATTGTCCACGACGAGGTTATACAGGGTCCGGAGATGGTCCTTGATGTCTGATTCTCTATTTTCAAGAACGGATACTATCGTTTCATCAAGCATATTTTTTTTTAGGTTCTCCGTTCAAACAAAAACGAGCCCCATGTTTTTAATTCCGTTGATTCTGACCGGTCCTCAAATATATTTTTGAGCATTTGATAGAGCTTTGTCCGGGGATCTCCGACTTCCCCCGGGAAGATATTGTGGTATTCTCCGACGATCGTTTGTATCCCCTTTTGCCATTCCTCGGGCAGCGTCCGAAAGACTTCGTACTCCGATCCCTCAATGTCCATTTTCAGGAGCCGGATCCGGGGAGAACCCATCCGGACCATGACATCCACAAGCGATATGTTTTGAGCTTCGAAAAAGTCCTCGCTCACGGTTTCGTGATATTGCTTAATAGCCGACCCCACGAACTTGTGGACTTTTCCCACGGACGACTGGTCCCGATAGTATATTTTCGTTTTCCCCTCGCTTGTCCCCCACAGGGCCGCCGGTATGAGCGTTATCTGTCCGGACAGACCGTTTCTCTCAATGTTTTTTTGGATTATTTCCTGATTTTCAGGCAAAGGCTCGATGCACATCACCTTACATTGTGGATAGAGCTGGGCATACAAGATAGCCGTGGACCCAACATACCCACCGGCGTCAATCATTCCCTCACCCGGACGCGGAGGATATCGAAGGAAATTGTATTCGTCCTCTTTGTATGTTGCATTGATGGTATTTTCATCGGCCGTGTTGTACCGATAGACGAAGTTTGCGTGGATTCCGTTTGGTCCTTCCCAGTGTTTTTCTATGAGATTTTGCATGGTTATTTCGGCAATTCTCCCACCGCCTCCGCTTTCCCATCAATAGCTAGTATATCTGCGAGTACATAAATCACAGCAATCACCTGCGTAGACATAATACCTCGCTCCTCACTGCCCGCTTCTTTTTGAAGCTCCTTTGCCTTTGTATTTGCCAAGGCTAATAATTCAGCTTTGATATCAATCAATTTCTTAACCACTGAGAAACCTCCCGAATTTTGTCAACAATGTTTCTGTATAAAAGGTCATCGCGAGCCAGCGCGGATCCTGTTTCACTTTTTTTGTCCTTGAGTAGGCATTGTAGAGCAGGAACTCCGGCAGGTCGTGCATTTCCCGGATGTTGTCGTCTTTAATTCGAAACAGGTTCCATGTGAGGCTTGAAAAGTGGTACCAATCCCGCCCCTCGAACAATCCTAAGTCCCGCAGGTCAATACACGAACCCACAGCCAAAGCTTGTTCGCTGAATTTCTGAAAATGATCCTTGTCCTGCCCCCGGACCGAAAAATCTTTCTCTGTTTTCTCTATAAGAGCCCGGCTTGTCCGGAGAAAGGCCGGATGGAGGCGGTTTACCTGCTTAATCCCGACGATATCAAATTTCTCTCTTGCCTTCTCGACCGTTTCGAGAAATTGGTCATCTTTCCAAAAGAAGTCCTGTTCCGTGAACAGCACTTCCTCACTTTTGCTCTCATTCAGTCCCACCGTGACCGCCGCTTCCCGCCACATTTCATTGATAATCGGGGAATACGCGAACCGCCAGTCTTTATGCGCTCCCTTTATGAAGTCCCGGAAATCCGGCGTCCCATGGTCATAAAATGTGACAATGATGTCCCCGAAGAACCGGCGGAAGGTCGAGAGTTGCGCCCGACAAAGAGGATAGTCGCATCCGGAGGGCCAAGTAATGAGAACATCGGGTTTTTGCATATCAGACATTGAAAAAGTGTTTCCACTGCTTTTTGATTGTTTCTTTTCCAAAGAGCTCGATTGCAAGAGCACGATTAGCTTTAGACATAGCATCAGCAAATAGAGAATCATCCATAAGACGCTTAATTTTTTGCCGTGCATCACCTACATCATCAGCCAAAAAAATCCCACCACCCAGCTGAACGAAATCCGGTATCTCATACGTCTGTTGTTCGTGGTGATACGGGCTATTTCCTATAATCGGACCAAGAGCTACCATCGGCATACCAGTCATCAGGGCCTCGACGAAATTGAGGGTATAGCTGGCCGGATAGGTTCCGGTATAGAAATACACACGGCAAAGCCGCATCCATGCTTTTAATTCTTCATAGCTTCTGATTCCTTTTCCCCAATCACCCGCCGCCTCACTTCCTTTTCCAATGAGCCGACGATCAAATCCTCCGGTTGCTTCCTCAAAGAACGTGAAATTGCAGTGGTCGTCGCGGGCTATCATATCCTGGGACACGTTGAATACCGTTTTCAGGGTTCCTGTCCAATCATTAAACTCGTCCGGGTCCTTATAGAATCGGATTATGGCATCTTCTCCGCAATAGCCGGGGATGGTGCGCTCCCGCGGAGAGTACCGGACGATGTTCAATCCCTGCATCACGAGAGGCTTGAGATCATTTTCAACGGTAATTGTCGACTGTCCGATGGACCGGAAAATAACGTCTTTTCCCCTCATGTGCTCCCAGTTTCCATGTACCCAGTCATTCCGGCCATTGAAAAGAATCACGTCCGCCCAGTTGATTATCTCCTGCGGAATGTTCATCTTGTTGTCGTCTTTGATAAGCTCACAGAAGTTTGAATGGTCGGGGAGATCGAGGGTAGGACGCTTCGGATCATCGATCTGTTTCGGGTTCTTATACGTCCCATGGGAGAATACATCAATCCCCAGCTCGGCAAACAGTTTCACTTCGTCATATTCAAGGATTGAATGGCAGGAAACATAGAGCAATTTCATAGTTTTTTACCCATAAAGTGATAGTAATGTACCTAAATGCTTACCTCTAACTCTTATTTTTCTTTGATTAGGTCCTCTCACTTCTTCAATTTTTCCATTTTTAGGCCAATATACAAAAATAGGCATACCGGTCGCTTCTTTTAGACACGACAGCATTTCCCATTGTTTGATACGCAACTTTTCTGTAGATTTATTTTTAACTTCAACACATACATATTTTTTTGTACCACGCTTCCTTAAAAGAAAATCGGGCCAGCCGTTTCTGTGAGTTATCCAACCGTATCCCTCTGCTTCTCTTATAAATTGACGTTCAGCTTCAGTATACTTCACTCTTTTATTTTACCCCTCTTGTTCTTTTTTTGTCAACTAGTCAAATTGCTGGTGGCGGTCATACGTCCGAAAATCCTCTTTCCACCAGGTATAATTCCGGCAGACAACACAATATCTCTGTTTCCGGAGGAAGTCGACCGGCAGGCGGGCTCTTGTCCCGCAGTGGGTACAAAAACACCGTTTTTGAAGATAGCTTTGAAGCATATTATTTTTTCACTTCCAAAATACAAATGGTTTGATTTCCCAGTTTGTCCTCATACCGATGATGGATACATTCCTCTCTCTCTGCTTTTCTCCATGGGTATCCGGCTTGCGGTCCGGGGGAAAAGAAGTATCCAACCGTCGTTTGATACGGCTTTGTCAATTCAAGCCACTGGTCAAGCTCAAGCGGGCTCACGATTGCCATTTCCCCGGAGATGACTCTTTCCTGACCTACCGGAAACGAAATCCAGAGATATTTTCCGGCCGCTTTCAGCAATTTTTGGAACAAGTCCAGACGCGCTTTTTTGTAATCTTCATACTTCACCGGATATTGTCCGACGTGTTCAATGGTGCTTAGACACAAGACCAAATCATACTCATCAAAGTCGTATTTCGTCGCGTCCGCTTCAATGAAACGGTCTGCTATTTCATCCACTTTTGCATCATAGTTCGGATCGAGGACGTCGTAAAATGTTGCATATTTCCGGAGGGTCGGGGCATAATATCCGGCGGAGAAATGAGCTCCCACATCCATCACGGATTGAATATGGTCTTTTTCTCTCTCCAAAAACTCATAAAAAACGGGAAGTTCGAGGTCCCGGTCGGTATATCTCTCCTGCGGATAGTGGTCCAGTAATAACATACTCAAATTTTCGCGCGCTGGGTTTTATAGATCTCGGTCAACCGGTCTACGATCCGTTGAGTGGATACCTTCCAGTCAAACTCTTTCCGCACTTCCACACTTGAAATTCGAGCTCCCGCTTCATATTTTTTGTAATTATTGTACATCTCACGCATAAGTTTTTGAAGATGTACGACTGACGGATTAAACCAATTAAACCCCGGGTAATAAATAGAATCACCTTTAATATATGGCTCGACTTTGCCATCCAGAAGAAGAACACCCGGACGTGGCTTGCCATCCTTCGTAAGAAATTCAAGATGGGCTGAATGATTACTTGCAATAACAGGCAAACCACAGGCCAAAGCCTCAAGCGCAGGTAATCCATAGCCTTCCCCGCGAGAAGGCCATATAAACGCATGAGCCGATGTATAGAGTCGTGGGAGCTCCCACTTCTTGAGCTCAATATCATAGAGGTACACGGGCGCTGATCCCTTTCTCTCATAGACTAACTTTAGCTCATCTTTGATGTTATGTCCACTATACGAGGGGAGCGTCTTGAGCATGAGGCAAACGTCCTCTCCCTCATCAAACTCTTTCCGGAACGCCTCAAACAGCACGTCGACGCCCTTCCTTTTCCCCCAAGCAAAATTTGAAAGGAAGCGAAATTTTTCTTTCGGAGGGTTCGGGAAGGGCGCAATATCAGGGTGAAAATAGTTCGGGTCAATGCCTTCGCCTATGGTATAGATCGGGACATGGACGCCGGAATCCTTAAATGATTTCGTTGAAAATTCGCTGGTACTCCATACTTCGTCCATTTCATTAAAGCACTGGACCCACTCAAACGGGATCCCGTCCACTTCGGTCGTCGAAAAGGCTATTTTGTAGGCCCCGGAGTTTTTGAAGTTGTTTGTCCCATGGCACAGGGTTATCTGCGGGAGCTTGTTGCTTCCGTACTGGGTTTTTGCGTCATCCGCAAAAGGACAATCGCTTTCCGGCTCATCCTCATTTGTTCCGCCAATGAAATGGTAGTATGTCCGGATCCGTGCTTCGTACAATGTTTTCATGACGTTATATGCGTGGAGATTATACCCGCCGGCGAACGTGAGGATTGTTTGACAGACTACCGGCGTTTTGTATTCCCTATCAAGGTCTTTTTTCCATTTCTTCTCAAACAGCTTAAACTTTGCCGTCATATCTTCAATGTACTTTTTCCGGCCCACTTGCGGGCGGTATGCGTGGGGATAGATACAATGGACGTGGGGGGTGACATACAATTTCGCGCCCAGCTTCCGGGCCTGCATGATATATTCCGCGTGCTCCATGATATCATCCCCATACGAGTCAGCCGGAGGAAGTTTTTTATACAATGATTCAGAAATAAGAGAGGCAAACAGGGGAACGAATCCCACTTCCCGGATTTCGGGATACTGGTTAATCCATGGCTGATTATCGGCCCATGGCATCGGCATATGGGAAAGAGGGAGAAAATCGCCACCGTGGAAATAGATGAGCTTGTCGGTTGAGAATACAACGGGGGAGAGGATCCAGTCGCCTTTTAATTGCTGGGCATCTTCGGCCAGCGCATCTCCAAAAATCTGATTTGCTTCCTTGATGTCCGGATTTGCGATGAGGACTGGTCCATTATGTATCCGGATATGGTTTTTAGGTAGGGATGACATAGTGTGTTTGTTAGTTCGGGCTCGGAATGACTTGCGGCGTCACAACTGCTCCTGCGCTGTAGTTTCCAGCTACATACGAACGCATAAACCGGTTGAATCCTGATTCTCCCAATCCCTTTGCATACGTATTCCAGAAGTTTTTGTTTAACTGCGAAATCATACCAAACCGCCACTTTGAAACTCCGTCGGTCAGCACATCCCTCACAGCGGTCTGTTTTGCTGATTTTGGATTATGCGGAACTACACGAACGCGGATATAGTTGATCCCTCTCCAATAAGAGCCGGTCATCGTATCTGCGAGCGTTCCACGGGCGTCAAGTGACAAGAAAGGTCCTGTTACTCTCACCATAATTGTATCTCACCCCCTATCTTGACCACATTGTACGACGTCCTTTGATTTTTTGTCAACAGGGGCATTTTTTTTCAATACCAAAAAGAGCATTTTTTTATCTATATGATTCCCCATATCCGGCAGAACTTCAGAAGAAATCCGGCGTTCGCGTTGTTGACGTCTATTTGTCCGGTGATCGTGACGTTGGCCGCGGCCGCTTGCCCTCCGGCCATGATGACGGACCCGTAGATCGATTCTTTTTGGCCCGTGTCCGTTCCGGTCGTTGAAAGGGCGAGGATTTTTGCATTGAATGTCTTTTTGGTCACTGCGTCGTACTTAATGTTCCAGATGACGTTCATTTTCGCGGCCACATCGACTTCATACCGGTGGACTCCGGCAAACTCAATATAAATGCTTGCGTATGAATTGGCCGGAAGGGAGAGGGTCGCTTTCGTCGTTTCACCAACCGAGGACACGGTTTCGGCCGAATCAGCTTCGGTACTTGTGATAAATACCACGTGTCCGGTCAGCTTATCATTCCCCGTCGCCCGATGCGTCGGGGCGTGAAGATCGGGCATGTTTGGTTCTTGTTTGCTCATATTAGAAATTGACTATATTGTCGTGCACTTTTGTATACAGTCCTTGCGCGGCTATTTCCTGCCGGACAGAGCCATGACACATATTGTCATGAATAATGTTGTAATTACAGTGACTCTCGGCTTCCCAGATGCTATACGCCTGTTTTTTCGGGTAGTCACCAGAGTATAAATAATTGTCCGAGATGATCGTCCCTTCGACGCCATCACCCCTTGCTCCGGTCAAAAATATCGCCGTGTAGACGTTTGTGGCGCCATGAGATGAATTGTATACCTCATTCCCACTAATGACCCCACCGTAATTATCATGTTGGAGGATACCGTGCATTTGTGACGTCACAATCTTATTATTGACTACACGGCTACGCTCAGACCAGATTTCTATACCATTGAACGTCGGATTTTGTATGTAATTTCCTTCAAGAAGGCTGTCTTGCCATCCGGTCGTTATGCCATTTTGACCCGGATAATAGATATAATTTCCGATACACGCACCCTCGCACCCCGGACCGGCCATGCCATCCCCATACGTTTCACTTATAATATTTCCCATGACCACGATCCCCGCGGTCATGAGCATCATCGCGGCGTACTCATAGTACCCAATGTTCGCTCCGGTGATCGTATTGCCGATCACATCACTATAACTCGCACTTTCCATTTCTATCCCGTGGGCTGAATTGCTCGTCCCATCATGCTCTATTTTATTTCCCATGATCCGGTTATACCGTGTATTTGCGAGGTGAATTGAGGAGTAGCTCGCATTTCCACACGTGACCAGATGATTGCCTATAATATCCATCGGCTCGCAGTACGTCGCATAGATACCATTTTGTCCGGTGATTTCGAGCTTACAGTAGGCAATCGTGATCCGGCCAGCCGAAACCAAATTGTATATGGCCGTGTCTTTTATGTCGAACAGGTGCACCCCTTGAATGAGAATATCGGACAAATTTTCATTGAGAAATATACCGCGACCGGACGCTTGACCGGCAGAGTTGCCGTCAATTTTGAAGTTTTTGAGGGTTATGTTTGCAAAATCAGTCCCTCCATCCCCGATAATAATTGCGTCCGCATCCATGGCCGCTCCGACGTCAATGATCGTCGCGTCGCCCTGCCCTTCAATCACCACGTTGCTTTTTGTAATGGTAATTGACGCGCTTATTGTATACGTCCCCTCTTTCACGAAAACGCGGCCGCCTCCGGCCGGAAGCGCGTCGATGGCCGTCTGAATATCCGAGTAGTCGCCGGTTGCGTCTTTTGCCACAATCACCGTCGGGGAATAGTAATTCTCTCCTCCGGCTCCGGCTCCCACTTCTTCCCACGCAGCCCCGTCCCATTTGTATATCTTGTCAAGGTCCGACCGGTAAAAAAGCTGTCCGGACACCGGATCAGCCGGAAAACCGCCGCCCTTGTGAAGCACCATGTTGAAGGCTTGCATGTTGTAAAACTGAAAGGGATAGTGAATGTGCGGGTCGTGTTGCATCACCGCCGCATCTTCGACCGGAGTCGGGTCTGTGTCTGATCGTTGTAGATTTCCCCAGTATAACGGCATAGTAGGTCCCAGTCGCATGAACCACCGGATAAAACGATTATATCCGGAAGCCCGCGCAGGATATCGCCACCTATTGTATACGTCTTTTTGATTTTCGGCAAATGACTGCCATGCTCTAACCGCCGACGCAAAAAGCCATTGTCGTCCGGCTTGCTTGCTTGTCTGCCTGTTTTTTGATATCGGGGGACGGATTGCAGAATAGGTGATCCCGTGCCACGTCCGGCGTCTTTGATAGCACCAGCCGAGATTTGAATAATAATTCGAGATGAAGGGACCATAGGGCCGGAGTCCCCACCGGGGGATCTTGTAGGTATTCCCATGATTTCCAAACGTCCAACCGGACGGGACCGTGATGAAAGAGCCAGCCCCTATCGGATATGGTGTAGGCAACACTCCTTTTGACGGAACAAAAACCCCTTTTTGATAATCCCGATGGCCATACATATCCCCGCCAAGCCATCCGGCAGCTGAAATAGACATGAGAGGACCGGGGATTTTAACCATTATTCATCTGTTGCCACAGAAGGCCGAAGTAGTCGATATATGCTCTGATTGCTTCGCCGCCTTCCACGACAATCGAGGCCTCCTGATTTCTTGAAAAACTGCCTTTTGAGATGTTATGCGAGCCGAGGACCATCAATCTATTGTCGAAGATGAGAAGTTTTGCGTGGGTTGCAACGCCGATCTGTCCGAATTTAACCTCGATTCCGGCCAGTCGGAGAAACTGCTCTGTCCGGCAATTGATCTTTGTAATTGCATGGCCCATGCTTTCGATATTCATCAGGACCCGGACTTTCACTCCCCGCCTTGCGGCTCCCTGAATTGCAAGGTTAAACTTCTCCACGCCTCCGGCGTTTTCATGGGAGTACCATTTCCACTCATACATCATAATATCAATGGATTGAGAAGCCGCGTTGATTATCGGCACAACTACGCTGGGATATTGACTCCCTATCGCTGCTTGAATCTTTGCATCAAAGGTTGACATCGTTTCAAGGCCTCCCGCATGGGAGTATAGCACACTTCACACAATCGAAGGAACGAGGCAGTCTTGCAGGCCTTGATTTCCTTCTTCGTCAATGTTTTTTTGCACTTCACGCACCAAGGGAGCTTGTAATACTCCTCAAGGTCGATTGATTGTTTTTTCATTATGGTATTGCATTATTCGCGTATACTGTTCCGGTGCCGGAATCACTGATCGGACCGGAAGAATTAGTCATAAGGACATTTGCAACAACGACGTTTTTATTACAATTTGCGTTAGCTATCACTATGCCATACTCTCCGTTCCCAGTTATGACATTTCCGACGATTGTATTATAGTCCGCATCTGTGTAGAGCAGTATTCCATCCCCGAAAAAGCCTTCTATCCGATTTCCGCTAATAATACTCTTGTCGATTGTGTGACATTGTATCCCTTCTGCACCGTCCCCAGTCCCAAGAATAACATTATTCGTGATTGACACTTTTGACCCGTCCGCAAACCAAATACCCGACAACATGATATTGTCAAAGAAGTTCCCATCAATCACGGAATCATTGTTGCTTCCGTAAATCCAGAAATACGCATCGAGGGCATTGTTCGTTTGAGTGTCAAAAAAATTGTTTCGGATTGTTGTGTTAGGGGACCCATGCAAAATGACCCCCATGGTCGTGATGTTTTGCAGGTAATTAAGCTGAACCCGCGGGTTTGTGCACGTATCCAACTCTATCCCGATATCACAGTCCGTAATCCTATTGTTCACGACCTCAATCCGCTTGCAGTGATCCAAAAGAAGCGCGCCGGTATACTCCTCGGCCGCATCCATACATGAGTCAATTTTTACCCTCTCAATAACACAATCATCCGCATACTCAAACTTAACCGCAAAATCAAACGCATGGTCTACATCGTGTATCTGTATATTTCGGAGTTCAATGTTGTGCTTCTTCGTTCCGGACGTACCTATTGCCTTTACCTGATACGCACTTCCGGCAAAATCAAGGATTGTCGTGTCCGCATCCTCTCCCTCAAGAATGATGTTGTTATAAAGCGTGATATCGCCTGTCTGGACGTAGGTTCCTGCTTTCACATGGACAATGCCCCCTCCATACATATTCGCCCAGTCGATTGCCGCCTGCAATGTAGTGAAGTCCGCTTCAAATCCGGGCCCGACGATGGCCTTATAAATCCTCGCGGCCGGATTGACTTTGACATTGTAAATTGAGTAGGACACATGGTCCAGAAGCTCCGCGATCCTGTGGTTATACACGGCCTCATTTGACTGACCATGAGCGGAGCCATCCAGATTGTGTGTGAGGATTTTGTCGTCGATCTCCTCCATGATCGTGGTCGAATCAGAAACGGTCCGGCCGAGTGCGTACCAAGAGATTGCATCCATAAGCGTATTTTTTTGAGTATATCACGTCGTACAATTTTAATACAAAGTCGTGGGGGTTCTCCACGGCGTTTTTCCGACCGCTTTATTATTGACGTACTGGCTCACAAAGCAGTTATAGCCAGTGCAAAAATCTTTTCGCGGGAGAGTCTTGTATTCGGGGGGAGGGTCCGGTAGTGAGTACGTTACCTGCATGGCAATATGATCGACGTACCCCATCGTCGAGCCGCCGGGCGCGGCTCCCAAGACGTCCTTCCTCTTAACCTTAACGGACACACTCACGATCGTCGCGTTGTCCGGGATGGCAAAGCCGAAATTATATGCGAGGAGCCAGTAGGTTGTGAGAATGCCGCCGCCGATCCGAAATGCGAAACCGAAATTTGAGCTATTGACAATGGCCGGGGTCAGTATTTTTCCCCACAGGCCGCCGTCATATTGAATGTATTGAAGCGTATCGTTCCACAGGTCCGGATTTTTATAGTCGCTTGAGCCAATGCTCCCGTCATCCATTCTGATCCGGGCCGCGACATCCCGCGCGTGTTGGACCGAGTGCACGTCAGTCGAACAAAATACCCCATCCTCTATTTTGATATTATCTCTATTGTCCCACCCGCCATTTCCAGCGGACGTGTTTTGTCCGGATGTACCGGGGCTTTTCCATTCAGTTGTCGTTTGCATATTTTTTGTTAGGTTGACGGAAAAATATAATCATTCCACTCTTGTTTTTCGGCGGGAGTCAGCGCGTTCCACGCGGCAATTGCTTCAGCGACATAGGCCCGTTGAGCCAACTGGGAGGCAGATGGGACAGTTGGAGTCCGGTGCCCGGGATTATTCTTGAAGTACACCGCGTGACCTGATGGACGCCGTTGGTACGTCAGGGTATTTCCTATTGTTTTTTGTGCGTCAAGGGACATCGCGGGACCCGTTACTTTCACCATACGTTTTGTCACTCCAAGTATAGCACCTCAAACCATGGGACCCAATACTCCGGATAAAACTCCCATCCGGCTTTCCGGTAGTGCTTCGTATACACCCACTCCTTGCCGGAGAGCTTTTTCCATGGTTCACGGTAGACGTCCCCGAGCATATCGGTTATGAGAAAATTGTCAAGGAAAACGTCGGCGTCATAATAAAAGAGGGTCCATGTGCAAACGACATGAAAGTAGTTTCGGGAGGTCGTTCCGAACGAAAACTGCTCGCTGGTCCAGTCGATGTTTCCGGCCGGAGCTTCCCAGAGATAGGTGTCCACCTTGTTTTCTCCGCCTTCAAAATAATAGGCTTCAATGTACAAATTAAACGGGTCGATCGGGGCCGCGTCAATTTCAGTCTTTTTGTACTTGAAAGCAATGGTAATCTGTCCGGTGAGAACTATGTCATCCCTTGTGGCCTGCACGATTTCAGAGCCCCCCGGATTGCTCATCTTTAATCCGTAGAGCTGATGGACCGGATCCGGATCGGGGAGAAGGGAGAGTCCATTTTTCCGGTTATAGCAGTATTTCGTGGTGAAGTAGAGATATCCCGACTGTCCGGCAAACGCATTACAGGACTTCCATAGGGCCTTCGTGATAGGGCTCAAAAGGTTCCAAGCCGTCCTCACTGATGGGAGATACGTCTTTTCCTTGTTTGCCTTTTTGGCGGCCCTTGTTCCGTGCCGGAAACGAGTCGCCCATGTGGGATAGATCTGCTGGTCAAACCAAGATGTGACCTTTGCAAGCAGGGCCTCATATCCGGGTGGAATAGTCATCTGAACAATTTTAGTCATAGCAACTCCCCACTAACTCCCCACTAACTCCCCACTAACTCCCCACTAATATACCACAAATCAAGCCTCAACTCTGCAATGTCCAATCACGACAACGGATCTACTCCACCGAAGTAGACGGAGGAACGTCACCAAACAACGGAAGAAAGAAGCATTTAAGGGAGGCGGGAAGAAGATTTAGCCGGTTTTGAATGGGAAGAAGAAGAAGATTTAATCCCGGGAAGAAGATGTTGAATTGCTGAAACACCAACGTAACCACCAAGACAAGCAGTGAGGGGATTATTATCCACAACCAGTCCCACGAACGCTCCGACAATCATTCCGCCGACACAACCTAAAAGTAAATCTCCATCCTTGTACTTCGGCAAGACAAGCTTATTGTCCTGCACCACGTCCTTTGCAATTGCACCAAGTGCGCCAGCTAAAAGGAGGATAATTTCAATAGGCATATATTGACAATCTAACGCCGGCGCGCTTATTTGTCAAGGGAGAGAGAAAAAGGAAGGGGGATAGGTGTTTCACTCCATACAGGCCTGGTGTCCATAGGGGAATTATAATAGGCGGGCCGCAGGTACCGCTTGCAGTCCCCGGATAAAAGCGGGGACTGCTCACTTCGCGCCGGTGCGGCGCGATAACTGCGGCCCGCCGTCGTCGCTCCCTCTCGCCCCGCCTTGCTGGCGCGTCGCTGGCGGGGCTCGTAACGGCCACAGCGGATATTTTGGTCCGCTATGGCCGGTACCGGTCGCATTTTTATTGGTATACAGAAAGAAACTATGGACAAAAATGTCCTGAATGAGAAAGAGTATTGACGCCATTATCTTATTCGCTCACGCGCTTCGCGCGTTCGCTGGTTATCAAACGCAATTAGCCGCCTCCGTTCGGGTTGGGCCCCCCCTTCCCCTCACTTCGGCGGCAGTATGCGCCCGCCATTCACGTCGGGCTCGTAGTGGGCACTTCGTGCTCGCTTCGCTCGGCCATCGGAAAAAACATTTTTCCGACGTCCCCTACTACGAGCCCTTGTCATCGTACACTGTCGACAGTGTACGACGTGGCGGGCGATACTATGAAAAAAAGCTACGCATTTTTTTGCCATCCTTTCCGGGCTACTCCCGTAGCCCTCCAAACGAAGGCTGGCACTAGGTACGGCTCTCCAGGTCATATACACCCCACCCACCCATTTGGGATATGGTGCTCCTTGGCCCCCACTTTGGGCTCATAGGGCGCGCTAGGGCGCGCCTCGCCCTAGTCCTTTTATTCTATCTTCTCTCCTTCTCCCTTCCGTCGCCCTTCCGGTCGTTTTTATTTTTTACTTACTCCTCCTGTTTCGGGCTAGGAGGCTACGCCTATTTTAGTGGTTCCGTATCTCTCGCCGTCGTGGGGGCACGCCCTTCCCCCCTTCCGCACTATGGTTTATCTGTGCGGTGCCTTCCCCCTTTCTGCCCGTCCTAGCCCTCGCGCGCGGGTATAATGCTTGCTCGGTCTGGTCGGGCTAGCTGGGGGACCGCCCCCCTCGTCGTGTATCATATACCATTCTTCTA
>Ga0315273_10003646_pt1 | contig 18603 bp, 15 predicted proteins | sample YL17G02_0_MG_FD_205753 | JGI IMG/M metagenome (GOLD analysis project Ga0315273, IMG submission 205753) | Sediment microbial communities from Yellowstone Lake, YNP, Wyoming, USA - YL17G02_0 | ecosystem: Environmental > Aquatic > Freshwater > Lake > Sediment | place: USA: Wyoming | collected...
GTTCTACGCGTGGCTCAAGCAGCTGGCGGGCACCGACGCGATGACCGCCGGCGTCACGAACTGGTCTTACCTGTTCCTGTTCCCGTGCGCCCTGACGGCCCTGTGTGCCGTGGCCTACCTGATCTTCTTCAAGCCGTCGAAGCAGCAGTTGGCGGCAGAGGCGACCTCGGTGTAGGCAGGCGGCGGGGGAGCGTGCCCGTCGCATCGTTTGGCCGTCGCCGGTACGGCGACGGCTACACGATGCTTACGCGCCAGTCGCCGACGGCGACGCAAGAGGATCGCGGGCGTACCGCCTGCGGCTAAACGATTCGATCCGGCGCGCGGCAGGGAGCCGCCAACCATGCCACCGAACCTGCGGCTGCGCCTGTCGGCCATGATGTTCCTCCAGTACGCCATCGGCGGCTCCTTGCCCACGGCCTTCATCTACTGGAAGAGCATCGACCTCAGCACCTCCAACATCAGCGACTTGGCCACCCTGGGCATCCTGATCGGCCTCGTGTCGCCTTTCGTGGGCGGCCAGATCGTCGATCGCTGGGTCCCAACCCAGTATTTCCTGGCCTTCAGCCACTGCGTGGGCGGGGTGTTCCTGGTTCTGACGGGCCTCCAACGCGATCTTGTGACGATCTTCGTCCTGTCGGGAGGGTACGCCCTTCTGAGCGCCCCCACGATGGCCCTGACGAACTCGCTGGCGTTCCACCACCTCAAGGACCCGGATCGCCAGTTCGGCGGCATCCGCGTCTGGGGCACGATCGGCTGGATTGTCGCCGGGATCGGCCTGACCTTCTGGCGGCATCTGTGCGATCCCGATTTCCTTGCGGAACTGGGTGGGTTCCGCTTCAGCCTCCCGTGGTTCGAGACGCTCTGGGGCCTCTGGTGGAAGAACTCGGAAGCCTGCCTCCTCGGGGACCTTTTCTTCCTGGCCGGCGGGTGCTCCTTTGCCATGGGCCTCTTGTGCCTCTTCCTTCCCCACACGCCCCCCGCCCGGAAAGGCGTCAATCCGCTGGCGTTCCTGGAGGCGTTCAAGCTGCTGAAGGATCGGAACTTCGCGATTTTCCTGGGGATCGCCTTCGTGGCGACGACGGAGTTTCAGTTCTACTACCTGCCGGTCTCCCAGTTCCTGAAGGAGATCGGCATTTCGCAGGCCAACGTGCCCCTGGTGATGCTGGTCTCGCAATTCGCCGAGATCTTCATCCTCGCGTTCCTCCTGCCGCCGGCCGTCAAGCGGCTCGGCCTTCGGTGGACGCTGGCGCTGGGGGTCATGGCGTGGTCGCTGCGGTACGTCATCTTTGTCATCGGCCAGCCGACGTGGCTGGTGGCGGCCTCCCTGGCCTTCCACGGCTTCGGGTTCGCGTTCTTCTTCGTGGCCGCCCAGATCTACGTCAACAACGCGGCGCACAGCGACATCCGGGCCAGCGCCCAGAGCTTGCTCGGAGTGGTGCTGGGCCTGGGGGGCCTCCTGGGAACGCAGATCTTCAAAGGCATCGCGGCCCTTTTCACGACTCGCGGCGAGGGGGGCCAGGAGATCACGAACTGGACGTACCTGTTCCTCGTGCCGTGCGCCCTGACGGCGGCGTGTGCAGTGGCCTACCTTCTGTTCTTCAAGTCGCCCGAGAAACAGCCGGCGGCGGAAGGGGCGCCTGCGTAGGCAGCCTGCGGGGGAGTGTGCCCACCGCATCGTTTAGCCGCCGTTATCGTTTAGCCGCCGTTATCATTTAGCCGTCGTTATCATTTAGCCGTCGTTATCGTTTAGCCGCGGCCGCATACGGCCGCGATCATTGACCGTCGCCGTATGCGGCGACGGCTAAACGACAGGGATCGCCTCATGGTCATCGCCTACCACGCCATCTTCACGACCTACGGCACCTGGTTGCCTAACGATCCTCGCGGTTCTTATTCCAAGGCTGTGTATAACGAGGAACTGCAGGCCCTCGGGGACGTCCTCTACGGGCGCCAGATGCCGCAACCCGATGGGCACGCCTTGCGTCGATTCCGAACGGCGGCCGTGCCGACGCTCAGCCGGCCCCCTTACGACATCACTGATGCGACTCGCCCGCTGGTCGGCGCCGCCTTCGGCGAGGAGATCGACGCGCGGGGGCTGAAATGCGCCGAGTGCGCTATAATGAACGATCATGTGCATATCATCTTGCTTCGCTCAACGTACCGCATCGAATACCTGGTGAACCAGCTCAAGGGCGCTGGGACGCGCGCCCTGGGTGCGACCTTGACGCCTTGGACCCGCGGAGGATGGAAGGTCTTCCTGGACGACCCAGGGGGGCTGGCCGCCGCCATCGAGTACGTTCGGGCAAACCCGCCGGCAGCAGGTCTCCCGCCGCAGCACTGGGACTTTGTCAAGCCCGTGACTTATGACGATGTGCTTTAGCCGCAGCCGCCTGCGTTTAGCCGCGGCCGCATGCGTTTAGCCGCGGCCGCATGCGTTTAGCCGCGGCCGCATACGGCCGCGATTATTGACCGTCGCCGTATGCGGCGACGGCTAAACGACGCTTACGCGGTCGTCGCCGATTCCACCTCCAGCGCCACCAGGGTCACGTCGTCGGCCAGGTGGTCGCCGCCGGTGGCGGCGCGAACGGCGTCGAGGATGAAGTCCAGGAGGGCCTCGACCGGCAGAAGCGCCGAGGCCTGGATGACTTCCAGGAGCTTCGCGGGATCCGCCCGGCGGTCGGCCACCACGCGCTCCGCCCCGTCGGTGTAGAGGAGGAGCCGGTCGCCGGGCTCGAGGCGCCGCCGGCGCAACTCGAAGGCCGCGTCGCCGAAGATGCCCAGCAGGGGCCCCTCGCCGTCGAGTTGTTCGAGCCCGCCCTTGGGGCCAAGGACGAGCGGCCTCGGATGCCCGGCCCGCGCGTAAAGACACTCGCGCGCCGCCTCGTCGTAGATACCGTAGACCATCGTGATGAACGGCATCTCCTGGAGCTCGGCCGACAAGAGGTCCGCGTTCAGCAGCCGCAGGGCCTCGTCGGGGCTGATCAACTCATATTGCTTGCCTTCAATGCGTTTGGTCTGGAGGCTCTTCTTGACGAAGACCGTCAGCAGGGCCGCCGGGATGCCGTGCCCCACCGCGTCGGCCACGTAGAAACCCACGTGGCGCTCGTCGAGCCGGAAGACGTCGTAGAAATCGCCGGCCACCCACGCGGCGGGTTCCAGCCGCGCGGCAAACCGGGCCCCCCCCACGTCGGGAAGGCGGTGAGGCAGGAAGTCGCGCTGAAGGCGCTGCGCCAGGCGCAGTTGCTCGTCGAGGTGCCGCGTGTGGTCCCGCAGGCGCTTCAGGGCTTGGGCCGCCACGCGCTTGGCGGCATGCAGGCTCCCGAGCCGCGCGGCCAGTTCCTCGGGGTCTTCGCCCAAGGAGACAAAGCCCATCACGCCGGCGCGGTAAAGGGCGATCCGCTTCTGGCGCGGCAGCCGGCCGTCCACGACCGTCACGGGGGTGGGCGAGTCGCGAAGCCGCGCGGCGATGCCAAGGGCCCGCTCCATCGCCCGCACGTCCTCCGCCGGAAGGTCGATGAGCACAATGTCGGCGTCGAGGGGCTCGGGCAACCGGCCGTCGGGGGCCGCCTCGATCGTGGCCCACGCCGGCTCGATCATCTGCCGGAGGCGGACGGCCGTTTCGGCGCGGTCGGTCACCAGGACGATGCGAAGGGGAAGGGGGGGCGAGGCCCTAGCGGGACTTGCGGACCCAGAGGACTCGATCGTCGAAGAAACAGACGCTGCGCTCATAACCGCTGTCGCCCACCTTCTGGGCCCGCAGGCCGTATTCCCAGATCGTCTTGGTATGCCCTTCGGCCCGTTCGGCCGGAAGCGTTTCATCCCGCTGCTCGGCGGGTTTCCCCCAGGCCATCTGGACCTGCAAGGGGGTCATCCCCTCCCTGACCTCGCGCCGCAGGACGGATTCCTGCATACTCTTCGGCACTTCGACCCACTTTTGATAAACCCCAATTTCCTGGAGGTACGCCATCTGGATGCTCGCGGGCTTGTCGCTGGCCTCGAGGAACAGGAAGGCCGACCGCTCGAGGGGCGTCATGAGATTCATGTACACGTCGCGCCGGGTCTGCTTGTGGCCGGAACCCGAGCAGTCGGCGGCAAGGACGAGGACGGGCGCCAGGAGCAAAGCGAGGGTCATCGCGCGCGATAATGACGAATGACGAAGCCCGAATAACGAATGAATGACGAAAAGGTACCGACGAAACAGGCCGCCGTGCGTGCCCTTCGGCCCTTCGTCATTCGTCATTGCCATTTCATTCGTCATTCGGATTTCGTGATTTGTCATTCCGCCCTTGTGGCGGCGACCAGCCGCTCCAGGTCCGCGAAGAACCCCGGATACGTCTTGGCCACGCACTCCGCGTCGGCGATCCGGATGCCCGGCACCTTCAGGCCCACAACCGCCAGGCCCATCGCCATGCGGTGGTCATTATACGCCGCGACCTGGGCAGGCAGAATCTTTTCCGGCGGCTCGATCGCGAGGCCGTCCGCCCGTTCCTCGACCCTCGCCCCCAGCCGCGTCAGTTCCGTCGCCAGCGCCCGCAGGCGGTCCGACTCTTTCACCCGCAGGTTCGCCACGTTCTCGATGACGGTCGGCCCCTTGGCGAAAAGGGCCATCGGCGCCAGGGTCAGCACCATGTCGGGCATGGCGTTGAGGTCGGTGCGGATGCCCCGCAGGCGATCCGGCCCCGCGAGCGTCACGCCGTGGTCGGTCCACGTCACCTCGCAGCCCATCTCCGTGAGGAGGTCGGCGAAGTCGGCGTCGCCCTGGACACTCGACGGCGGCAGACCCTCGATGGTCACCCGCCCGCCCGTTACCGCGGCCGCGGCCAGGAAGTAACTGGCGCTCGAGGCGTCGGCCTCGATGGCATACGTGCGGGCGCGGTACACGGCCGGCGCGGGCACGTCGAAACGGCTGTAGCGCGTGCGGCGCACCTCCACGCCGAAGGCTCGCATCACCGCCAGCGTCATGTCGGCGTACGGCTTGGAGACCAGGTCCCCCGCGACCTCGATAGCGACCGGCCCGGCCGCCGCCGGGGCGGCCATCAGCAGGCCCGAGAGGTACTGGCTGGAGACGCCGCCGCCGACGCGGACCCGCCCGCCCGCCAGGCCCGTCGTCTGCACGAGGACCGGCGGGCAGCCCGTCCCCGCCACGCTCTCGGCCTGCACGCCCAGCGACGCCAAGCCGTCCAGGAGGTCCTGGATGGGCCGCTCGCGCATCCGCGGCGAACCGTCGATACGGTACTGCCCGCGTCCCGCCGCCGCCAGGGCCGCGATGAAGCGCGTGGCGGTGCCGGAGTCGCCCGTGTTTAGCTCCTTCGGCCCCGGCGGCACGCGCCCGCCGCAGCCGCGCACGGTCATGCGGGCCCGCGCCTCGTCGATCTCCACGGGGATGCCGAGCGCGCGCAGGGCCTCGGCGCAGACGCGCGTGTCGTCGCTCAGGCCGACGGACTCAAGGCAACTTTCGCCCTCGGCCAGCGCCGCCACGACGAGCGCCCGGTTCGTCAGGCTCCGCGAACCCGGCGGGCGGATCGTGCCGCACACGGGTCCCGCGGCCGGGATGATCTCGCGCACGCTCATGCCGAAACTCTATCCGCGAGGCCCGCGCCATGCAAGTGGGCCTCGCATGGCCGCGCCTTGGCGCCTTTCCCCAATTCCCTCTTACCGCAGAGGCCGCAGAGAACGCAGAGGGTAAAGGCAAAGACAACGGCCAAGAAAAAGTCCACCACAGAGAGCACGGAGAACACAGAGAGAAGATTGTTGAGAGAAACAGCAACAAGAAATACGTTGTTGTTTCTTTCTCCATCTTTACTCTGTGTTCTCTGTGGTGAAAGCTGTTGTCTTCTTTCTTTCTCTCCGCGTTCTCTGCGGCCTCTGCGGTGAATCGTCCTGCCGCAGACTTAACCCGACCCGACCTCCCCGGAAAGAGCTTCTCCTTCAAGCCCAGTCGTCTTGACCGGCACGATCATCCGCCGCTCGGCGCCGGGGGGGAGGGGGCCACGGAGGCGAACGCGGACGTACCGCTCCGAGAGCCCCTCGGCCCCGCCGTCAGGCAGTAGCTTCTCGATCACCACCTGCGCGGTCCGCCCGACCAGCGACGCGCGGTACGCCTCGGCCAGCGTGTGGCCGAGCTCAACGGCCCGGCGGCAGCGCTCGTGGAGGGTCGTCCGCGGTACCTCGGGCTTCATCGCGGCAGCGCGGGTGCCCGGGCGCTTCGAGAACGGGAACACGTGGAGACGCGAGAACGCCGCCTCGCGGCACACGCGGAGCGTCTCGGCGAAGGCCGCCTCGGTCTCCCCGGGAAAACCGACCAGCACGTCCGTCGTGACGGCCGGCCGCGGGAGCGCCCGGCGGATGCGCTCGACGACGGCCAGGAAGTCCGCGCTTGCGTACGGCCGGCCCATCCGCTTGAGGACGCCGTCGTCGCCGGACTGGAGCGGAATATATAGATGAGGACAAAGGCGCTCGGGCTCGGCCGCCAGGAGCGCAAGCAGGCGGTCGCTCACCTCCGTCGGCTCGAGGCTCGAAAGCCGCACCCGCCCCAGGCCCGGCACGGCGAGGAGGCGCTCCAGGAGGCCGGCGAGGTCGGTGCGCGGATGTGCTTCCTCCGTAACGGGTGGGGCGGCACGGTCATCCGCTGTCGGGCGGCCGTGCGGGACGCCGGACAGGCACGGCCGCGCGCCGGTGCGCGGCCGCGCCGCCCCCGGCGGAGGCGTGGCGCGCGGGGCAAGGTCCGCCCCGTAGAGACCCAGGTGGATGCCGCAGAGGACGAACTCGCGAAACCCCGCCGCGATGAGCTCGCGAACCTGACCGAGCACCGCCTCGGGAGGCGCCGAGCAGACCGTCGGCCGCACCTTGGGCACGATGCAGTAGGCGCAGGCGGCGGGGCAACCGTCCTGGATTTTCACGAGCGCGCGGGAGCGCTCCAGTGCGGCGGGCGGAATGCGGAATGGGGAATGAACGGATGAAGAAAGGCTGTCGGGTGCAGGCCGCAGGGTGCAGGCCGATGAGGTTGGCGATTCCGTCGTTCCTACAGCCTGCCGCCTCCAGCCTGTAGCCTCGTCATTTGCTCCGCATTCCGTACTCCGCATTCCACACTGCCTGAGAAAGTCGGCAACGTGCTGCTTCCCTGGGGTGACCAACAAGAGGCCGGGCATGCTCCGCAGGGAACCGTCCTCCGCCGCAGGGTGCGCCGCACAGCCGGTCACGATGACCCGGGCGCCGCTGCGGAGGGCGCGGCGGATGCGCTGGCGGCACTGGCGGGCGGCCTCGCCCGTCACGGCACAGGTGTTGACGATGACGAGGTCGGCCTCGCCCTCGCGCGAGACCTCGCGAAGGCCGATCCCGCGCAAGTTCGCCGCCAGGGCCTCGCCCTCGACCTGGTTGACCTTGCAGCCGAACGAAACGACCTGGAAGGTTACCTCGCTCGCCATGGCCGTTTGACTGTATCGGCAGGCACGCGGGGTTTCAAGGGCGGGTGGGTGGCTCGCCATTCTCTCTTGCCGCAGAGGCCGCGGAGAACGCAGAGAGAAAAGGCAAGAACGGATTCACCACAGAGAGCACGGAGAACACAGAGAAAGAAAAGGGAGGTGCGACCGGCCCCATGACAAAGTATTGTCTTACATCATTATCTCAATGTAGTGTTGTTCTCTGCGCTCTCTGTGGTCTCTGTGGTGAATCCTTTTCCTCTTTCTCTTTCTGCGTTCTCTGTGTTCTCTGTGGTGCAGGCTGTTTCCGTTTCTTTTTCTCTCTGCGTTCTCTGCGCCCTCCGCGGTGAAAAGGAATGAGGGAGCGGTGTTGCCGCGGCCTACATGGACGCCGGCCTGCGGCGGGGCCAGAAGAGGAGGATGAGCAACGCGGCGCCGAGGCCGATGAGCCAGTACGGAACCGGTTGGGCGGCCGGGGCTTTCTCCGGTGCGGGCGCCAGCGCCAGCGGTTTTCCCGCCCGGACCCACGCCGTGTAGAAGAACTCGGCGACGTGGCCGGCGGCGTCGCGCATGGCGGCGGCCTCGGGCGACCCGCGGGCCTCCAGTTCCTGCTTGAAGGTCGTGTAGTACGCCTTCGCCTCCGGCGAGTCGAGGTTGTCGAGGTCTGCCAGGTTCTTCGACGGGTTGTAGTTGGCCTTCTCGCGGGCGATCGTCTCAGCCTCAAGGATCGGTTTCTGCCGGCTCCACGCCGTGGCCAGCCAGTCGAAGAGGCCGTCCAGCGGCTTCGCCAGGCAGGCCGGGTCGTAGCGGTCTTTGCGGACCTCGGCCTTGTAGAAGTCGGCGTATCGGTTCACCAGGCCGATCTCGAGCGACTTGTGGATGCCGTCGTTGCCCGTCATCTTGCCGTCGTAGTTCTTCGAGACGTGGAACGGCTGGTGGAGGTCGGCCCCGTAGTGCAGCAGGTCGCCGGCGTGCGTGAAGATGTCGTCGGTGCGTCCGGCGGTCAGGGACTCGACCAGGGCGTCGAGGGCATCGGACGCCGCCCAGGGCGCCGTGCCCGCCTTCTTGAAGACCTCGGGGCCGAACTGCTTCTCGGCGGCCAGGCGCTCGTGCGGGAAGCCCTTGAAGGGGTACGGCTCCTGCGTCACCAGGTCGATGTCGAAGAAGTGCTTGGGGTGCTCCTCTTCCCACTCGGGCTGCGTATCCTTCTTGCGGCGGGTGTCGGGCGCGAGGGTGGCCTCGCAGAGGCGCTTGAGGTCGGCCTCGCTCGAGAAAAGGCCCCGTAGCGGGTCCGGGAGGCGCTCGACGGCCTCGTCGACGATGAGGACGTGCGCGCGGTCGCCCCAGGCGAAGGCGGCCGGCGGCAGGGCCAACGCCAAGAGCGCCGCAGCGGCCAAGGCGATCATCGCCGTCGGCCGATAGCGCGGGATCGCGGGGTGGCATGGCCACGCGCCGTTGCGTGGCCATGAGGACTCGCGCGCTTCAGCGTCTGCATGGCCACGCAACGGCGCGTGGCCATGCCACCCGGCAAGTGACCCTAGATGGCGCCCGGCGTGGGGTTTCACGGTTTCGACTTGGTCATTGGCTTCGGCGGCGGCAACTGCTCGCCCGGGGGAGCCAGCTTGGAGACTTCCGCCGACAGGGCCGGCTGGAGGGGCTCGATCTCCAGGCTCTTCCGGAGCTCTTCGAGGCCCTTCTTCCTGTCCCCCGTCTGGATCAGGAAGCGGCCGTACTCGCGGTGGACGGCGGCGTTGTCGGGGTCGGCGGCCGCGGCCTTGGCCAGGGCAAGCTTCGTGTTGTAGATATCATTCTGACTAAGGTAGAACCTGGCGAGGTTGATGAACGCCTGGCCGTTGAACGGGTTGGCCTGGGTGCCCTTCACGAGCTCCGCCAGGGCCTTCTGCGGCTCGCCGAGCTGCACGAGGCACGTGGCGGCATTCTGGTACGCCGCCACGATGCCGGGGCTCAGGCGGGTGGCCATGTCGTAGCTGAAGATCGCCGGCCCCAGGTTCCCGCTCGCCTGCTCGGCCATGGCGCGGTTGAAATAATACTCACCGACGTCGGGGTTCTGCTGGATGGCTTCCTCGAATCCGGCCCGGGCGCGGGAGTAGTCGCCCCCCCGGTAGGCCTCCAAGCCGGCCTTGTTGAACTTGAGGCTGGGGTCTTCGCAACCGGCCGCCAGGACGGCCGCCAGGAGGAACAACAGGCTGCAGGCTGCCGGCAGCAGGCCGCAGGCCGGCCGGGCTGGCGTTTCCACTGTTCCTGCAGACTGCAACCTGCCGCCTGCAACCTTACTCCGCGTTGGGCTGGCCGTGCGGGATGCCATGGTATCTCCTCACCGTTGTGGGCCGGGTGGCATGGCCACGGCGCCTTTGCCGCGGGCATGATAGCACACTACAGCGCCACTTTGCGCGGCGGGTCTCCTGACCCGCCGCGCGCATGCGTTTCCTGACCGTTGCGGGGCAACTCCTGCGCGGTGGGTCAGGAGACCCACCGCGCACGGGGTGAAGTGGCGCTGTAGTGTATGTAGCACAGGGCGCGAGAAACATGCCCACGCGAACAGCGGCCCGCCTTGGCGGACAGACTGTGGGCATGCCACCCGCCCCGGCGCACGCCAACCCCCTGCCCCCGCTGGATTATGCGGGCGATGCTCGCGGGGTTCAAGCAAAAAGCCCGGCGCCGCGGGCCGCGATTCCCTTGCAGGACACACCCCACCCGTCGTATAATCGCCGGTTCAACTGTGGCATTTTGCAGGGCACGGCGTGCCGCGCCCCTGTGTCGCCGCGCCGGAGGAAACGGTTGCTGGCCAAGCGTGTCATTCCGTGTCTCGACGTCGACCGCGGCCGCGTGGTCAAGGGAACGCGTTTCCTTGAGCTGAGGGACGCCGGGGACCCCGTCGAGGTGGCGGCCCGCTACGATGCCGAAGGGGCCGACGAACTGGTCTTTCTCGACATCACCGCCAGCCACGAAGAGCGCGACATCCTCGTGGAGATCGTCCGCCGCACGGCCGAGCAGATCTTCATGCCGCTGACCGTCGGCGGGGGCATCCGGACGCTCGACGACATCCGCCATCTCCTGGCGGCCGGGGCCGACAAGGTCTCGATCAACTCGGCGGCCACGCGCGACCCCGATTTCGTCCGCCGGGCGGCCGACCGCTTCGGCAGCCAGTGCATCGTGGTGGCGATCGACCCGAAGCGCGTGCGCGAAGACAGCCGCGAGGTCTGGCGGGTCCACATCAACGGCGGCCGGGTTCCGACCGACCTCGAGGCGGTGTCGTGGGCGCGGCGGGTCGAGGCCCTCGGCGCCGGCGAGATCCTGCTGACGAGCATGGACGCCGACGGCACGCAGGACGGGTACGACATTCCGATGACCCGCGCCGTGGCCGAGGCCGTCAGCATCCCCGTCATCGCGAGCGGGGGGTGCGGGGCTCCCGAACACGTCGTGGAGGTCCTGACCGCGGGCAAGGCCAGCGCGGCCCTGGCGGCCAGCATCTTCCACTACCGCAAGTTCTCGATCGCCGAGACGAAGGCGGCGATGGCCCGCGCGGGGGTCCCGGTGAGGGACCGCGTCGCCCCAGCGGCCGGCGGCGAGGATGGGTGGCACGGCCACCCGCCGTTGGGTGGCCGTGCATGACACCGGGGAATGCACGGTCGCGCCAAGGCGCGTGACCGTGCCGCCTTCTAATCAGAATCAGGTCCGGCTATGACCGACGATCCGAACAGGCCGTGGCAGACGATGGATGACCTGCTGGCGCTGGCGGTGGCGCACAGCGCCTCGGACCTTCATCTGAAGTCCAACCGGCCGCCGCTGCTGCGGATCCACGGCGAGGTCGAGACGGTCGACGGTCCGCCCCTGGCGGCCCAGCAGATTCTGGAGATGTGCCTGGGGATCATGGATGAGCGGGCGCGGCGGCACCTGGAGGAGGCCGGCGCCGCCGACTTCTCGCACACCCTGCGCGAGGGCGACCGCTTCCGCATCAACGTCTTCCGCGAGCGCGGCGAGACGGCCGTCGCCGCGCGGCGCGTGCAGCGGTTCGTCGCCAATTTCGACGAGCTGCACCTGCCCGGCGACACGATGGGCCGCATGTGCAAGGTCCGGCACGGGCTGATCGTGTTCTCGGGCACCACGGGGTGCGGCAAGTCGACGAGCATCGCGTCGTGCCTGGCGTACATCAACGAAACGCGGGCGTGCCACATCGTGACAATCGAGGACCCCATCGAGTACTTGTTCGAGGACAATCTGGCCTTTATCAACCAGCGCGAGATCGGGCCGGACGTGCCGAACTACGAGCTGGCCCTCCGGTTCCTGCTGCGCGAAGACCCCGACGTGGTCATGGTGGGCGAGTTGCGGGACAAGCTGGTGGTGGAGGCGGCGCTGCGGGCGGCCGAGACGACGCGCCTGGTCTTCACGACGGTGCACGGCGGCAGCGCCCCCGGCGTTATCACGCGCATCCTCGACTGGTTCACGCCCGAGGAGCGGCCGCTGGTCCGCGAGTCGCTGGCGTCGAACCTGGTGGCGGTCATCGTCCAGAAACTCGTGCCTTCGTGCCGGCCGGACGTTCCGCGCGTGCCCGCCACCGAGGTGCTGCTCTCGAGCCCCACGATCCGCAAGACCATCCGCGAGGGCGACAACGCCCACCTGGGCACCATCATCCAGGCCGAGAACGACCAGGGGATGCACGACTTCACGCAGGACCTCGCGCGGCTGATTCGGGAAGAATGGGTGGACCCCAAGGTGGCCTACGAGATGGCGCCGAACGCCGAGGCCCTGCGCCTGGCCATCCGAGGCATCGCCGTCAAAAAGGGAACGATTCGATGATGACGGCCGTGACGCCCGCCGTATTCGAGCCCGCCGCGGGAGCGGCGGGAAACGCCCGGTCTCGAAGTCTCCCGCGGCTTGGGCCGCAGGCGCGGCGGTGGGGCGCCCTCGCCCTGGCGGCCGTGGTTGTCCTGGCGGCGTCGGCCGGCGCGCTCGCGGCGCCAAAGGAGACGGATTTCGCCATCGGCATCGACCCGCCCCGGCTCGCCGAGCCGGGCCTCCTGGCGTGCAGCCTCGTCAAGGTCGTGCTCCTGGCGCTCTTCGCGGCCGGCGTCTTTTATGTTGATAACTGGGCATTTCTCGATATTCGGTTCGTCAACGCCAGCCCCGTCCTCTGGGGCGCGGTCCTCCTGGCGGGCACCGTGGCGGGGCTGGCGGTGGCCGTGCTGGTCCCCCTGTTCTGGATCGGTCTGCCGCTGGGGGTGATCCTCTTCGGCGGGGCCGCCGTGGTTTACTCCAATCACCGCAACGGCCTCGTCACGCCGCCCCTGCGGGTGCTGACGTCGGCCCACGTCCACCGGATCAAGCAGCGGATGAAGGGCAAGAAGCCGGTCGAGGAGTCGGTGGGCGTTTTCACCGGCGTCGGCCGCGACATCATCTTCATGGGGCTCGACGACCTGCCGATCCGGCCGCTCGCCGAGAACGCGCGCGAGCGCCAGGCCAACGCCGAGGTCGAGCGCGTGCTGTACGACGCCATCGTCCGGCGGGCGTCGATGGCGGCGTTCGTCGCCCACGGGCAGAAGGGCGACGTCCGGTTCCGCATCGACGGCGAGATGGTGGCCGGGGGCGACGTCGAGCCGCCCGTGGCCGACCTTTTCCCGGCGGCCATCAAGCGCCTCGCAAGCCTCGATCCCCAGGAGACACGGAAGCCCCAGGAGGGGCGCCTCCGCGCCGTTCTCTCCGGGCAGACGTTCGACCTGCGCGTCAAGACCGCCGGCACCGTCAAGGGCGAGCAGATCGCGGTCCGCATCATCGACCTGGCGACCAGCCAGCGGCGCCTCGAGGACCTGGGCCTGGCGGCCGAGCACCAGGCGGCCCTCAAGAAAGCGCTGGCCCAGAAGCCGGGGCTGGTCCTCCTGTCCTCGCCAAAAGACTCCGGCCTGACGATGACCCTGCACGCCTGCCTCCGCAGCCTTGACCGCTACATCAATAACGTGATCATTTTCGAGCCGCACCCGGAGGTGGAAATCGAGAACGTCCAGCACGTGGCGCTCCGCCAGGAAGACCCGCCGGCGGCCACCGCCGAGGTCCGCAGCCGCATCCGCATGGAGCCCGACGTCATCGGCATCGATTCGCTCTACCTGGCCGACGTGGCCCAGATGCTGGCCGAGGCCACCAACGAGCACACCGTCGTCATCGGCATCCGGGCGGCCGACACCGCCCAGGCCCTGACGCGCGTGGGAGCCCTGTTCGGCTCGCGCGACCCGCTCGCCCAGAGGCTCCAGATCGTCTTGAACCAGCGGCTGGTGCGCCTCCTATGCCCCGAGTGCCGCGAGGCCTACCGGCCGAACCCCGAGTTCGTCCGCAAGGCGAACCTCGGCAACCAGAAGGTCGACGTGCTCTACCGCGCGCCCACGCGGGCCGTGATGAAGGACGGCAAGGTGGTCGTCTGCCCGCGCTGCCACAATGACCGGTTCATCGGCAGGACGGGCATCTTCGAGCTGATGCCGATCGACGACGACGCCCGCGAGATGATCGGGCGCAGCGCCTTGACCGACCTGCGGACCCACGTCCGCAAACTGGGGATGCGCAACCTCCAGGAAGAAGGCCTGCGGCTGGTGATCGAAGGCCGGACCAGCATCGAAGAGGTGCTCCGCGCCATCAAGCTGGAAACGTGACCGCCCGTTTAGCGGGGAGCCGCAGGCGACCGCGTCAATAACGGCAACGAGGGGACCTGGGACTAGGCGATAGGGAAGGCAACGACCGTGCTCCTGAATATTCTGGCCCTCGCGGCCACGCTGGGTGTGGCGTACATGAGCGCCGTACAGGGCGTGTACCGGGCGGTGCAGATCCTCATCGCGTGCATCGTGGCGGGCACCCTGGCCTTCGGCCTGTGCGGCCCGCTGGCGGGAATCGGGGCCTCGAACGACCCCACCAGCCTCTGGTACTACGCCGGCGATGCGTTCTTCCTGTGGCTCGTGTTCTGCCTGGTGTTCATGGGCCTGCGCATGGCGTGCGATCAGTTCCTGCCGAACCAGCCTGCGTTCCCGTACTACATCAACTTCCCGGGCGGAGGGGTCGTGGGCCTCGCGACCGGGTACCTGTGTGTCGGCCTCTGCCTGGTGCTCGCCCAGATGCTTCCGCTGGCCCCGGACATCCTGGGCTACTCGCCGTTCGACTACACCCCCGCCGAGAACGAGGCGCACCTCGACAGCCTCAACAAGGGCGAGCCGCTGTGGCTTTCCTGGGACCGCGGGGCCCTGACCTTCTTCGGGTACCTCTCCGCCGCGCCTCTCGGGTCCGAGGCTTCGACGTTCCACCGCCGCTACGGCGACGTGTATCCGCCGCCGGAGTTCTCCAACCTGCCGAAAACGGGGCCCGTGGACGCCGTTCTCTATTGCGACTGGTATCGGCGGTACCAGGCCGTTCGCTGGCGGCAGTACTGGATGGCCGGCCCGCTGCCCCGGCGCGTGTCGACGGTCGAGGACAAGGGGCTCGCGCTGATAACGGACCGCATGCGCGTTGTCGACGACGTCGACCTGCGCGTGCTCGGCGTCGTGCGCCGCGACACGCTCGACGGCTTCCCGCAGATGAAGCCGCCGGCGGATGAGGACTTCGTGAAGGTGACCCTCCTCTTCAAGCCTGTCGTCAAGTTGCCGCGGACCATCGACAGCGCCGACTTCCTTCTCGTGACCAATCTGGGCGAGAAGATCCACAAACCGCCGCTGATTTACGGCGCGACCAAGGCCGGAGAGGAGTCCACGAAGGAGAATATCGTCCAGCTTTCGACCGCGCCGAAGGTGGTGCTCGGGAAAGTCGGCTTCGCCCCCGGCCAGGACTCAAAGCCCGGGCACTACCTCGCCGACGGCGCGACGTTTGCGTTCGCCGCCCCCCGGGATCGCGCCCTCAGCACATTTGTCTTTACGATGCCGAAATCCAAGGGGTTTGAAACCGTGCGGCTCCTGTTCGAGCCGCCCGCCGCGCCCGCGAAGCCCGAGGCCACGCCGGCAACCCCGGCGAAGCCCGGCCCCGCGAAGGCCCCGGCGAAGCCGTAATAACACGGCGATGATTCAGCAGCTTCGCGGCGACTATTCATATGAGCGTTGTCATTCCGGGCGAGCGAAGCGAGTCAAAGAATTGCAGATTGCAGATTGAAAGGCAAAGGCCTCAAGACGGCTGTTGGCCAGTCTGCAATCTGCAATCTGCAATCGTCTGGGGGGTGCAGCCAGAAGACGTAGCGGGCCGTGACGACTCTCAGCGCCCTATGATAAACAATGGCTCGAGCGCCTGACCATGGAAGACCTCGCACGATATCTGTGTGATCTGGCGAAGCGCCGCGGCGCGGCGTTTGCCGACGTGCGCGCGCTGCATCGGCGCGCCGAGAGCATCCTCGTGCAGGACGGCCGGGCCGACAAGCTGGCGGCCTCGACGGACCGCGGCGTCGGCGTGCGGGTGCTCGTGGGGCGGTGCTGGGGGTTCGCCTCGGCCGACAGCCTCGAGCGCCGCCGCGGCGAGCAGTGCGTCGACGACGCCCTGGCCCTGGCCCGCGCGTCGCAGGAGTTCGTCAGCGACCCGGCCATGATCGCCGAGACGGCGCCCGTGGTGGCCGAGGACCGGCGCCTGCCGGAGATCGCCACCGGCGCGATGCCCGTCAAGGAGAAGATCGCGCGGCTGCTGGAGTACGAGCACAGCGGCCGCTCTGTCGGCGGCGACGCCGTCGTCAACTCCATCGTCAGCTACTCTGACGGCGTGCGCGACGAGGTCCTCGCCAACACCGCCGGCACGCTCATCCGGACGGCCGGCGCCCGCGCCGTCGTCACGTGCCTGTTCGTGGCGTCGGACGGCACGATCCGCCAGCGCGGCATGGAGCATCGCGGCATCCTCGGCGGCGCTGAGATCCTGCGGCGGACGGAGCCCGACGAGTTCAGCGTGGCGGCCGCCCGGAAGGCCCTCGCCCTGCTCAAGGCCCGCCCCGCCCCGGCCGGTCGGTTCGCCGTCGTCTTCCACCCGTCGATCACGGGCCTGCTGGTGCACGAGGCCCTGGGCCACAACGCCGAGGCCGACGCCGTCTGGGCCGGCCAGAGCATCCTCGAGGGGCGGCTCGGCGACGAGCTGGCCCCGCCGACCGTCTCAATCTACGACGACTCGACCGTGGCCGGCGCGTTCGGCTCCTACGCCTACGATTCCGAGGGCACGCCGGGCCGCCGCCGGCCGATCATCGAGAAGGGGCGCCTCGTGGGCTTCCTTCACAGCCTCGAGACCGCCGCCAAGTTCAAGACCGGGCCGACGGGCAGCGGCCGCGCCGAGAGTTACGACTGCCGGCCCATCGTCCGCATGTCGAACACGTTCATGGAGCGGGGCACGGTGCCGCTGGCGGAGATGCTCCGCGGCGTCGAGCGCGGCATCTACCTGCTCGACGGCCACTGGGGCTACGTCTTCGTCCAGAAGGGCCAGTTCATCTGCCACGCGGGCCAGGCCCGCATGATCGAGCGCGGCCGGCTCGGCGACCCGCTGCGCGACGTCTCGATCTCGAGCATGACGCTCGACACCCTCCGCAAGATCGACGCCGTGGGCGACGATTTCGAGATGAAGATGCCGGGCATGTGCGGCAAGGAGGGGCAGTCGGCGCCGACGGACTGCGGCGGGCCGCACGCCCGCGTCGGCGACGTCGTCGTCGGGGGCCACGCCGAAGAATGAGCGATATCAATTATCTCGAACTCTGCGTAGACAGCGTCGCCCGGGCGGTGCGCCTCGGCGCCGAGTGGTGCGACGTGTCGGCCGGCACCGGCCGCGACATCTCCGTCACGATCGAGAAGACGGGCATCAAGACCGCCGACGCCGGCCAGGGCGAGGACCTCGCCATCCGCGTCTTCGTCCGCGGCGGCATGGGCTACGCCGCCGTCAGCGGCCGCGACCCGGCGGACATCGCCGAGGCGGTCGAGCGGGCCGTCGCGCTGGCGAAGGAAGCGACGCCCGACCCGGACTTCAAGCGCCTCCCCGCGCCCGACCCCGCGCCCCAGGTCGAGGGCCTGTTCGACGACCGCGTCGCCGGCATGGGCGTGGCCGACGTCGTGCGCATCGCCGCCGCCAACCTCGAGGCCGCCAAGGCCCTGGAGCCCGACGTCAACCTCTCGGGCAACGTCGGCCTGTCGGTCGGCGAGGGAGCCCTCGCCACCTCGACGGGCATCGCCCTCGCGGTGCGCGGCACCGACGTCGGCGCCTCGATCGACGCGCTGGTGAAACGCGGCAGCGACGTCGGGTTCTTCTACGATTTCGATTTCGGCCGGTTCCTGGCGGACTGCCGCCTGGAAGACGTGGGCACGAGCGCCGTCCTCAGCGCCCGCCGGTTCCTGGGCGCCAAGCGGATCAAGTCCGGCCGCATGACGCTCGTCCTCGGGCCGCTGGCGTCGTACGGGTTCCTGGGAGGCGTCGTCGGGGCGGCCAACGCCGAGAGCATCCAGCGCGGCCGCAGCTACCTGTGCGACCGGTTCGGCGAGGTCATCGGCAGCCCGCACCTGACGCTCGTCGACGACGGCCTGATCCCGCGCGGCCTCCACAGCGGCGCCCACGACGGCGAGGGGACCCGCCGGCGGCGGCTGACCGTCATCGACCGCGGGCGGCTCGTCAGCCTCCTGCACAACTCCTACACCGCCGGCAAGGCGTGCACGGAGAGCACGGGGCACGGGACGCATTCCGGCGGCATCAGCGCCACGAACCTCCGGCCCGCCCTGGGCGAGCGGCCGGCGGCCGAGATCCTCCGCGAGGTCCGCGAGGGGATCTACCTGGAGAGCGGCGAACTGCGGGCCGACCCCGCCAGCGGCGACATCTCGGCCTCCATCGATTTCGGGTTCCTCATCCGGGATGGCCAGCTTGTCCACCCCGTCGAAAGCGCCATGATCGGCGGCAACATCTTCGACCTCCTCGCGCACCTCGACGCCGTCTCGAGCGACGCCCGCGAAGAGCCCGGCGCCCTCATGCCCACCGTCCGCATCCAGGACGTCCAGATTGCCGGGGCGGAGTAAGACAATTGCAGATTGCAGATTGGGGGGCATGAGGCAGTGACGCCGCCCGTTTAGCGGGGAGCCGTAGGCGACCGCGTTCTTCGTAAGATCGCAGCGCTGCGTAGCGCGGCGGGCAGTCTTGCCCGCCGCGAGAATGCGGGCGCGTACGCGCGGTGGGCAAGACTGCCCACCGCGCTATCGCCGGT
>Ga0315273_10003647_pt1 | contig 18599 bp, 14 predicted proteins | sample YL17G02_0_MG_FD_205753 | JGI IMG/M metagenome (GOLD analysis project Ga0315273, IMG submission 205753) | Sediment microbial communities from Yellowstone Lake, YNP, Wyoming, USA - YL17G02_0 | ecosystem: Environmental > Aquatic > Freshwater > Lake > Sediment | place: USA: Wyoming | collected...
GGCAGGCGCCCTGCTTTGGATTTTCAACCTGTTTTCATCCACGAACCGTCCGGCGATCCTTGCCGTAGCTCTCTACGGAGTCGGAATCGTCCTGGTGAACGTCTATCCGGCTTTGCTGCAAAAATTCGTGGTCGCGCCCAACGAACTGGGCAAAGAATCACCCCAGATTCAGAACAATATTACGGCGACCTTGCGCGCCTATGGCCTGGAAAAGGTGGAGGAGCGCACTTTGTCCGGAGATAAGGAGCTCACTCCGTCCGATATTCAGGCCAATTCCGCGACCATTCGGAGCATCCGCCTCTGGGATCATCAGCCTCTGCTCGATGCCTTCAGCCAGATCCAGGAGATCCGGACCTATTACAATTTCAGCTCGGTGGACAACGATCGTTACACGGTGAACGGCGAGGCGCAGCAGTTTATGCTTTCCGCGCGTGAACTCAACACCGACAATCTCCTGGAACGAAACTGGATCAACGAACGCCTGAGCTATACCCATGGATTCGGGCTGACCCTGGGGCCGGTCAACCGCGTCACTCCCGAGGGCTTGCCGCTGCTCCAGGTCCAGGACATCCCCCCGCGCTCGTCGCTTCCTGTTTTCAAGATTGAGCGGCCGGAAATCTACTTCGGCGAACAGACCAAGAACTATATTGTCATCAAGACCGGAGCGAAGGAGTTCGATTATCCGGCAGGCGACGAAAACGTCTACACCTCGTACCACGGGGCGGGCGGCGTTCCCGTCCATTCCTTTTTGAGGAAGCTGCTCTTCGCCGTCTATTTAAGGGATCCGAACATCGTGCTCTCGCCACTGTTGAAGGCCGACAGCCGGTTTCTCTATTTCCGTCAAATCAAAGTGCGAGCCGGCCGCGTTGCGCCCTTCCTGCAGTTGGATCAGGATCCCTACATGGTGATCTCGGAAGGACGGCTTTACTGGGTCCAGGATGCCTACACGACGGCAGACCGGTTCCCATACTCCACGCCGACGCGCGGGTCGGGGAACTATATCCGCAATTCCGTCAAGATGGTCATCGATGCCTATAACGGGAGCGTCGACCTGTACGTCGCCGATCCTGCGGATCCGTTGGTGCAGGTGTACCAGAAAATCTTCCCCGGCGTTTTCCGCCCGCTCTCGGACATGCCGCCCGATCTGCGCAAGCACCTGCGCTACCCGGAGGATATTTTCCGGATACAGACCTATATTTACTCCATCTACCACATGACGCACCCGCAGATCTTTTATAACAAAGAGGATTTGTGGGAAATTCCTATGCTGGGCCCGGCGGGCAACGAATCGCCCATGTCGCCTTATTACACCATCATGCGGCTGCCAGGGGAGCGTCACGAAGAGTTTATCCTCATGCTCCCATTTACTCCCGGTCGCAAGGACAATCTGTCGGCCTGGATCGCCGGGAGATGTGATTCGGAAAATTACGGCCAGCTCGTTGTGTACCGCTTTCCTAAGAAAAAGCTGGTTTATGGGCCCAAGCAGATCGCGGCGCGCATCAATCAGGATGCGGAAATCTCGCGCCAGGTTTCGCTCTGGGACCAGCGCGGTTCCCAGGTGATGCAGGGGACACTGCTCGTGATACCGATTGAGGAAGGATTGCTCTATGTCCGGCCGCTTTACCTGAGGGCTGAAAGCGGGAAAATACCGGAACTCAAACGTGTCATCGTGGCCTATGAAAATCGCATTGCCATGGAGGAGACTCTCGAAGGGGCGATTGCCAAAATTTTCGGGCTGAACGCACCTTCCGCGTTGCGCCGGCAGGTGGAAGAACCGGCGGCTGGGACAGCTGCGCCGACCGCGGCAGTACCGGAGACCGGGGAATTGATCCGTCAGGCCCGGGAAAGCTACGATCGCGCCATTGCGGCGCAGCGGCAGGGTGATTGGGCCAAGTACGGAGAGGAGATTAAAAGGCTCGGCGGTATCCTGGAGGAGTTGAAGAAAAAGGGGAAATAGCGGGATAGGTCGGCGAGATCGAGACAGTCGACCAGCCGATGTGATTTTCGAGGGACCCCTTCCACGGCTCCCTCACGAGCGTGGCTCTGTGGACCGTGCCAAAACAGAGCCGCGCGCGTAAGCAAGCGGCGGGAAAAGATACTGCTTTGCCCCTTTCTCAGGTTCTCTGCTTTTTGGATTGGATCGAGGGAAAGAGCGATATTGGGAGGAGGCGAATGGCTGGAAAAGAATCTTTCGACATCACCACGGGATGCGACCTGCAGGAAGTGGACAACGCGGTGAACCAGGCGATGAAGGAAATCAACCAGCGCTATGACTTCAAGGGGCTGAAGGTCGGTATCGATTTCTCGCGTCTGGAAAACAAGCTGACTCTGCACGCGCCGGATGATTTCAAGCTGAGGGCCATGTGGGAGGTGCTGCAGCAGAAAATGGTGCGTCGCAACGTCCCGGTCCGGAATCTCCAGCCCGGCAATGTGACTCCGGCTTCAGGAGGAAGCGTCGTGCAGGAGATCAACCTCCAGCAGGGAATACCGATCGAGACCTCGCGGGCCATCGTCAAGCTTATCAAGGAGAAGAAATATAAGAAGATGCAGGCCGAAATCCAGGGGGACCAGGTGCGTGTTTCCTCCCCGTCCCGGGATGATCTGCAGCGCCTGATGGCGTTATTGCGCGAGCAGGATTTCCAAATCGAGCTCAAATTCGGCAACTACCGCAACGTATAGCTTATCTTCCCACCTGCCTGATGGGCCTCCGGTCGGCATTGTGGCTGCCCGGGCGGAACAATCTACCCGAGCGCGTCATGAATCCGGGCTCTGAAAACCTGGGGATTGAAGGCATCGCCCTGAAGGATATCCAGTTGATGCTGCCAATAACTGGGGGAAGGGAAGGAAGCCTCCCAGATGAGACCCCGGCGATAGAGCAGATAAACATCCCAAGCCAGACGCCCCGCGGCCATGTGCAAGACGGACGCCGCCTCCTGAGCTGCTTTTGGTGTCGTAAGCCAGAAATACCCGGAATTTGGCGCGGGATAGCGCTCGGTGCTTTTGCGGGCAGCCTGCTCGGAATCGCCGCTCAAGACCGGGATCCACACAAAATAGGCTCGCAAATCGCGGTTGCCGAATTCCGTCATCAGCATTTGCATTTCGAGGGCCCCTCGAAGGCATTTACTTCAGGTTGGCGAAAGCAGGAACAGAAGCCGGACTTGGCTGCGGCTGGCATTGAAATCCAGGCGGAGTCGCTGAATATCTCCACCGCTGAGGACGTGCAGCGGTTCCTCTGCCGTGAGGGGACGGGCCGCGGCGGCTAGAAAAGCGCCGGGTAACCGGGCCAGAAAGCGGCGTCGCTCGATTACCGGGTTTAGTGTCCCCGCAGTCGGCGAATCAAGGTCATTCGCGTATATCATCTCCAATTGCCTCGAATCGGGCTCGACTGGTGCGGGAAAATCAGCGCAGGGACGCGTTGATCTCCTCCAGAGCCTGCCGGGACGGCCGTATCCGATCCGCAGGCAGGGTGGCGAGCGGCTCGTCGTGCATGTTCAAGAGCTCGGTCAGATCCGGCTTGGTCGGATCGATGTAGAGGAGGCCCGTCAAAAACTCCCCTTTGCTGTTGGAATCGCGCAGCAACCGCAGAGTCTCCGCCTTGTTCATAGGGTTAAACTCACGCTCGAGCTTCTTAAGCGTTATGTGGGAGCCGTCGTGCAATTCGACGATCTGGGTGCTTCCTTCGGCATAGTCCACCGTGATCTGCTCGTAGGAGGGAACGTAACCGATTTCATGCAGTAGCTCTTCGCTCTCCTTCGCATGTTTGTAGCTCTTTGTCGATCCTTCATGATTGTTGAATGTCACGCAGGGTGAGATGACATCGAGAAAAGCCGTTCCCCGGTGCGAGAGCGCCCCTTCGATGAGGGCGATCAACTGTTTGGGATCTCCGGCGAAGGAGCGGGCCACGTAGCCGCACCCCATCTCGATGGCCAGGATGCAGCAGTCGACGGCGGGGAACTCATTCAATACTCCGGTCTTGAGTTTTGATCCGTGATCGGCGGTTGCCGAAAACTGCCCCTTGGTCAGGCCGTAGACGCCGTTGTTTTCCATGATATAGATCATGGGAACGTTGCGGCGCAGCATATGGACGAACTGCCCCATCCCGATGGAGGCGGTGTCCCCGTCGCCGCTGACGCCGATGGCTGTCAGCCATCGATTGGCCAGGAGGGCCCCGGTGCCGATTGCCGGCATTCTGCCATGAACCGCGTTGAATCCGTGGGACCGGTTCAGAAAATAGGCGGGGGTCTTCGACGAGCACCCGATTCCCGAGAGCTTGATCACACGATGCGGCTGGACGCCGTGCTCAAATAAGGCTTTGATGATCTGGCTGGTAATGGCGTCGTGACCGCAGCCGGCACAGAGGGTCGAATCCTTGCCCTTGTAGTCCTGCATCACCAGTCCAATGCGGTTGGTACCCTTGGGTCTCGGTGTTTCCACAGCGGTGGACATGACTACTCCATCTCCTTTTCCAGCCCGGAGAGCGCATTGGTGATAGAGCGTGCGTCGATCGGGATTCCGTTATAGTGAAGTATCGATTTCATGCGTAAGGCCATCGCGGGGTACTCCAGCGCCAGGAGGCTGCGCATCTGACCGTCGCGATTCTGTTCCACCACATAAATTCGTTCATGTTCGGCGATAAAGTTCTCCACCTGAGGGCTGAAGGGAAGGGCGCGTATCCTGAGATAACTGCTGACCAGCCCGCACTCCGCCTTCAACTGATCCCGACATTCCTCGATGGCGTGGTGTGTGGTTCCGTAGGCAATTATCCCGACCCTGGCGCCCTGGATTTGATCGATTTCCGGCGCCGGCACATAGTGCCGTGCCGTATCGATCTTACGCGCAAGCCTGTCCATCAGCTTGACGTAATCCTCGGGGCTTTCGGTGTAATCGGCATTTTCGTTGTGACCGCTCCCCCGCGTAAAGTAGGCCGCAAGGGGATGATCCGTTCCCGGGAGGGTGCGGCCGGGTATGGCATCGCCGTCGTCGTCCTTATACCGGCTGAATTTCCCCAGGCGCTCCAGATCCTCTTTGGAGAGGACCTTGCCTCTGTCGATGGGGATATCCCCGGGATATTTAAAGGGGTCCGACATCCAGTTGTTCATGCCCAGGTCGAGGTCGCTCATGCAGAACACCATTGTCTGGAACTTTTCGGCCAGGTTGAACGCCTTCTGCGCGAAGCGGAAGCACTCATCCACCGAAGCCGGGATCAGGAGGATGTGTTTCGTGTCCCCATGGCTCAGATAATAGGTCGAGAGGATATCTCCCTGGCTGGTGCGTGTTGGAAGGCCGGTCGAGGGGCCGATGCGCTGCACATCCCAGACCACCCCGGGGACCTCGGCAAAATACGAAAGGCCGGCGAATTCGGACATCAGGGAAATTCCCGGGCCGGAAGTCGAAGTCATCGCCCTTGCGCCTGCCCAGCCTGCACCGATCACCATTCCTATTGCTGCGAGTTCGTCCTCGGCCTGGAGTATGGCGAAGGTCGCCTTGCCCGACTGCGGATCGATTCGATACCGCTTCATGTAGTCGATCATGGTTTCGACCAGGGAGGTCGAAGGCGTGATCGGGTACCAGGTGACAACGGTGCAGCCGCCAAAAACCGCGCCCAGCGCGGCCGCCGAATTGCCGTCAATGATGATCTTGCCCTGCGTCCTGTGCATGCGCTGGATGCGAAATGGGTCGGTTTTCGGCAGGTTGGCGCGGGCGTAATCGGCCCCGGCTTGCATCGCCTGGATGTTCAGCTCCGCGGCCTTCGCCTTGCTCCTGAATTGCTTGCGAATGGCCTGCTCCACCTCGGCGATATCGATGTCGAGAAGCTGCGCCGCAACCCCCACATAGCTCATGTTGGCAAGCAGCTTGCGCAGCCGCGCATCGGTCGTGACCTGGCCCGCGAGCTTCTGGAAGGGTCCCTCATAATAGCTGATGTCGTCGCGCAAGCCCTTCAACTTGAGGGCCTCCTCGGCAAGAAGAACGCCTCCGGTTTGAACGGTCATTGCGTCTTCTCGGGCGGTCTGAGGATTCATCGCCACCATGAAATCGATTTCGGCCTTGCGCGCGAGGTACCCGCGCCTGCTGGCCCGGATCGTGAACCAGGTGGGAAGGCCGGCAATATTTGACGGGAACAGATTCTTGCCGCTGACCGGAACCCCCATTTGGAAAATCGAGCGCATCAGCACGGTGTTGGACGATTGACTGCCGGAACCATTGACGGTGGCCACCTGAATGCTGAAATCATTGATGACCGGTGCGCGACCACTCAAGCGCTCGGATGCGTCAACCAGCGCGGTCTCTGTGTTTTCCAAAATAAGACTCCCTGAGAAGACATCGATTGTGTTCTGGTGAGTGTGCCGGATGAACCGGAAGATATCCGTGGATCCTCCCCCGCCATCCCGATTTATCCGAAAACCTGCGACAACCCCCGAGTGAAATCAAATCTTACCATCATGATAGTCAGAACCCAAGATCCTGCAGCCGCTGAACGGTTCAACACGCGGATGGATAGCTTTTCCGCGGTGTTTAATTTAAACTGTCGGATCTGAACCCTGTGTTGTGCTTTGGGGCAGTGTGACCATATTCCTTTCCAGGGGGGCATCATGAAATCTACCATAAGCAGCATATTTATCTTGGCTCTGGGCGGCATTATTTGCGCGCTGATGCCCGCCGCATCGGGCACGCCTCAATCGGAAATAGCGGGGCGCTGGGATCTCACCATAGGAACGGGCGCGAGCACTTACCCCTCCTGGCTGGAAGTGACTCAAAAAGACGGGCGGTTAGCGGGACGTTTTGTGGGGAAGGTCGGCAGCGCTCGTCCAGTCAAGCAGATGGAATTTGCCAACAGTCAGCTGGATTTCTCTCTGCCCCCGCAGTATGAGAACTTCAAAGGAAGCATCACCTTTACGGCAACGCTGGCGGGTGACGAAATCAAAGGGACGACCCGCGGCGAGGACGGGACCCTGCCATTCGTGGGTGTGCGCGCACCTGCTCTGCCGCGGAATCCCGCTCCCAATTGGGGAAAGCCGATCAACCTGTTCAATGGCAAGACGATGTCCGGCTGGAAATTGAAGAACCCGAAGCTGCCCGATGGCTGGAAGATCGTCAACGGAGTCATGGAGAATCACATGCCTTCGAGTGACATCGTCAGCGAGCAGCAGTTTATGGATTTCAAACTGCATCTCGAGTTCAACGTGGCGGCCAAGAGCAACAGCGGAGTTTATTTGAGAGGCCGCTACGAGGTTCAGATCCAGGACGATTACGGCAAGCCGGCGGAGAGCCATTTCATCGGCGGGTTGTACGGTTTCATTGATCCCGTGGTGAACGCAGCCAAAAAGGCGCAGGAGTGGCAGTCGTATGATGTGACCCTGCTCGGCAGATGGGTCACGGTGGTATTAAACGGCCGGACCGTGATCGACAACAAGGAGATTCCGGGTATAACGGGCGGGGCGCTGCATAGCAGGGAAGGCGAACCGGGGCCCTTGATGCTGCAAGGGGATCATGGGGATGTGTTCTTTCGGAAGCTGGTCCTCACGCCGGTCGAAAAAGAGTGAGGCTCAGTGGTTGCCGAGCCCCCGTGCACGCTTGACCAGGTCCTGCTGTGCTTCGCGGACCTCGCAGGCAAGGATCCGGATCAGGGCTTCGGCGATCTCCGTCTGCTCGTGCAGAACCTCAAAAAATTCATCTGCCCCGATGCGCAGCAAATCGGAAGGCTGCAAGGCGCGCGCCGTGCAGGACTGGGCGTTGCGCTCGAGAACCGCGAGCTCGCCGATCACCCCGGGCGGTTCAACGCGCCTCAATTCCGTTCCCTCACTCTCCAACAAAATCAGGCCGTGGATTACGACGTAAAAGTAATCGCCGGGTTCATCCTTCCGGATCACGACATCACCCTCGGAAAAACGGACCACCTCGGCGACGCGTGCCAGGGGGGCGAGATCCTCGCCCGGCAGGCGCAAGAAGAGCGGCGTACCCTTGAGAAACAGGATTTTTTCTACGGTGCTGGTCATGAGGTCCTCCGTTGATCCCGGCGCGCGTCCGGGAGTCTCGTCCGGGCAGTGATCGCCCAAAAAGGCAGCCCAGCGTCTTACCGTGGAATCGGGGTCGTGCTCGAGGCGGGTAGCGGCGCTGCGACGACCATCGGGGTCCAGGCGGCCAAGCGCGCACAGTCCAGCCTCGCGCACGAGCGGATCCCGGTGGGAAAGAGCATTTTGAGCACAGGGAATCGCCGATTGCTCCCCCGCTCTGGAAAGAGCGTCCAGCGCCAGAAAGTTCACATATGGATTCGGATGATAGGTCTGCAGCAGCATGAACTGCTCGGCTGGCAGAAAACTGAGATTGGGTTCGGCCAATTCATGGATAGGGGCGGGAGAGCCGAGCATTTCCAGGACGGGGATTATCTGTTCGCGCAGCGATGCAGTGAGCAGCGCCTCCAGAGCGTCGAGCGCTCCCGCGCGTCGCTCCGGGTTCTGCAGGGCGGTAATGATCACGGCGATCTCCCGGCGGCTATAGGACATCTCGAGCAGGCGCAGGATGCGCCTCTCGGTCCGCCGCCGGCGGAAGTTCATCTCCTCGGTGAGAAGTGCGGTTGCGAACCTCTCGCGAGCCCGGTTCCAGGCATAGACATTTCCATAGGCCTCGAGAGCCTCCCTGCGGACGCGGGGGAGAAGAAGAGCGGCCGGGATGGGCGCATAGCCGAGCGCGGCGCGCAGCCGCCCGAGCGCGGCGAGGACTCGCAGGCGGAAGTGGCTGTCGGTGTCGGCTTCAAACTCCCGGAGGACAACAAAGGACTTCGACGACGGAATGCGGCTCAGGACACGCGGCAATTGGAGGCGAACCGACCGCGGCATCATGGTTTCGCGCAGCGCCTGTTCGATGAACGGCACCGCCGGATCGCCCACGGAAATCAAAGCGGTCATAGCCGTCTTGCAGACCGCAGGATCATAGAGGCCGCCGATAATTGCGGGCGTCAGGTGTGCATCGGCGGTGCCGGCGGCGGCGCGCATGGCCGCTCGTCGAACCCTGGCGTTCGGATCCTGAAGCAGCCTTTTGATCGAAAGGTACGCGGCATGGCCGAGATGCGCCAGAACTGAGCAAGCCTCTCTCCGCTGCTCGGGGTCTTCGGATTCGATGAGGGCGAGTAGACGATTGCCGGCTTGCGTTGCGCCTTCGATGCCTCCGTATTGGATCAGGCAGGCGAGGACCTGGATTCTCACTTCCCGGCTCGGATCATCGAGGAAGGGAAGAATCAGGTCGGGATTGTCGTCAGCAAGAAAACGGGCCAGAGCCGCTGCTGCAGCCGAACGGACATGGGGATCCGGGTCATGCGCCGCGAAGGCAAAGGCGGAAATGGCCGACGAATCCTCCAGGGCATCCAGAAGCTGGATCGCGCGTGCGCGCAACGCGCTTTCCGGGTGGTGGAGCAGCTTGTGGAGGGCCTGGCGAAAATCCACGCTGCGCTCATTCTGTAGTTGTTCCAGGGCGACCATCGCCCCGCGCGCGTCGCCGGATTCCACCGTTTGAATGAGAATTCGCCTCTCGGCGCCGCCAAGGACCAGCGACTCGCCGAAGAGCTGCGCCGCCATCGGGCCGGCCAGGCCGCGTTCGAGGAGCTTCAGATAACCGCGTCGCACGAGCGGAATCAGGGCTTGCCAGGCCAGAGCAAGCGCAACGGTTACGAACGAGATTTGCCTTACATCAAAACGGGCATACAAAAGAAAGACCAGCAGGAGTCCACCTGCGCCATAAGAAAGGGGCTTGATGGCGCCATCAAGGAATGCCCGCGTGCGGCCCCTAACCGCCGGCGCAAAGGGCGAATAGAGCGATTGCATGGTGGTGTCGTGCAGTGTGAATTGAAGCCCGTTGTCGGCAAACTTCATCGAGCAGGCGGCAGAAAGGCCGGGCCATAGCAGGAGCAGGACGCTCGAAGTGCCGAACACACCCGGGAGCACCGTCAGAGCGGAACCGACGCCGAGCTTCGACAATAGGATCGGGGTGAGAAAGAGCTGGAATCCCATGGAGAGGAAGCCGACGGCTGCGTAGAAGAGGCTGAAAAACTGTGCGAGGGATTCTTCCCGGTAACTGGCTCGGGCGATCATCTTGAACTGGAAATCGCCCAGGGTCAGAGCCAGAAACATGATCAGCATCAGTAGCGCGATGGCTCGGACATAGGATCTTTCGAGGGGGGCTGCTGCACCGTTTTTGCTCGGGCGATTGCGCGCAAAGGCGGAATCGTTTACGCGCGGCTCATGGCGCAGTTTGTGGACGCACAGAGCGACGGAAGCCATCAGCAGGATGAGTACAAACAACAACTGGGGCGTGCCGATGCGCGCGACGATCCATCCCGCCCCCAATCCGAAAAAAACGGTTCCCAGGGGTCTCGCGGCGCCGATGGTCGCATTGAGGCGCCGGGCCTCCCGCGGGGGATCGAGTTCGGCCGCAAGCGTCCAGAATTGCAGGATCAGGAGATTGGAGACGATCTCACTCCAGATGTAGAAGAGGGGATAAACCACGGAAACGCCGGCACGCACCGCCACCCAAACCGATCCATAGGTAGCAATTCCTATGGCGGAGGTCGCATAGAGCAGACTGGAACGCGCGATGCGATCGGCGTATCTGCCGTAAAGGAGGGATACGAGGGCAGCGCCGATGCCGTAGAAAACGAACATCCATGGCAGCGCGGCAATCGAGTAGCGGCTCAGGAACAGGGTGTCACGAACCGTTCTGCCAAGGATAAAAATCCCGCTGGTAGCGAAGATCTGCAGGAAGAGGACGGCAACCCGGTGACCTTCGCCCGGGCGGATGTGGAGAGCGTTCATTACGAACGGGAGGGAAGGGCGCGCCTCAGATGCGCCTTCCTTATTGGGATCGATCATAGTTGCGTATCAACCTTCAGCTGGCAGAAATCCGCTCGATCCGAGCGGCAATACTTCTGGCGGCGGCACGCTAAATCGCATCCAGTGCTTCGCGGAATTCATGAAGCAGATCCCTGGCATCTTCGACCCCGACGGAAATCCGCACGAGTCCGTCCGAGATTCCCGCAGCCCGCAGATCCTCCTCGCACATCTCGGAGTGGGTTGTGGTTGCCGGATGGCAAGCCAGGGATTCCACGCCTCCGAGACTGACCGCATCGTGCGTGATTTTCAGCCTGCGGAGGAAATCAAAAGCGGCGCGTTTTCCGCCGTGCAGATCGAAGGAGAGGATCGACCCGGGGAAGCGGCACTGCTCATCCCGGATTCGGATCTGTTCCGGATCGTCGAAGAGCGTCGGGTAGTTCATCGTCTTGATCTTCGGGTGCGCCGCCAGAGCCTCGGCGATGCGCTGCGCGTTCTTGCTCTGCCGGTTCATGCGCAGCGATACCGTGGGGAGGCGGCCGTTGAGCATCCAGCACTCGTCCGGCTGAAGGATATTGCCGAGGATTGCGCGCGTGCCGCGCAATGTCGCGATCAACTCGCTGTCGCGTCCGATGATGACCCCGGCAAGCATGTCGCTGAAGCCGGATAAAAACTTTGTTCCCGAGTAGACGGCCAGGTCGGCTTGATGCGCGATGGGATGCTGAAATGTCGGACCCATGAAGGTATTGTCGACGGCCACCAGCGGAAGGTTCGGATGAGCGCGCGCAGCAGCGGCGGCGGCGCTGAGATCCGTCATTTTCAAGGTGGGATTTGCCGGGGTTTCGATAAAAACGATGCGCAGGTTTTTTGCTTCAGTAATCGCCCGCGTCAGAGCCGCCGTGTTCCCGGCCGGAACCGGAATGCCGAGCATGCCGAATGAATCCAGGATCTGGTGGATCAGGTGATGCGTGCCTCCATAGACCGGAGTGGTATATACAAAACTGCTGCCGGGCGGGCAGAATGTGAAAAAGAGAGTCGAGATGGCTGCCATTCCGGAATTGAAGACCGCCGCGGATGTGGCCCCTGCTTCAAGCGGCACAATCTGATCTTCAAGGATTTCCGCGTTGGGATGCGATAGGCGGGAATAAATCAGGTCCACACTTTCGCCCTGGACGGAATGGGTCCTGCCCAGGGCGATGGAAAATGCCCGCTCCGCCGATTCCGGGCTGGAAAATACATAAGTGGAAGAGCGGAATACCGCCGGCCGGACCGAGCCCACTGAAAGACGCGGATCGAACCCGCGAGTCAAGACCGCGGTGGGTGGACGAACGACGTAAGATGGCTTTCTTGTTGTCGATCTCATAAGAATCCCTCAATTCTGCTGGAGTCCTCATCCGCCGCCGGCAAGATCAACCAAAACCTCAAGCCGGACTGCGCGCCTGCGACAGGGCATTTCCTGCCCCGCTTGCAGAGGCTACACCCAAAAGCAAATCACGCGCCAGCAAATAACTTTTCCGTAGGGAATCTCTATTACCGGCTTCCAGAAGCTATTTGAGGGTCTTCTTATCGTAGCCGAAGTACTGAATCCAATCGTCGAGATTCACCTTCTCCTCGGCCATCCCCCGGATGGGTTTGCGCCCCGGGACCGCCGGTTTCATTCTCGATATGAATTCCTGCCAGGCCATGATCCTTGCGCCCGCGTTTCGGCAATTTTGTCCAAGAGAGCGGTCATTGGTCACGACAATGACTTCGGACGGGGTCCGACATTCGCCCAGCCTCCTGAGAATGGCTTCATCGGTGGAAAGCGGCGCGCTGTAGCGCACCTGAATTCCCGGCGGCATGGCAGTCCTGTCCGGGTCGTCGCCGTCAAAGAAAACCAGAAACCTGCCCCCGCGCTGTCGGGAAAACGTGCTGAGCTGGTCGAGAAATGCGCGGCGCGTGGCTCGATCCATGCGCGCACGCGCGACAGGCTGGCCGATAAGATTATTACCGTCAAACCAATAAGGCATGACACCTATTTTGCCACAACTGAGATGGATTCCTCGTGCGGCGCGTGCTAAATTGCGTTTATGCAAGATTCACAAACACAAGGTGGAAATTCTCAGACGCTCTGTACGGAGCTTGCGGATCTGCAATTCGAGACTGTCGAGCGTTCCGAGGGCCATTCGACGGTGATCCGATTCCGGATTGAAAACCGCGCCGTCAAAATCGGCGATGTCCTCCTCGTTCTCGAGGGGGACGAGATCCGGTTTCACGGGTTGATCGGGTCGATCGACGACAAGGGATGGGCCGTGGCTGCGGACCGTCGGGGCTCCACCATCCCCGCATGATCCATGGGGGTCTCAGGTCTGGAAAATTCGCCTTTCCTCGCTTTGTTACCAGGACCTTTGTTCTACAATTGAAAATCCTGCAAGGATAAATCTCGGGATCAACCATTCCTACCCCCGGTTGACTTTCAATGGCGGCGGGGAATGTTGTAGGATAGCTCCCGCCAATTGAGAGGAGTTGACAATGCAGACATCTCACCTGTTTTCCAGACGTGAACTTATGAAGCACAGCATCGCCGCGGCGGCGCTGCTGCCCCTGGTACCGGGAGCCAAATCCGCGCCGGGTTATGCGTACGCGGAGGAAGCAGACCCATTTAAAGGTTTGAAGATCGGCGTTGCTACCTACACCTTCCGCAAATTCCCGTTGGAGGCGACCATCAAGGGGGTTCAGCGGGTAGGCTTGCACTATGTTTCCATCAAGGATTTCCACCTGGCCCGGAACACTACGGCCGCCGAGCGCAAGACCATTGCGCAGAAATTCAAGGATGCCGGAATCACCCCGCTCAGCTGCGGCAATATCACCATGGATAACACCGAAAAGGGCGTCCGCGATGCCTTCGAATACGCGCGCGATGCCGGAATCCCCACGATCGTGTGCAGCCCGCACCCCGACTCCTTCGCAATTCTGGACAAGATGGTCAAGGAGTTCGACCTCAAGCTGGCCATCCACAATCACGGGCCCGAGGATGGGCGCTTCCCGTCACCCTACGACGTCTACAAGGCGGCCCAGCCCTACGATAAGAGGATCGGGCTCTGCGTCGATGTCGGGCATTCGGCAAGAGCAGGGGCGGAGCCTGCCGAAGCCATCCTGAAATGCCGCGACCGGGTTTACGACGTGCATCTCAAGGACATCGCCGATACCGGAAAAACATCGCATCCGGTTGAATCGGGGCGCGGCGTCCTGAATCTGAAAGCGATCATGGGCGCACTGCTTGAAATCAAGTTCCCCTACATGGCTGACTTCGAATACGAGAAGGATGCCGATGATCCACTGCCGGGCCTGGCGGAATCGGTGGGCTACACCAAGGCGCTGCTGGCCTGCGCCAGCACACGTAAATAGTGCCAGGCGACTGAAGGCCGGAGATGCCGGGGGACTCGGATCGAATTCCGCGAACCCCGGCGGTTCCTGTACCTGCGGGAGGGAATCGCGATGAATAATCCGCTATGCATTCTCATGGCGGGGATACTGTGTCTGCAAGGATTGGTTTTGGGTGCCCCTGCGGACAATCCGAAGGCGCTCATCGGTTCCTGGAACGGGAAAGCCACCGGCCCGCAAGGTGGGCCGCCGACAGGGAACATCACAGTCACGTTGGAGAAGGATGGCGCAGGGCTCAAAGGAAAGATTGTTGTGAAAGGTGCTGGCGGTGGCGAGTATTCGGGACAGATTTCCGACATCCGGTTGAAGGACAGGATTTTCTCGGCGCTGGCAGTTTTCAAATTCGGGGAAAGTCCGCTCGAGGTGCGAGTGTCTGGCCCGCTGAAAGGCCGGTCCATTGAGGGAACATTCTCCGTTGTGTCCAAGGGTCAAAAAATGGGCGATGGGACGTTCGCTATCACAAAGAGCGCCGCCGCCCTCGTAAAGAAATAGACCCGAATCATGCATGGCCTCGAATTTATTTGAGCGTGCGGCGGCATGACGCCGCTTTCCGATTGTGGATTGATGTTCTACTACAGCTGCGCGTGCTTATCACGGCGCAGGCGCTGAAAGGGCGGCGGTGCTGCAGATGCAGGCTGGCGGATCCGAATGCGCGGTTATTACCGTTGATCATCCGTTCCGCTGTTCCCTTTGCCGAAGGGCTTTAAGCGCGCCAGGAGCATGGGGAGCAGCGTGAGGGAGCCAAGCAGTCCAGCGGACATCGCCATGCTGGTGAAGATGCCAAAATAGATCGTGGGGATGAAATTCGATAGCGCGAGAATCCCGAATCCCGCGATGATGGTCAGCGAAGCATAAAGAATGGCAAGCCCGATGCTGTTGTGCGAGCGGAACATGGCCGCGCGATAATCGCGATCCACGTAAAACTCGGAGCGGTAGCGGAACGCGTATTGGATCATGTTGTCGACAGCGATACCGCAGGTAACCGAGGCAATCATGATCGTCATCATATCCAGCGAGATGCCGACCCAGCCCATCGTTCCCAAGATCAGGAAGACCGGCAGAACCGCCGGCATAATTGCGATCAGGGCCAGATACCCCGAACGGAAAAGGGCAACCAGCATGATGTAAATCACCACGAAGACCAGCGCGAGGGTCTTGATTTGCGAGTCGAAGAGGCTTTTTAGCAGGTTGTTGTAGAGCACGAACAGCCCGGTGATATGGGCTTGTTGCCCGGAAAGTCCCAGGTCCCTGCGGATATATTCCGCCAACTGACGAAGCATGGCATCCCGGTTGAGGGTGGGGCTGGATTCACGGATGCGCACAAAAATGCGGGCCTTGGAAAAGTCCCGGGTCGCATAGGGAATAATGTAGGCCTGCTGCATTCTCTCCGACAACGAAGCGCGGGCAATGTTGAGCACGAACTTGTTGGGGGGAATGCCGTCGTTCACGCGGGTAAGTATCTCGACCAGCGTATAAAGAGAGCTGACCTTGCCCACGTTGGGCATGTTCTCGATGTACATGTGGATCTTGCGCAGCGTCTCCAAACTCCCCGGTTCCAGCCAGTAATCCGGCCGGCTGCCGTCGAGAACGACCTCGAGCGAAGTGGTCCCTCCCAGCCGATTGTCGATCAGCGTCAGCCCTCGCGATATGGGGGTGCCGCGGCGGAAGTAATCGATAAACCTGTTCTCCACCCGCAGACGCGCCATTCCCAGTATACCGGCGATCAGAATCGCGGCGGCGCAGGCTGCGATAACCCAGCGGCTGCGCTGGGTGAACGCTGCAAGAAAAGCAACCGGCGATTTTTCGAGAGTCGCCAGGCGCTTCGGCGGAGGATCGCCCTTGGGAAAGAAGAGAAGTGCGGCCGGGAAAAAGGTGAAGTTTACGGCGTAGGCGAGCGACAACCCGACTGCCATGAGCGTGCCGAAATCGATTATTGGCCGGATGCCGCTGACGACGAGAGTGGCAAACCCGGCAACCTGGGTAGCCGAAGTGAAAAAGCAGGGTGCACTGATCTGGCGCACGGATTGAAGCAGGATCGCGTGAGTGCCCATCTCCGGAAAACGGGCGTGTATCTCGCGAAAGCGCACGACCAGGTAAATCGCATTCTGCATGGAAACGATCAGGAGAAGCGAAGAAAAGTTCGCCGATACGACGGTGGTTTCCTTTCCGGTCAATCCCAGGAATCCCATCATGATCACGACCGGGATCAGGCAGGTCAGCAGTGGAAGCGCTACCCAGCGGGGCTGGCGGAAGACAAACCCGAGGACAAGGCCAAGGAAAGCAATCATCGCTATACCAAAGACCCGGATGTCCCTCTCAATATAGGTCACCATGTCGGCGACAATGGTCGGGAGCCCGGATTCCGCAATCTCGCACCCCATGCCATGATAGCGCGAGAGGATCTCCCGTATGGCCTTCACATCGGAGCGGCGCTGAGCGGAAATCTGCGCGTGCCTCGCGTTGTAGAGTCGGTTGATCTCTTTGAGCCGCGCCTCTTCACCTGCGCTGAGCACGCCTTCCGATCGTTTGCGGCGCAGCCGGTAACGCTCATCGCGCAGTTCGTTGAAGGTCTTGTCCTGCTTCAGCGTCAGCACCACGGCCGTTGTCTGTCCATCCGGCGAGATCAGGTTGTTTCGCCAAAGCGGACTCTCGGTCAACTCCCGGCGGGCGAGGTCCCGGTCGCAGCGATCCATCAGCAGGGTGGTGTACCGCAACCCCATCTCGATGAGAGATACCTTTGGGCTCTCGAACAGAGGGACCGTCAGGATGCTGTTCACGGAATCCGTGCTTGGCAGACGGAACAGGTCACGGCTCATTGCATCGATGATCCGGAGCACCGGCTCTGAGAAGACGCCCCGGGGGGCAGTTAAGGTCAGGATGATGTAGTCATCCGTCCCGAACAGTTCCCGCGTGGACTCGTAATACTTCAAATCCGCATCGTTTTCGAGAACCAGCGAATCGCTGGATGCGTCCATGCGGAAGCTTTTGAGGTGATACCCGAAAAAAACCAGGCTGACCGCAAAAAGCAGAATTACATAGACGGGGTGGTGCAAAACGACGCGGTCGTACAGTCGAACCAGGGCGGAGTTTTCCGTCATTTCGGACACCGTGTGATGCTCCCGGATGCCAAGATCGATTGATTCTAGCTTAGGTGGCTGTAAAGTGCAGGATGGAAAAGGGGATGGTGAAAAAAAATGGCCGCTGTAGCTCCGTTCCCTTGACCCGATCCTTTCGGAAACCTCTTTCCCGTTGCCCGGGATCGAGTATCAGTCAGTGGGCGCTACCCGTTGCAGGATCTCTCTTCCGGCAACGCCTAACGGTTTCGATCCGAAGGCCCTGACTTCCTAGTGCAGCGAACAAACCTTTTAAGCCCGTCCGTCGCTCTTCTACCGGTGTTCAAGGTCACGCTAGTTACAGCGACCGAACTGAATGATGCCAAAACGCCAGACGAATGTCAAGCGTTTTTTGAAAAATGTGCTGTTTATCGGAGGACAGTGATCTTCACATCAAACGAAGCGCGATTGTCGAAATTGCTGTCGTCGTTGATTCCGAGAAACAACCGGCCTGAAATGCCGGGTCTCAGGGTTTGTCGGCTGCCGATCTGGTGATACTGCGTCGACGAGGAACCGATGCGCGCGATCAACATCCCGGTATTTTTCTCGGGCAGGGGCTTGAAGAATCCGCCGCTGGTATCGGGTGCGCTGTCGGGATCGCAGGAAAGGTCCGTACCTTTCTTGTAGTAAATCCTTCCCGACGCGATGATGTCGACTGCGCATCCCCCGGATAATTCGATACCGGTATCCAGCCAGACGCTGTCGCCGGGAATTGTCAGGCTTCTGGTTTTAGAGCGGATTCCCTGGAGCAGAAGGAGTTCCCGGGTTTTCTGTTCCGATTTGGGTTGTGCGGGATCGACGGACGCCAGTGCTTTGCTCAGCGGCTTGTCCTGGGAAGGCGGGGGTACAGGAATGGCCGCAAGCCTCGACCCCAGCCCCTCGATGTATGCCGTGACCTCGGGATCCCAGACTAAATCCAGCTTCTGATTGAGTTCCTCGAATCGTGCCAATTTGAACTGATCGTGGCGAACATCGATCGGAGAACGCTGATTGCCTGTGTCGGGGATCTGGGGAAACACCTGGCCCAAGGCGGCAAACTGCTGTTGTCGGGACTGCAGGAGGATGACTGCGACAACCTGTCACGCGTCGTCGAGGAATCGGGCGGACGGGTGGTCGAGAAACGGCAGCGCGATGAGTGGCTCGCTTTGGCATTGAGTTTTGATGCGGAGCGTGAGAAAAATACCGCAGGGGACCTATAACCCAAGAGTGTCCGCAGCGGGGATAGTTGAAACGCCTCGCCTTCAGG
>Ga0315273_10003648_pt1 | contig 18594 bp, 11 predicted proteins | sample YL17G02_0_MG_FD_205753 | JGI IMG/M metagenome (GOLD analysis project Ga0315273, IMG submission 205753) | Sediment microbial communities from Yellowstone Lake, YNP, Wyoming, USA - YL17G02_0 | ecosystem: Environmental > Aquatic > Freshwater > Lake > Sediment | place: USA: Wyoming | collected...
GCAAATACCGAGGATGCTTCATCGACGGTCATTTGAAGAATATTAGCAATATTCTTTCCCTGATACGTAACTTCCAATGTTTCGGTATTGTATCTGGTACCTTTACAGAGGTCGCACGTCACGAACACGTCTGATAAAAATTGCATTTCAATGCGTTTTTGTCCTTCGCCTTCGCATGCTTCGCAGCGGCCGCCTTTGACGTTGAAGGAAAACCTGCCGCTTCTGTACCCCCGGCTTTTTGATTCCGGGAGTGTTGAGAAAAGGTCCCGGATATAGGTAAAAAGACCGGTGTATGTAGCGGGATTACTTCGTGGGGTCCTTCCGATAGGAGATTGGTCTATGAGGATTACTTTATCGACTTGTTCCTGACCTTCCAGACGCTGATAGGTACCGGGAACAATTTTGCTTCCGGGAAAGCAGTGTTTTGAAAGCGCCGCGTAAAGCGTATCAACAACAAGCGATGATTTGCCGGATCCGGATACACCGGTAACACAGATAAATGTTCCGAGAGGAAACGATACAGAAATATTTTTGAGATTATTTTGTCGGCATCCGTGAATGGTGAGATAGTTGTGTTCCTTACCAAGAGTTCTATGGTTTTCTGTCATTCTGAGGCTGAAAGCCGAAGAATCCCGATGAGATCCTTCGCTTCGCTCAGGATGACATTGATGACGCATTATGTTTTTTTTACCTGACAGATACATCCCGGTAAGCGAATGAGGATTATGGATGATCTCCTGGGGTGATCCTTTTGCTACTATTGTTCCTCCATGGTCTCCTGCTCCGGGACCAAAATCGATCAGGTAATCGCTTTCCAGCATCATTTCCCGATCGTGTTCAACGACGATGACGGTATTACCGAGGTTTCGTAGATGATAGAGAGTTTGAATAAGTTTTTTATTGTCCCGTTGATGGAGTCCGATAGACGGTTCATCCAGAATGTAGAGGACACCTGAGAGGCCTGAGCCGATTTGCGATGCAAGCCTGATCCTTTGGGATTCTCCGCAGGAAAGCGTCGTTGCCGGTCGATCAAGCGTCAAATATTCTATTCCGACATTTTTCAAAAACGAGAGCCGGCTCACAATTTCTTTTATAATAGTCTTTCCGATAACGCTTTCTGAAGAAGATAAAACAGGTTTTTGTTCTTTTAAAAGATCAGTAAACCATACGATGGCATCACTTATGGATAATCTCGTGACATCGGAAATGGGAAATCCGTCGATCGTCACCGTAAGGCTTTCTTTTTTGAGTCTTCTTCCTTGACACTCGGGACACACTTCTATGCGCATAAATTTTTCAATTTCCCTCCGTACATAATCTGATTGGGATTCCTTATAACGCCGTTTGAGCTCCGGGACAAACCCGGAAAACGTTTCGTGAATGACGGTTTCTTCGCCGAACCTATTCGTACCATGTACGGCATAAAGCGTATCGCCCGTGCCGAACAAAAGGAGATGTATTTTGGACTTGTCCATAACGCTTAGTTGTTGTTTCATATCAATGGTTTTGATTTCACAGACTGTATTGACCACCCGTGAATACCACGTGTCGTGAAAAAACATTTTGGAAAACGGTGTGATGCCTCCTTCTGCTATGGAAAGGTTGAGATTGATGATACGTTCAGGGTCAATTGTGGAAATAGTTCCGATGCCGCTGCAAATTGGACACGCGCCATGAGGAGAGTTAAATGAAAAGGTCCTGGGTTCGATTTCCGGCATGGATATGCCGCAGAGGGGACATGAGAAATGCTCCGAATAGATCGTATCTGCTATTTTTTTTGGTTTATCCGGTATGGTAAATCCCGGATCCTCAATTGTTCCCACAATAACCAACCCCTGGGAAAGTTCGAGAGACTGTTCTATTGCTTCTGTTAATCTTTTTTTTAATTGGGCAAATGCATTTGCATCGCGAAAAAGTTTTAGATCCGTACTTATTGAGTCGACAACAACGTCAAGGGTGTGTTTGTTGGTTTTAATAAGGACAATATCTTCATCACTGTCAACCATTGTTCCGTCTATCCGAACTTTTCGAAATCCTTTCCCTCTCAGATTGTCCAGAAGTCCGGTAAACTCCCCTTTCCTATCGCGAACAACCGGCGAGAGGATGAAGAACCGCCATATGTGAGACCTTTTTTCTGTTAATATTGTTTTTCCCTGATCAAGAATAAGATTGACGATCTGGTCGACGGCCAATTTTGTGATTTCTCTCTTGCATTTCCCACAGTGCGGGTGGCCGATACGGGCATAAAGAAGCCGGAGGTAATCATAGATTTCCGTAATCGTTCCTACTGTCGAACGCGGGTTATGGGAGGTAGATTTCTGATCAATGGAAATAGCCGGTGAGAGTCCGTCAATGCTGTCCACATCGGGCTTGTCCATGACACCTAAAAACTGCCTGGCGTATGAGGAAAGCGATTCCACATATCTCCTTTGCCCCTCTGCATAGATTGTGTCAAATGCCAATGAGGATTTACCGGAACCTGATACGCCGGTAAAAACAATGAGCTGGTTTTTCGGAAGCTCAAGATCAATGTTTTTGAGATTATGTTGACGAGCACCTTTGATTATGAGTTTGTTCTCCATATGTTTAATTGCTATTCAATGAAGTTTGTATGTCCCATTGTGTGAAAAAGCTTAGCTTTGTCGACAAAGCTAAGCTTTGGGCTCAAAGAACTATCAAGCACACAAAATTCATTCCCCATAGCAAAATCCCGCGGGATTTCCCCGTGGTAGGTCCTTATTATACTAATTAATAAAGTATTGTCTATGAGTCGGTGGTAAGAAAGAAGACTGGATTGTTTTTAAAAAAAGTTTAGGAGGTAAGTTTGGCGATGGTGTCGCGGATGTCGGCGGCAAGTTCAAAATTTAAGTCTTTGCTTGCTTTTGCCATTTCCGTTCGCAATCGCTTTATCAAACCTTGTTTGTCTTTGGGCGTTAAGGTATCGAGTTTTTCTTGTTTAATACCAAGAAGATCTGCAAGTGTTTCTTTTACTTTTACTGTTTTTGATGAGTCGATGAGCGCGTCCCTGATCGGTTTTACAATGCTTGCCGGGATTATATGGTGTTTTTCATTAAATTGCAGTTGTACATCACGTCTCCGTTTGACTTCCTCAATTGCTTTTTGTATGGATTGGGTGATGATGTCCGCGTACAGGATGACTTCTCCTTTTACGTGTCTGGCAGCGCGACCCATGGTTTGTATGAGACTGGTGCGGCTTCGTAAAAATCCTTCTTTATCCGCATCCAAAATCGCAACGAGCGATACTTCCGGCAAATCGAGTCCTTCACGAAGAAGGTTGACCCCCACGATGACGTCAAAATCGCCTTTTCGAAGCGCGGACAAGCGATCAGTGCGTTCGAGTGTTTGCACATCAGAGTGAAGATATTCCACCTTGATTTTGAGCTGTTTAAGATATTCACATAAGTCTTCGGCCATACGCTTGGTAAGAGTGGTCACCAGCGTGCGCTCGGAATTTGACACCCGTTTTTGAATTTCTTTCACAAGATCATCAATCTGATTGGTAATGGGTTTGACAGAGACCAAAGGATCGACTAAGCCGGTGGGGCGGATGAGTTGCTCGACAATAGCATGAGATCGATCTATTTCCCATTCATCCGGAGTTGCGGAAACGTAGATGGTTGTCGGTGTTCGGCGTAAAAATTCGTCAAACATCAAAGGCCGGTTGTCCAGTGCAGACGGCAAACGGAATCCGAAGTCAATGAGCGTTTGCTTTCGCGACCGGTCGCCGTGGTACATGCCTCGGATTTGCGGAATGCTCATATGAGATTCGTCAATAAACAAAAGCCAATTCTGAAGATCATTGGGAAAGAAGCGTTCCTGAGATTCTTTAAAATAATCAAATAACGTGTACGGAGGCTCGCCGGGGTTTCGTTTGTCAAAATACCGCGAATAGTTTTCAATGCCGTTGACGTACCCTATCTCCCGTATCATTTCCAGATCATGATGCACCCGTTGTTCAATCCTTTGAGCCTCCAGAAGTTTTCCTTCCGAACGGAATTTGTGAATTTGATTGTGAAGATCCTGTTCTATGGTTTTAAAAATTTCCGTATAGCTTTTTGGGTCGGTCATGTAGTGTTTAGCAGGATAAATAACAATTTGTGGTGTGACATAAAGTTGCTTTCCCGTTAAAAGATCAATATGGGACATAGAAACAATTTCTTCTCCCAGTATCTCTATGCGAAGCCCCTCATCTTCATAGGACGGGTAAAGGTCAATCGTATTTCCGCGGACACGGAACGTTCCTCTGGTAAAACCCCAGTCGTTTCTTCTGTACTGAAGATCCACGAGTCTGTCAATAATTGCCTCGCGTGAGATTTTTACCCTGGTTCGAAGTTCCAGGACGAACTTGCCGTATTCCCTGGGAGACCCAATGTTGTATATGCAGGAAACCGATGCAACGACGATCGTATCAGGCCTGGTCAGAAGATTGGTCGTTGCTGCTAAACGAAGTTTATCTATGTCTTCATTAATTTCCGTTTCTTTTTCTATGTATGTATCTGTTTGGGGAATGTATGCTTCCGGTTGATAGTAGTCATAGTAAGAAACAAAGTAGGAAACCGCGTTTGTTGGAAAGAAATCCCGGAATTCCTGGTAGAGTTGGGCTGCCAACGTTTTATTGTGGGATATGATCAAGGTCGGCCTATTTATTTTTTCGATAACTTTGGCCATCGTATACGTTTTTCCGCTTCCCGTGACACCCATAAGCACTTGTTCCTTGTTGTTGCTGCGGATTCCTTTCAGAAGCGCATCAATTGCCTCAGGTTGATCTCCTGCGGGTTCGAATGATGATTGGAGGTGAAATGATTTGTCCCTCATAGGTTTGGCATATACGATATACTGTCATTCTGAATCCCGCTTTGCGGGATGAAGAATCTAGCGTTAGCGCTTCACTGGATCCTTCACTTCGTTCAGGATGACATACACATATTTTACATTTTCGGAAATTGATATCTTTTTATACTCTTTGCATTGTTGACAGTTCGGGTAGTATTTGGAATACTACAAATAGTTTATATTATTTTCGGTTATCTTTTATAACGTACTACCCGCCGCAATTTACTTTGCGCCTGTTTCCTACTATTCGTAGACGGCGCAAAGAGCATTTGCTGGCGGGTGCAGAGGCCACTTATGCCGCTTCGCGAGGACGCGAACCGGCACGTGGACACTAGCATGCCGGCAACACTCTATCCCAGAGAACGACAACTTCTTGATTTTATCATACAGTTTGTGCAGCGGTTTGGATTTGCTCCGACTCTTCGGGAAATAGGCAATTCCATGGGTATTACGTCTGTAGCAACAATCCATGAGCACGTAGAGAAACTTCGGAAAAAAGGATTTATCAAAAAGCTTGATGGAACAGCCCGCGGGCTTGAGATTATTAAAGAAAACTACCGCGCAGGATCAAACGAGTCAGCAGTGGAGTTGCCGGTTTTGGGTTTTATCGCAGCTGGCGCTCCTTTGGAGCCTTACACAGACCCAAACTATTACGTCGCTGTTGCTCCTCACATGATTTCCTCAAGCAAAGCCAATTACATTTTACAGGTAAGAGGGAAATCCATGATAGAGGACGGCATCATGGACGGTGATTACGTCGTTGTCCAGCACCAGCAGGATGCGCAAAACGGCGACATCGTCGTTGCCCTTCTTCCGAACGGCTGCGCGACACTGAAACGCATATATTTTGAAAAAGAACGGATCAAGCTCATGCCGGCAAACGCGACCATGTCCCCCATTTTTACAACCCATGTCAAAATTCAGGGTAAGGTCGTGGGACTTCTTCGAAAATACACAAATTAGAATTTATCTCAAAACCTTATTTTGTCATTCTGAGCTCCGATTCGATCGGTGCGAAGAATCTAGCGATAGCGTCCCGCTTTGCAGGACTAGATCCTTCGGCTAACGCCTCAGGATGACACGAAACCATAGGTTTTGAGATAGCATCTACTTTCGGATAATTCTTCTTATGAAGTTCTTCCGGATGAACTGTTTTATGCTTTCCCGTCTCTCCGGATCACTGAGCGCGTGGATAAGAAGCGGTGCTAAAGAGCCGATGATGATAAGAAAAATGACATACTCGTAATTGTGTTTGACAAAGGGGATGTTACCTAGAAAGTAGCCAAGGGAAATAAGCCCGACGGTCCAGAAGAATCCGCCGATGATATTAAACAAAAGAAACGTCCGGTACCGCATTTTTACCGTTCCTGCGATAATCGGTACAAACGTCCGCACAAACGGGATAAATCTGGCAAACACAATTGTTTTCGAGCCGTTTTTCTCGTAAAATTTTTGTGCATTTATGAGATGATGCTTTTTAAAAAACAGTGAATCTTCTTTTTTAAAAAGAGCCTCCCCCACTTTGGCGCCGAACCAATACCCCACCGCAACACCCAGGACCGCTCCCATAAATGCAACGACGCAAAGGGTCGGGTAATCTAAAAGGCCCTGAGATGCCAAAACGCCGGCTGTGAAAAGCAGGCTGTCCCCTGGCAGGAAAAAGCCGAAAAACAAACCCGATTCGGCAAAAAGCACCAAAAATATGCCCAGGAGCCCGGCAGTTTTAATGAATAATTCAGGTTTGAGAAGAATCAATAATTGATCCATAAACAATTATAGCGCTTGCTGCGCTATAATATACCTATTATATGGGGACGCTTTATATTGTGTCAACACCGATTGGAAATCTTGAGGATATAACAATACGGGCGTTAAAGACGCTTTTTTCCGTGGATGTCATTGCCTGTGAAGATACGCGGATGACAGGGCAGTTGTTGGAACTTCTCAAAAAGAAATATCCAACCTTGATTTCTTATAGAAAAAGGCCGACCTTTGTTTCCTATCATGACAACAATGAGGAAACTGTTGCTTGTGAGCTTGTTGAAAAGCTGGAACAAGGGGTATCGGTTGCACTTGTTTCTGACGCAGGGACGCCGCTCATATCCGATCCGGGATACAGAATTGTTACGCAAGCCCAAAAGAAAAACATTCCGATTGTTGTTGTGCCGGGTGTTTCAGCATTTCTTACTGCCCTAACAGGAAGCGGACTTCCCACAAACACGTTTACGTTTTTAGGATACTTACCGGAAAAGCAGGGAAAACGGATAACTTTATTAAAGCATCTTGGAGAATCAAAGAAACATATTTCTTTAACGTATATTTGTTATGTTGCCCCTCACAAATTATTGCAAACTTTAGAAGACATAGAGAGCGTGTTTGGCAATATCAGTATTGTCCTTTGCCGTGAATTGACAAAGCTCCATGAAGAATATTGGAGAGGAACAATTAAGGAAGCACTCGTACATTTTCCAAATCCCCAGGGGGAAATCGTCATTCTTTTCCGGCTCCTTAATACTCCTCAAGCGTAGACGTATCACCGATAGGAAGACCCAATTCTTTTGCTTTAAGTATCCTTCGCATGATTTTACCGGAACGGGTTTTGGGGAGTTTATCGATAAATTCAACCTCGCGTGGGTAGGCATGACCGGCTAAATGCTTCTTTACGTACTCCGATAATTCCACTTTGAGTGCATCTTCTTCTTTCTTTGTCTTAAGTTTCGCTTTCGTCGAGGCTTCCAGTACGACGAAGGCTTTGATTATTTCCCCGCGCAAAGGATCCGGTTTGCCGATCACTCCCGCTTCCACAACCGCAGGATGCTCAACAAGCGCCGATTCCACTTCAAATGGCCCGACACGCTCACCCGACGTTTTGATGACGTCATCCGCGCGTCCTATGAACCAAAAATAGCCATCTTTATCTTTCCATCCACGGTCGCCGGTTATATACCAGCTGTTCACAAAATAACTTTTATATTTTTGTGGTCGGCGCCAAATCGCATGCATCATAGCTGGCCATTTAGGTTTTAGCGCAATATTGCCTTCTTTCTTGGGACCAAGCTCATGTCCTTCATCATCGACGATCGTGGCGGTGAGTCCTGGAATTGGTTTGCCCATCGAGCCAATTTTTATATCCATACATGGATAATTCGTGATGCAAATGGCGCCGGTTTCCGTCTGCCACCAGGTGTCATGGAAGGGCATTCCGAAAGCCCTAATACCCCACTTAATAGCTTCGGGATTCAAAGGTTCTCCAACGGAACACATGTGGCGCAAATTTGACAGATCGTTTTCCCTCACCAGGTCAGTTCCTGCTGCCATCAGCATGCGGATGGCAGTGGGTGCCGTATACCATACACTAATTTTGTATTTATCAAGAAGTTGGTACCATCTTTTGGGATCGAATCTCCCTGCATACACCAAAGCGGCGACGCCGTTACTCCAGCTTCCCAGTATTTCGTACGCTATACCGGTGACCCATCCCGGGTCGGCGGTACACCAGTACGTATCGTCATCTCTCAAATCCAGCACCCACTTAGCGGTCATGTGTTCTTGTAGTATTGCCCGATGGACGTGTACGACCCCTTTGGGTTTACCTGTGGTACCGGAGGTGTAAAGCATAAAGGCATAGTCATCTGGATCCATATGAGCGATACGAAGTTCCGAACTTGCATGGGCAACTGATGTTGTAAACTCTTGGGTATCGACAACAAGAATGTGTTTAAGATCCGGAAGTTTTTTACGAATAATATCAACTCGAGGTTTGAGTTCTTTGGTAGTGATAAGTATTTTGGCACCGCTATTTTCCAAACGATCGGCGAGCGCCTGTTCCTGAAAAGCCGAGAATAACGTGCCGGCGATAGCGCCAATTTTAAGAATTCCTAAAAAACAAAAATAGAGTTCGGGAATCCTCGGGAGGAATAAAAATACTCTATCTCCTCTCTCGACGTCTAAATCCTTAAGGATATTGCCGACCTTATTTGATAGAAAGGCGAGCTCTTCAAACGTAAACTTCTTCTCACTGCCGGCCTCATCTTCCCAATAGAGTGCGACTTTGTTTTTGCGCCATGTGTGGGTATGGCGGTCAACGGCGTTATACGCGGCGTTCAACTTTCCCTCAAACCAGTCGAGTTCTTTTCGGGCCAAAGTCCACGAAAAGTTTTTCCTCACTTGCTCATAATCATCGAGATTCGGAGTGCCGATGAAGTGTTTTTGGTTGGCCTTATAAATGTTTTTTGTCATGCGGCAGGTTTGTCACTCCGTTTTACAAACTTAGCATCCAGTCTTTTTAGGTTATCCATGACTCCGGTATATTCCATTTCATCCATAGGTGCCATGGCTGGTCCATAAAATCCCTGCGATCTTATTTCAAGGGCTTTTTTGGCTGCTTTCGTCCGGATATAATCCCAAAATGGTTGATCAAAGAGATCAACTGCTTCTGTTAATTTACCATCGTGAACACAATAACCGGCTGCAGCGATAATTGTCGGTCCGTCAAAATAAGATATGATCGAATTCTGTTTAACCGGCATAACAGGACTGTGGTGCGATCCCCGGTCAAACCCAAGCGTATAATATGCAGCTGCCCATGGAGAAAGTACTTCTCCTGTTGATGGGAATTGTTTTTGCGTTCGGACGATAGCACAGGGATCATCCTTTCCTACGTATTTCCCTGCAATATTATGAAGTCTCGAAGTCGAGGCTACTGATGCAGTTAAACCTGTTGCATTTTCTATGACACTCTCAATTACATAATGATTCGGATCTCTCAAAAGCACACAGATATCATAATAATCTTCCGGTGCTTTAAGCGTAATCACTTTGTCGCCTTCGGTATAATTGACGTCCATGATGGTAAAGGTAAATCCTGCATTCATTTCGGGAGCAAGAAGGAGTCCTGCATTATGGTAGGGACTTGCAAAGCATTCAAATAACGGAAAATTAAATACTCCCGGTCCGCATTTATCACCGGTAAATACAATAAATGGTTCTGCCGGTCTTTCTTCTATTTCTATTTCTGAGGAACCAGGCCCCATGCCCCGTACATTTCCGGAAAATGCATCTTTCAAGAGATCCTGTCCAGCTCCGTACAAGCCTTGCGCTTTGGCAATTTTCGTTGTTTCAACAAATGTATCCCAGGCTAATTTATGGATTTCCGGATTATCCACGCCCCGCGTATGCGTCATGAGAAGTGCGATATCGTCACCCGTGTACGTTACCCTTCCGTCCAAAAGAAGCCCGCTTTTAATATTTTTTTGGATTTCTTCTTTTGCTTTTGAAACCATAGCCTCGCTCGGTTTGTTGTGTCCTCCGATTGAGCCGGTATCTGCTTTTATGACCGAAATAGTTGTTTTCATAACATCCTCCTTCGATTATATATCTTTTAAGAGATTTATACCTGTCATTTCTTCCGGAATGGATAGTCCTAGCATATAAAGTATCGTCGGCGCTATATCTCCCAGTTTTCCGGTGGGCAGTTGTGTATATCTGCCGGTATACTGTCTGTTGACGATTATAAGTGGTACCGGATACTTCGAGTGTTCCGTATAAATGCCTCCTGTCGGGGTCAGCATCTCTTCTACGTTACCATGATCTCCTGTTATGAAACAAGTACCATTTCGTGAAAGAACTGATGTCACGATTTTACCAACACATACATCTACTGTTTCACATGCTTTTATCGCTTCGGTTATGTTTCCGGTATGTCCGACCATATCCGGATTGGCGTAATTTACGACAATAAACCCATACACGCCCAATAAAAGACGGTCCAAAAGGCGTTCTGTCATCTCTTCTGCTGACATTTGTGGCATAAGATCATAGGTTGCTACTTGTGGTGAAGGAACAATGAGACGATCTTCTCCTGCAAACCGGTCCTCGCGCATACAATTAAAGTAATAGGTAACAAAACGTTCTTTTTCTGATTCAGATACCCGAAGCTGTCTCATGTTGTCATTTGCGATCGCTTCGCCGAGTGACGCATTGATTATTTGGGGAGGAAACGCAACGACAGAAGGAACATCCCGTTCGTACTCGGTCATCGTAACAAAAAAAAGATTTTTTAATATTTTCGATCTAAAGAACGGCTTGGTCGCTTCAGGAAGAGCGACAATATGTTTTTTGTAATATTTTACCGTGTAGGGGTCAAAAGAAAAATCGGTCACGTGGCGCTCAAAGTCAGATAGGACAAATGCGCGCGTGAGTTGCCGGGGTCTGTCGATGCGGTAGTTATAAAAAATGACCGCATCATTATCCGCTATCCTGGGGTAAGGTGAACCATGTGCATCAAGGATAACCGTCGGTTTGATAAATTCATCCGTTTCATTGCGTTTATACGCATAATCGATTGCTTCAATGGGATTTTTTGCCGTGTACTGTGATCCTTCAGTTAATGCTTTATACGCAATTTCTGTTCTGTCCCATCTTCTGTCCCTGTCCATTGCATAGTAGCGTCCAATGATTGTAGCAATTTTTGCAAATGAAAATGTTTCACATAATGAGTGGACCTCTTGGAAAAAATGTATCGCAGATTGTGGCGGAGAATCCCGTCCGTCTGTAAAAAGATGAAGATACACTGACTCCATTTGCTGTTCTTTAAAAAATTCCATGAGCGCACAGAGGTGGCGTCTGCTGGCATGAACTTCCGCATCGGAAAAAAGACCCATGACGTGAATATTGGAATGGTGTTCGTTTGCATGACGTACAGCTCCGATAAATGCATCGTTTTTAAAAAACGTACGGTTTTGGATAGTTGAGTCTATACGAAGAAGATCCTGATAGACGACTCTGCCTGCTCCTATATTTATGTGTCCGGTTTCCGTATTTCCCGCTTCATTTTCAGGAAGACCAACAGCTTTCCCGGAGGCAGAAAGAGTCGTATGGGGATACGAATTCCATAATTGGGGGACGTGTACAAGATGTGATTGGGAGACTGCATTGCCCGGTCCGTCCGGAGCTATACCCCAGCCGTCCAGGATTATTAAAACGAGCGGTGTATTGGTCATACGAGATGAAGTTCCTCCTCAATTTCTGAAAGCCGATTATATTTTGCCACCCGTTCACCTCTGGCTGGAGCCCCAAATTTGACATATTCAGACTGTACCCCAACCGCGAGGTCTGCCACAAACGTATCGTTTGTTTCACCGCTTCTATGGGCAACAATACATTTGATATCATGCTGTTTTGCCAAAAGCACGGTTGAAAGAAGTTCAGAGAGTGTCCCGATCTGATTTGGTTTGAGTATGACTGCTGAACATGCATTATCCCGGATTGCCTGTTCAAGGCGTTTATAATTGCTCGCAATAAGGTCATCTCCCGCGATAAGAATTTCTTTTCCCAGTTCTTTCGTAATTTCCTGCCAACCCGCCCAGTCGTCTTCATCTATGGGATCTTCCAATAGAAGGAGCTGATATTTTTGATGAATATTTTTTAGGTATTCAATAAATTCCTTCGTAGAATATGCGATTGGTCGATCCTTGATAAGATAGCCTTTTTCCGTTTTAAAATGTGACGCTGCCACATCGATGCCCAGAAATACGTCAACGCCTATTTGTTGTTTGTTGGATCGTACCGCTTCATTGATAATTTCAAGCGCGTCTTCATTGGTAAAAAGATTCGGCGCATATCCTCCTTCATCTCCCAGAGAATGAATTGCGTTTCTGTATTCCAGAATCTGTTTAATTGCCATGTACGTTTCAACTGCCAAGACCAGAGACTGGCTGAATGTTGCATTGCTCCTGGGGATAACAAGAAATTCCTGAAAATTCAAATTTCCTGCGCCGTGTTTGCCGCCGTTGATCATGTTAAACAAAGGCGTCGGAATTCGTTTGATAGTAATGGGAAGAACCGGCGTTAGCAATTGATTAATATAGCGGTACAGAGGTGTGCGTAAAAATTTCGATGCTGCCTCACATACTGAAAGAGAAACAGAGAGGATTGCATTGGCTCCAAGATTTGATTTGTTGTTCGTGTTATCAAGTTCTATCAAGGTTTTATCGATTTCTGATTGTTTTAATGCGTCAAACCCGTGTAATTTGGTAGCTATCACCGTATTGACGTTTTCTACGGCTTTTAATACTCCCATTTTGTGATACCTATTTTCATCTTTGTCCCGAAGTTCTACTGCCTCGTATTTTCCCACAGAAGCTCCGGACGGGACAGATACGGTTCCCCGGTATCCGCTTTCCAAAATGACGGTCGCCTCCACAGTTGGTGTTGCACGGGAATCCAATATTTCGCGAGCGTGGATACTATAAATTTGAGAACCGGTTTGTGTATCCATATTTGTGATGAGCACGTGATGTATAGGATGCCTACTTCGATCGTTTTCCTATAGTGTGCTTTTCTGCTTCGTGAATCGTCTGCCTCACGCGATAGATAGCATCGGGATTGACAGATATGCTCGTAATACCCCACGAAACCAATTTCTCCACGAGTTCCGGATAATCAGATGGTGCCTGACCGCAAATAGAAGCTGTCACGTGCCGGGAGACAGCGGTTTTTACTGCTTTTTCTAGAGCCCACAAAACAGTAGGATCCATTTCATTAAAATCATGGGCAACCTCGCTGTTATCCCTATCAGTTCCTAATAAGAGCATGGTTAAATCATTGGATCCAATAGATATTCCATCAATTCCTATGTCAATAAATGCATCAAGTTGGATGACGTTTGAGGGAATTTCTACCATTAAATACAGTTTAAACGTAGATGAACGGACTAATCCGTTTTTGTTTACTATATCCTTTACTCCCTGTAATTCCTTAGGATTTCTGACAAATGGAATCATGAGGTGAAGATTTCTTAAATTCATCTTGTTTCGGACTTTCTTGATCGCTTCAAGTTCCATGGAAAATACTTCAGGATCTGCGATATACCGTGCAGCACCCCGAAATCCAAGCATCGGATTGGGTTCTTCAGGCTCAAATTCCTTTCCTCCTTTGAGGTTACGATATTCATTTGTCTTGAAATCTGTCGTTCGGTAAATAACGGGCCTCGGAGAAAATGCTTTACAAAAAGTTTCCAATTGTTCAGCAAGTCGATTTATAAACATTGCTTGTTTTTTATCCTTAATAAACTTTTTCGGGTGAGTACCGATACCGGCAATCATAAATTCTGCCCGTAAAAGACCAACGCCGTCTACCGGAAGTTTGCTTATGGCATCCGCACGATCGGGTTCAGCTAAATTCACGTATACGTTTGTTGCAGTTTTGAGGATCTTTTGATCTTCTTTTTTGGTTGTTGATGATAGTTTTGAAGCGATGGACCCTTTAAATATTTCTCCCGTTGACCCGTTTACCGTTATGATGTCCCGATCTTTTAAAATCGTGAGAGCCTTTTGTGTACCAACGACTGCGGGAATACCCAATTCTCTTGAGACGATAGCAGCATGAGAGGTCCGACCACCGCGCTGGGTCACAATTGCACCTGCCTTTTTCATCGCCGGTACGTAATCAGGATTTGTCTGCTCAGCAACCAGTACGTCTCCATGCATGATTTTATGTATTTCCTTTGCGTTTTTTAAAATTTTAACCGGGCCTGCGGCTATACCCGGGCTTGCCGGATCTCCTTTCAAAAGAAGTTCTGCATGAAGGTAGGGAGATTCCTTCGTGTCTGATTTAGTTCCCATGGTCGTTACCGGACGCGTTTGGACGATATATACTCTGTTTTTGTCAATAGCCCATTCCGCATCCTGAGGGAAGAAGTAGTGCTTTTCAAGCTTAATTCCCAGTTCAGATAGTTTTTTTATTTCCGGATCCGATAATTTTATCTTTTCACCCTCTTTTTTTGACAGTTCTACGATACGGTTCTCAAAATGTTTTTTTACCATCATTTTTTCCTGTATGCGGACGGTTTTCTTCGTAATTTCAAGAGTTTTTTTGTCAACTTCATAATGATCAGGTGTTACCTTGCCCTGTACGATCATTTCTCCAAGTCCGAATATCGCCTCAATGGTTATTTTGCTTTTATCATTCGTTACCGGATCAAGGGTAAACAGGATTCCGGATTTTTCTGACTGAATCATCTTCTGGACCGGCACTGCGATACCGACTTTAAAATGATCATAGTTGTTCGTTGCCCGATAAAAAATTGCACGGGGAGTAAAAAGCGACGCCCAACAGCCGCGGACTTTTTGAATAAGCTCGGCTTCTCCGTACACATTGAGATACGTTTCCTGCTGTCCGGCAAATGATGCATCAGGCAGATCTTCAGCTGTAGCAGATGATCTGACTGCGACAATTGCGTGTTTCATAATGCCCGGATCCATGTGAAAATACGAAAAGAGTATTTTACTTGTTATTTCCTCAGGGATAGTCTGCCGCATGATGAGGTGCCTGATCGTGTCCGAAGCTTCCTGTAGATCTTTTTGGTTATTGACCGAACATTGGGAAAGAATTTTGTCTATTGTTGATTGGATTCCTGTAACATCGAGAAAATGAAAATATGCATGGGATGTAATGATAAATCCCGGCGGGACCGGAAAACCGGCTTTAGTCATTTCACCTAAATTGGCACCTTTCCCGCCGACGAGCGGGATATCTTCCTTATCGACTTGTTTAAACCAGACAACAAACGGTTTGTTCATATATTCTAGTATGCGGAAAAATTTTCGATCCTGCAATACGGCAGTCTTATTTTGCTAACTGTGCTTTAAAATAGTCAACCCAAGGTATAGCAACCGGATCAGTATCATAAAGCATAGCAAGATAAAACGTGGTATATCCGCTCAGCGTAAAGAGTTCTAATACTTGGGCTAATTTTGTTTTCCCCATTAATTCTATGACATGTGTTGATACATGTTGCTTTTCTACTACGTCTTTGCTTATCGCAAATCTCTTCTGAATTTTTTCTGAATACAAAGAGGAGTTAAGAAATACAAAGAGGCCGTTTTGGTGGAGTGTATCCGGCCGCATCAATCCTTCCATAAGGTGGTGATTCAGTTCAGGTATATATCGGAAATCAGATATCATTTTGGCTGTTTCATTAATTTGATTGGCAAAACCGTTAACTGCTCCCCGTAAAAATTCACCTGCGATAAGAAACGGATGTTTATCTTTTAAAAGTATTGCCAATTGTTTTGCGGAATTTTTTTCCGTCGGGACATTGGCGTTCAGGGTTTTTGCTTGCGTTTGTGCATACTCTATAGCTGAGATTACTTCATCTTGGGAAATATGCAAAAACCCAAGAGATGAAAGAAACGCTAGATGACCCATGAGAAGATATCCGCCGCCAACGCGCGGTTGCCCGCACGGATTTGCTTTTGCATCAAACTGATAATAGGGCAGATTGTTGCTTTTAAGAAGGTCAATGACTTTTCCTCCATGCGCAAGGCCGGTAAGCAAAGCTTTTTTTTCTAATGCTTGTTCCCCACAGGAAATTACTTCTTCTGTGCTTCCGGAATAGGACGAGAGAATGACTAATGAATGCTCATTGACGTAACCGGGAAGGTCGTAACTGTCTACAATTTCGTATGGAACAGTGATTTCCTTAAAAAATAATTCCCGTATGGTTTTTGGAGTAAATCTTGATCCTCCCATACCGCACACGACAATATTTGCTGCTTGTTTATAGTTTTGGGGAAATTCTACTTTTGAGGCTTCAGTCCATGCTGTCAGGCATTGATCAGGAAATAAATCAATCGATCCTAAAACATTTGACGGATCTAGTTTTTTCATTTCATCTACATTATCAAGAGTTTTCATATTTGTCCTTTCATTGATTTTTTTACTATTTCCAACAATTGTTCATGCAGTTTTCCATTTGATGCAACTAATCCTTGTGACAGGTCTCGATTTTTAATTGGTTTTCCTTCCAGATCGGTCACTTTACCGCCTGCTTCTTCTACAAGGAGTATTCCGGGAGCAACATCCCACCACAAGAGTGGTAACGGCGAAATGCATCCGTCAAAAACTCCTTTCGCAACAAACGCAAGGAGAAATGCGTCATGCCACCCGGGACGGATCCGGTAACAGTTTAAAACCGTGTTTTTCAATATATCCGTTCCTTTTTCTACAACCGGTATCCCTTGTTGGCGTGGTGGAATATGAAATCCGATATATGATTGGAAAAGATTATCAGTCGTCGAAACATGAATTTTTTTAGCGTCACAGAACGATCCGTTTCCTTTGGTGGTAGTATAAAGTTCATTATGTCCGATCTTGCGTGCAACCCCACAGATCAATTCTCCTTTATGTTCAACGGCAATGAGGCAGCCGTATTCTCCGGCTCCCCGCGCGTAATCTTTTGTTCCGTCTAACGGATCGATAACCCACATATATTCTGAAGAACCGGGTTGTTCTCCATATTCTTCACCTAAAACCCCGTGTGATGGATATTTTTTATGTATCTCTTCTCGGATAAGTTCTTCGGACTCATTATCAGCATTGGTTGCAAAATCAAACTCTTCTTTTTGTTTAGTGACAATAAACGTTTTCTCGTAGGATTTAAGAAGTGCAACTGCTTTTTCAGCGTACCTTACTGCGTCCTCCTGGAGTTGTATATAGAACATTATCGATCCGTTTTTCATTTAATTGTTCCTCCAAGAGACTGCATCATATTTATAAGTTCTTTCTTTTTTTTATCTAATATGTCTTTAGTATCTGCTTCAATGTTCAATCGAAGTAATGGTTCTGTTTTGGATGACCGAAAATTAAACCAGTAATTCGGGTACCAAACACTTACGCCATCAAGTTCGTCAATTGAATCTGCATCAGCATATTGTTTTTTTATAAACTGTAATGCTGTCGGGATATCTTTTAGGAGAAAATTTATTTCTCCGCTTGTGGGGTAAATATTTAATTCGTCAACTAGATCAGATAGGTTTCTCCCTGTTTTTGAGAGCAAAGCAAAAATCATGAGTGCGCTTAATATTCCGCTTTCGGCAAAGTAATAATCACGAAAATAATAATGACCAGAATGCTCGCCGCAAAAAATGGCATTCGTTTCACGCATTTTAAGTTTAATTGGACTATGACCTACGCGAACACGAAGAGGCTTCCCTTTATACTGTTCAATTACTTTCGGTACAATTCTACCGCAAATTGCGTTGTATAAAACTGTTTCACCCGGATGTTGTTCTAAAATATACCTAGCAAGAAGTGCCGTGGTTATTGATCCAGGTACAAATCTGCCTTTATCATCGATCAAAAAAATTCTATCGGCATCACCGTCAAACGTAATGCCTGCGTCAGCGTGTAGTTCTAAAATTTTTGTTTCTAGGGTTTTGTTGTTTTCCGGTATGAGCGGATTAGGGACGTGATTTGGAAAATGACCATCCAGCTCAAAAAAAAGTGGCGTGAGTTTTATAGGAGTACCTTCTAGTGCCAATGGAACGATTTTTCCTGCCATTCCATTTCCTGCATCAGCAACGATGTTTAACGGTTTTAATGATAAAACGTCGATAAGTGACCATATTTTTTGTTTCCATTCGTTCCATACATCAATATTTGTGACCGTTCCCTTGTTTTTCGATTTGGGAAGAGGCCCTTCTTTTAAAAGATCTCTTAGTTTGTATAAACCACTATCCCCAGACACGGCAATGGCTCCTTTTTGAACCAATTTAATTCCGTTATATTCAGGAGGATTGTGTGAGGCTGAAATCATTATGACGAGATCGTATGGTCGGGTTCCGGCTATAAAATATTGGTTTTCTGTGCCTACGAGTCCGGCATCGTAAACATCAATTCCAAGAGACGTGAATTCATTAACGAATACATCATGTATTTCTTGTCCTGACAGTCTCATGT
>Ga0315273_10003649_pt1 | contig 18593 bp, 19 predicted proteins | sample YL17G02_0_MG_FD_205753 | JGI IMG/M metagenome (GOLD analysis project Ga0315273, IMG submission 205753) | Sediment microbial communities from Yellowstone Lake, YNP, Wyoming, USA - YL17G02_0 | ecosystem: Environmental > Aquatic > Freshwater > Lake > Sediment | place: USA: Wyoming | collected...
CGAGACGTGAATGCGGCGCATAATATTCTGAAAAGGGCGGGACACGCCCTTTGGGGCGAAAGCACAGCCGTTAGGCTAAGGCTGCCCCAAGAAGCCCCGCCGCTTTAGCGGCTGGGGAGTGTCACATTGGGAACAATACTGGCGTACTCTGGAATCGTTGTAATGATCGGATCATATACTTCTCTATTATTTGTCGTATTATTTGGCTTGATACTTCTGACATATATAAAGTTGGTCGAAGAGAAGGAATTAGCGTTGAGATTTGGACAGGAATACCTGGATTATAAAAAGGATACTCCTTTCATTATCCCTCTTGGGATCATAAAAGGGAAAAAGGCAGATAAATAAAATAATTTCTTCGCTGCCGCCACCGGCTCCACCCAGTTCGGGCCGCGAGACTCGACCTGCCGGGGCGAGATCGCCTGACTGCCTTCGGCGCAGGTATGCGGTGGTCATTTGTAGGAAAAAGTAGTTTTCAGAGTTAATTGTCTCGTCAAGATCGGCGGCAGGTGAGCCAACCTGTTGGCCCTTATCATCTCAAAAAAAACAAATGTTACCGTTCATTGCTGGATATAAGAAAGAAAACCTGTCTGCACGCAGTCGTCTACAGGCAGGAAGTCAATTATTCAAAACATCTGCGGGAGTGGTCGAAGCCGCGCTCATCGGTCATGGAAGCACCGTTCTAATATCTCATGGCAGTGGCGGCGGCTACGATATGGGACTCTGGTTGGCACAATTAATTGGAGGGCAATTTCAATACGTTGCACCATCCCGCTTTGGATACTTGCGCACACCGGTGCCGTCGAATCCTGCACCAGAAGCTCAAGCGGACGCGTATGCGGCATTAATTGACACGCTCAATATTAACTCTGTCATCATCATCGGGCTCTCTGCTGGAGGACCATCCGCTCTGCAGTTTGCGTTACGTCACTCTGCGCGCTGTCACGGGCTCATAATGCTGTCAGCCGCAAGTCAACCGGTTCCCCCCTTGCCGCCCATCTTGCGGGCCATTTATCCTGTCATGCTAAAGTCAGATTTCATCCCTTGGTTATTCTACACCGTAGCCCCTCATGCTGTTTTTCAAGCGAATGGTGTCAGCCGTGCCTTGCTTGCCAGGATTAAATTTGAGCGGGAAAAAATGCACTTCCTTGATGCACTCTACCGGACTACTTTTCCAACAACCCTGCGTCGTGAGGGCATGATAAACGACATGCAGCAACTGACAAAATTTCCAACTTATCCGTTACAGCTGATCGCCGTCCCCGCTCTCGTCGTTCATGCAGTTAATGACCCGATCATACCTGTGGAATCGGGGGAATATTCAGCACAAAAAATACCGAATGCACGATTCATTCGATTGGAAGATGGAGGCCACTTTGCTTGCGTCACACATAGTGAAGAAACTATGCCAGTTGTTCGAGGATTTCTCAAGCGCTGCGGTGTCTGAACCAGGATCGTGCGGGCTGACACATGCTCCTTTGGATGCTTCGCTTCCGACTCTGCGCCGCGGAGCCATTCCCTTGGGCTGCCGAAAATAAAATTAAAAAAACGATATGGAGTGAAAAGAAATGCAATCTGAAGTTGATGAAATCATTAAGCAGATCCCTGTTTGGAAAGATGTGGACAATTTACAGGTTGAACATTTAGCAGGCCTGACCAATTCGAATTATTTAGTGACAGTCAATGGGGATCGATTCGTATTGCGGGTAAGTGGGCAGAACACAGTGCACCTTGGTATCAATCGCGAATATGAATTTGAAGCCCTATCAGCAGTATCAAAGGCAGGTATTGGGGCACATGTCGAGTACTATTTGCTTCCTGAAGGGCATCTGGTGACACGCTTTATCAACGGCCACCATTTGACGTTGGAAGAATATCGTACACCTGAAAATATTCAGCGCATCGTGAAGACAGTGAAACGTCTCCACAAATTACCGTTAACCAAAGCCGCCTTTTCCCCATTCCGTAGTGTTGAAAGTTATGCCGAACAAGCCCGGTTAATGCGGGTTCCATTCCCCGCAGTTTTTGACAGGCTGCTTGAACAGATGGAAAAGATTGAGCAAGAACAAGCCCGTGACACATATCCCTGGCACAGGTTTTGTCACAATGATTTATTCTTTGTGAATATGCTTGACGATGGGAAAATATGGTTTATCGATTGGGAATTTTCTGGGGTGGGTGACATTTATTGCGATCTGGCTACGCTAACATATGCATACGATTCGCCAGACAGCTTGCCGCGAGAGCTTCAAGAATATATGCTTGAGTGTTACTTTGGCGTTGTGAAGAAAGAGAACTGGACACGGTTGGAAGGTATGAAGTACATGTTGATGTTTTTTACCGCGATGTGGGGTCTTTTGCAGCAGGGAATGCAAAATGAAGGGTTGATTCGAAAGGTCGAAGGATTTAATTTTTTGGAGTACGCCAATGTCACTTTTGAAGCAATGAAAAAAGATGTTTAGCTGAGTCCTGGCGCAACACAGCCCAACACAGCATGCGCTTGACGCTGGGGTATATGCGGCTTTTCAAGCATTTTTCCCCGGCCTAACCTGCCGGGACAGGCTGACTCCGAGTTCTTCCTGCTCCCAAGAAGGATCCATGCCAGTTCATACTCAAATCATGCAAGCCGCTGGTCACCCTTCCTGATGCAGGATATGTGAGATCGGTTTCAATCTTTATGTGCTTGAATTATTCAACAAGTCTTGCATCTCTTTTCCTGCACAATAGAGCTATACCAAACATGGGTATGGCTCTATTAGATAAAATGAATGCTTCTACATCGACATTGCTTCGTATACTCTTACGCTTGTTATCATTGGGCAGCCTTTGGCGATTTGTTCAGCTGCATCAATGCTGTCAGCGTTTATTACTGTATAGCCAGTTAATGAATCCGATCCCATTGGCAAATCTTTGGTTCCTGAACGTGAGATTTCTCTTCCAGGACCGAGAGGGCTGCCTGGATCAACAATCTTATCTCCAAGTGATGCGAACCACTTATTCCATGCATCCATGATTTGTGGGGTGGGAGTTTCAAATCCGTAGTGAAAAATTACAAATTTCTTCATTTTTTCTCCATTGTTTTTGGACGAAAGACGATATAATCAAGATAATTATAACATATTTGATGAATATTATCTAATATATTCATTGGATAGGACTTGAACCTCCAACCGCTAGGTTCGAGGGAAGTGGTCGTTCTTTGGGTATCAAATCCTCCCGGCGACTCATGTCGCCTAATGCCCGATGCCCTAAGAACCCCAATAGAACTGGGGCAGGCAAGAACGGGTACTCGTGGCGGCTTGGTGCCGCCTCGGGCGAGGCGAGGAGCTTTTTAGCCTTTTGTAATGTATTTGTAGACAATACATTGCATTTTTATTCGATTTTTCCCTCCTGTTGAACATGAGCCGCGAACCGCTACATCGTCCCGCCGAAGGTCCCCGATGCGCAGCGATGGGGGCTGCCCTCGGTAGTCCCGGTTTTCTCACGGGATGCGGGAGGTTAACAGTTCCCCGCTCATTGAAAAAGGGTGTTTTACCAAGGTAAATTTGCTATACTATATTTATATTGTTCATATTCGGATGTTATGTAATTCCTCTTGTTGAATCATAGTTGAGCAGCAATTGACGTGATCCACAACCAAAAAAGGAGATTGTCATGATAGGTGCTTTATCAACGCGAAGCAACAGAATCAAGACACTGATCCTCTTAGTTATCTGTTGCTTGTCAGTAATAGCTTCTACCGTTATGGGTATCGACGAAAATCCGCCTGGCATACTACTAGCCTTGCTCGCGGCAGTGACCTTTGTCCTTGCATTTTCCCACCCTTGGCGAACTGCAAGGAAGTTCATGTTCCTGCTATTGGCGGCTTTGCTTGGGTTTGTTCTTTTTATTATCGTAAGTATCGTATCTGATTCTATTGTCCAGAACCCAGCAAGCTCGGATGCGCTCCAGAATTTGATCCAAAGTCCTGTAAATGAAGCTCTGAGTATAATTTCCGCGATGCTCTGTTCGGCGGCTTTCCTCGTTGGAGTTGTCGGCGCGGTTGTTATGTTCATTCGCAGCCGAAGCCAGAAAACTTGAATCTGTGAAATGGCTGCCCAACACCGCCTCCCCTGTCCACCGCTGCTCCTGAGCCAAGCCGTTGAGATCAAATGTGCCTCGGCCAGGACTTGAGCCTATAACCGCTACATCGTCCCGCCGAAGGTCCCCGATGCGCAGCGATGGGGGCTGCCCTCGGTAGTCCCGGTTTTCTCACGGGATGTGGGAGGTTCGAGGTAAGTGCCCGTTCTTTGGGTATCAAGTCCTCCCGGCGACTCATGTCGCCAAATGCCCGATGGCGGCTTGGTGCCGCCTCGGGTGAGGCGAGGAGTTTTAAAGCCCTCCATTTATTGATATATCTACTTTTTCAACCAGCTCGGCAAGTGAAAACCCAGCAGGCCAGCCAGGATCGACAGCCCAAAGAAAGGGCTACCCGGCAGCAATGGGCCAACAAGCAGAAATCCAGCCACCAGCGGCAAATACCCTCCAAACAGTGTACCCGCCGCCCGCAGTGGGAACCGGACGGGGGCTGCCAGCCAGCCCAGCTTGAGAGCCAGCCAGCCAACCAGGAAGATGCCCAGCGAGAAGGTCCAGCCCAGCAAAAGCATGAATTGCAGCGGTTGGGAAAACCCTTTTTGCCAGATCATGCTGGCAATAAAAGTCAAGAACAACGCGCCAATCACTTGCAGGAAGATCACCCCGAAGAATTTAATGATTTTTTTCATATCTGCCTCCTTTGGTTGATGAATAGATCACCTGAACTTCAATAATTACCTTTATTTACGCTCAAATGGTGAAGATTTTTGGGTACCTTCCATATTTTATCATTGGCATGGGTGAAAGAGTGACCATAAAGATCCTTGCCTAACTTTATGAACCCTTCCTTTTCACCGGAAATGGATTGGACTCTTCTAGTGCATTTGCAATAATATAATAAACTTCTCTATCGTTCAAATTCGTATGTTATATTAATACCATTACTGAATTATTATTAGGTCGCAGATCATGATCGGTTAAATTATATTGACCAGGGTGATAAGATGTCGGAATCAGCAAGACAAATAGCAATCCGGCACGGGGATCGATTACCGTCCTATTCCAGCCAGGAAGAGGCCGAATCGGCTTGGTTTTCTTTCAGGAATGACCATCTTGCTATCCTGCAAAAAATTGCAACAATGCAACCCGCGTTTGTTCCCGATTATCAGGCCGAAAGCCTCAAAAAATTAGAGCAATGGTATTTTCAGCTCAATAAATCTGATACTTTTCAAATCTTGGGCTTTCCCCGGGATGTTTTTGAGATCTGCATGGCAATGTATTTCGGAGAAACTGCCGTCCGCAGCGCAAACGCTCGATGGGTCGTGAAAGAATACTTCCTTGGCTCAGGTAAATTTGAGTTAGGGGTATGTAAAGGTTCAATCACTATGATGCTCAGGCGATTTACCGATTACTACTGCGGACCAGATAACATTCGTCAGCAAAGCTTATTCCGGTTGTACAAGAAGTATTTCTTAAGATAGCTTGGTTTTCATAAAAAAATGTGCCGCCCAACCACGGCTCCACCCAGTTCGGGCCGCGAGACCCGACCTGCCGGGGCGAGACGGCCTGACCGCCTTCGCCGCGGGTGCGCAGCGGTGCCTGGCATGTCTCGTGATTTTATGAGTCTGGCGTCTGGCGTATCCCGCCGCAAGATATTTGCTATACTTCATTTATATCTGACTCAATTCGTTATGCTCTGAAATAATTCTTATTAAAATATGGTTGGGTGGTTACCAGGCACACTAAATAATCGAGTATTGAAGGCAAAGGTGATTGATCATGGGCCTATCCCAGGTATCGCGCACCGCCATCCTTTTATTGATCTGCCGCGCCGTTGAGTCCGAAAAGAAAAATTCTGTACTCAAGGACCCGATGGCAGTGCTTTGCCTGGAAAGACTGATATCCATGACATCCGGAGAAGACAGGCGGTGGATCCTCAGGAAGAAACGAAACTATGAGGGAATCCAGGAGCGGGATGCAAAGGCCGGCGTACAGAGAGGGAGAGCTTTCGACAAAATTGCCAGCCGTTTTATCGCAGACCATCCAAAATGCACAGTGATCAACCTGGCATGCGGATTTGATACAAGATTCTGGCGGATTGAAAACGAAAACTGCAAATATATTGAGTTGGACCTGCCAGAAGTGATCATGCTGAAAAAAGAGATCCTGAAGGATCATCTCGAATACGAATTTATTGGTGGTTCGGTTCTGGATACTTCATGGATCGATCAGGTGACCGTGAAGGGGAATACTGGCTTCCTTCTGATCGCCGAAGGATTATTCATGTGGTTTCCTCGACCAGACGCTACAGGGGTATTTAAAGAAATGGGAGAAAGATTTTCCCGTTCACAGCTTGTCCTGGATATGGTCCCTGAGAAATACACGAAGGGACTATGGAAAGAATTGATCCGCCTGCACTCCAGGATTGATTTTGGCCTGGATGTGTCGTGGGAGTTTGGCATCCAGGACCCCCATGATATGGAAGCGTATGGAAATGGTTTCAAAGTTATCGGAGTAGAAAAAGGATCAGCCGGTCCAATAATCACAGTTTCGATCAATGCTGCCGGGTGACAGGTTCCATTCTGATAAAATCCGGTGGCATAAAAGCCAAAACCCGCTCAAACATTTATTGAGTGGCCTTTCTCAAAATCAATAACCATATGTGTGAATATCAGGAAAGGGTATCCCGATGAACTTGTCCACCACTGGCCTCAACCTTGCTCCCGACGCCGCCATTGATCTCCACCTGCATACTACCTGCAGTGATGGCGCCTGGACGCCCGGGCAGTTGCTGGATTACCTGGTGCGCGAGCAGTTTGCCCTGGCAGCCATCACCGACCATGATCGGGCAGATACCGTCACTGAGCTCCAACAGTTGGCGCTGGACAAACACCAGCCCGTTCTTGTCGCCGTCGAAATGACCACCCTGTGGAATGACGAAATGTCGGGGAAAGACGAAATGTCGGGCCAGGACAACATGACGGACCTCCTCTGCTTTGGGTTTGATCCACCCCCGAATCCCTTGAACGACTTGGCCCGGGACCTGTTGCTCCGCCAACGGGAGAACACCCGGGAAGTCTATGAGAACCTGCAGCAGAAAGGGTACACATTTCCTCAGGAACCCGACGCGTTGGCAGCCCTCTTGGAACAACCCAGCCCACAGCAGCCCCATGCACTGGCCGCCCTTTTAATAAGACATGGCTATGGCACAGGTCAACCGTCGGCGGGGAGGATCGTTCTGGAGGCGGGCTGTGCGTTTGCGCTGAACGATTTGGCTGCGGTGGTGGAAGCCGCTCACCACAGTGGCGCCGTGTGCCTCATCGCCCACCCCGGACACAAGGACGGGTTTGTGACCTATGATGTTCAAATGTTGGATAAACTCCGCCGGGATATTCCAATTGACGGCCTGGAGGTTCACACTCCGAAACATACGCCGGAACAGACGGCGATGTATCTGGATTATGCTCGGCAGCACCACTTGTTGATGAGTTCGGGTTCCGACTCGCATCGCCCGGAGAAGCCGCCGGTCAAATACCGGGCTGACTTGAGCCGTAGCCTTCTGGAACGGGTAGGCATCCAGATTGCGTAACGGGTTCGTCTGCGCCTCGAAAAAGTGACCCCGCAATGGGGTCAGGTCTCGCCCGCCCCGTCTCTGCCGCTGAGCCCATCCGTCAGCCCTTTCATTTGGAGAAATTATGGAACAGAATAATTCTATCCATGAACCAGTAAATGAAGATGAACTCATCAAAAATCAAATGGAGAAGATGGTCCCTTCGTATGACTCGTACATGAGAAAAGTCACTTTCGGAAGAGAGCGCATCTTACGCGAGGAGACAGTAAGTTTGGCGCAAGTTCGGCCGGGAGATAGTGTTCTCGAAGTCGGTTGTGGCACGGGTACATTGACACTCGCAGCCAAGAGACAAGCAGGGTCATCAGGCAAAGTGTTCGGGATAGATATTATTCCTGGAATGATCGAGGTTAGTCAGCGTAAGGCAGCACAGGCGCAGGAGGATATCACCTTCAAATTGGGAAGCATTGATAACATACCTTTCCCTGCAAATCAATTTGACGTTGTGTTGTGCAGTTTTATGATCTTCCATATGTCAGAAACGACGATGCGTAAGGGAATTACAGAAGTTTATCGTGTTCTCAAGCCGCAGGGCCGGTTGCTCGTGCTGGATCTTGCTTTGCCCCCACAGCCCTTGCAAAAATTTATTGCTCAGAAGTTGTTTGGTGGCATGCTGCAACACGATCTGCATGAATTGCTTCCTTTGATGGAGGCTGCTGGTTTTTCGAATAATGAAATCACTCAAGCCAAATTCCGGGTAATGGGTCTTTCTATTCTGAGTTTCGTACATGGATTGGCAAAAAAGTGACCCCGTGCCGAGGTAGCGTTTTGCTGAGGCGACCTTTGGGAACCACATCGTACCCCTTGGGTATCCCCGGAGCGAAGCGAAGGATCAAAACAGCCCCCTCCCGTCCTCCCCCAAATGACTTGCATTTGGGGGAGGTGACCCGCTAGGCCGAGGCTGCACCACCCGCCCGGCTCGTCGACCATCTCTGGATTTCCTCCACCCTCACCGTCACATGCCCGCCCGCCTCCGGCAAGGTGGTGTGGCTGTCATTTGGTAGAAAAAGAATCTTTCAGACTTTCTTGTCTAGTCAAAACCGACAGCAGGTGAGCCCATCCATTTGTGATGCACTAATTAGAAATGTATCACTATAGGATTTGAACCTCCAACCGCTAGGTTCGCGGTCCAAATCCTACACGAGGTACGAAAACACCCCTTCCGGGGTGTTCATAATGAATCAATCATTTATTCCTGCCATTGAATCTCACATCTCTACCAGCCTCCTCACACCCCCTATCACCCTCCTTAAATCCGAAGGATTTGGGGAGGGGTAGGGGTAGGGCCTCACATCTCCAGCAATCCCCTCGCCGCATCCCTCAGATCCTCTTCCTCGTGTCCCTCCATCTTCACCGGCAGCTCAAAAAAGAACCGGCTCCCCATCCCCGCCTCGCTCTCCGCCCACATCCTCCCCCCGTGCAGCTCCACGATCTCCTTCGCCATGCTCAGCCCCAGCCCCATCCCCCCGTGCTTCCGGCTCAAATGCCCCTCCACCTGGTAGAACCGCTCGAAGATATGCTCCAGGTCCTTCGCCGGTATCCCGATCCCGTCATCGCTCACCATCACGCGCACAGCCGTGTCCGGTTGCAGAGTCTCACCTCGGCGGCCTGAGTCGCCAGAGCCTCCACCTCCCCCTATTTCGGAGAAATGGGGGGATTGAGGGGGGCTGACCGAGGCTGCACCACCCGCCCGGCTCGTCGACCATCTCTGGATTTCCTCCACCCTCACCGTCACATGCCCGCCCGCCTCCGTGTACGTCACCGCATTCTGCACCAGGTTCCCCAGCGCCTGCCTCACCTTCGCCCGGTCCCCCTCCACCCTCAGGCTCCCCTTCCCCAATTCCGACTTCAGCCGGATCTTCTTCCTCTTCGCCTCCTCCCGCACCCCCTCCAGCGCCTCCTTGATGACCTCCTTCAACGGCACCTCCCCCCGCCTCACCAGCGCCAGCCCTCTTTCGACATTATTGCTCCCCGCCAGCGTATCGATAATCTCCTTCAACCTCATCGCGCTGCTCACGATCGTGTCCAGCTCCTCTTGCCAAGGCGGCGTCCCGTGCCGAGCTGGCTTCAAGCCAGCATCGGCCGCGTCGACGACATGTGTCGTCGAAGCTTCCCCATCCCCAGGGCTCCCCTCCTCGGCCTTCCTCAGCACCTCGCGCAAATACGTGCTGTACCCCAGTATCAGCCCCAGCGGCGTGCGCAGCTCATGCGACGCGATCGCAATGAACGAACTCTTCTGGCTGTCCAGCTGGGCCATCCGCTCCAGCCACTTCTGCCTCTCCTCCTTCAGGCGGATGAAACCCAGCGCCACCCCTGCCTGCCCCGCCAGCAGCTCCGTCATCTTACGGTCCTCCTCCGAATACTTCCCCCCATCCCCCTTCGACCAGACCACCAGCGCCCCCGCCTCCGCCCCCTCCACCATGATGGGAAAAGAAAGGAAATCATACCTGGACGAGTGCGACATTTGGGAACCATCCCCGGAGCGTAGCGTAGGGGGCAAGTCGCGCTCGTCAGTCCCAGCGACATGAGTCGCTGGGATAAGCCGTTTCTCGCCGCCTGCGCGTTCTTCGACACCAGCCGAGGCAGAGGGCAGCACCAAAGGCCCCCTCCCGTCCTCCCCCAAATGACTTGAATTTGGGGGAGGTGACCCGGAGGGTCGGTGGGGGCTGTCCTGGCGGCCTGAGTCAGCTGCGCGCTCTGCGGCCTCAAGCCGCAGTGCGCCATGTCGACGACTAGAGTCGTCGACGCCGCCACCCTCTCCCGCCTCCTTCGAAACAACCACCCTCCCCTCCCGGCTGGAAGTCAGCGCCTTCGCCGTCCTCGCCAGCTCCTCCAGGAACTGCTCCCGGTCCAGCGTACGGCACAGCTCCAGCAATCGATCCAGCTGCCAAATCCATCTATCCTCTGGTAAAATCGGCTCCATGTTTGCCATGCCACGATTATAGCAATAATCTCTTATAAATAGATAACTACTAAGGAGCTTGTATGACCAAAAAGAAAGTCCGTGTAGCAATCATAGGCGTAGGCAACTGCGCCTCCAGCCTCGTCCAGGGCGTCCGCTACTACCGCGACGCAGCCCCCAACGCCGCCATCCCCGGCCTCATGCACGTCAACCTCGGCGGCTACCACCTGCGCGACATCGAGTTCACCCTCGGCATCGACATCAACATCACCAAGGTCGGCAAAGACCTCTCCGAAGCCATCTTCGCCGCCCCCAACAACACCTACAAATTCACCGATGTCCCCCTGATGAACGTCCCCGTCGTCCGCGGCATGACCCACGACGGACTCGGCAAATACCTCGCTGGGGTCATCACCAAGGCCCCCGGCCCCACCGCCGACATCGTCAGACTCCTCAAAGACACCAAAACCGATGTCGTCGTCTCCTACCTCCCTGTCGGCTCCGAGATGGCAACCAAGTGGTATGTCGAACAGGTCATCGAAGCCGGCTGCGCCTTCGTCAACTGCATCCCCGTCTTCATCTCCTCCTCCCCCTACTGGAGCAAACGCTTCAAGGACGCCGGCCTTCCCATCCTCGGCGACGACATCAAATCCCAGGTCGGCGCCACCATCCTCCACCGTCAGCTCGCCTCCCTCTTCGTCGACCGCGGCGTCCGCATCGACCGCACCTACCAGCTCAACTTCGGCGGCAACACCGACTTCCTCAACATGCTTGAGCGCGAACGCCTCGAATCCAAAAAGATCTCCAAGACCGGCGCCGTCACCTCCATGATCCCCTACACCCTCGACCCCGACAACATCCACGTCGGCCCCTCGGACCATGTGCCCTGGCTCACCGACCGTAAATGGTGCTACATCCGCATGGAAGGCACCACCTTCGGCGACGTGCCCCTCAACCTCGAGCTCAAGCTCGAAGTGTGGGACAGCCCCAACTCCGCCGGCGTCGTCATCGATGCTGTGCGCGTAGCCAAGCTTGCCCTCGATCGCGGCCTCTCCGGCCCCATCATTGGACCCTCATCGTATTTCTTCAAAACGCCCCCCGTCCAGTTCCGCGACGACATCTGCCGCGAAAAGACCGAAGCCTTCATACGCGGCGAAGCCGAATAGTTATTGCAACTTAATTCTCAGCAGGAGCCTGTCTGCGTGACGCATAATCACCGGACAGGCTCCCGCAAACGCATTTTCCCATATCGTGTACAATTCACTTCATGCGTCAGCGTCAATTCCTCTCGAATCCGTCCCTCCGCTTCCTGATCCTCCTCTTGCTGACCCTGGCCGCCTGCAACCCCGCCACGCCTCCGCCGGAGGCTACTGCCACCGCCACTCGCTCTCCCACCTCGACCGCCACACAAACCGTCAGCCCCACATCCACGCCCACTGCCATCCGCACGCCGCCTGCACTGCCGCCCCTGTATCGGAATGACAGCCTGACCCCCTTCGGCTCGCCGCATTCCTATATTCAGGATAAATGCCAGCTCATTCTCGACAAATGGACTTCTGACAATAGCAGCCCCGGAACAGTGGTGATGGTGATCATGTTCCATTCCATCACATCTGGAGACCCTTCCAACCCAAACCAGATGTCCGAGTTCAAACTGCGCACCTTGATGAACAAGCTCCATGTCGAAGGGTTCACAGCGATCAACACCTCTCAACTGGCTGGTTTTATGGAGCAGAATGCCAGGATACCTCCGCGCTCCGTGCTCCTGGTGGTGGACGACCGCCACTACCGCCGCTATTTCGACCTCTTCTTCCACCAGTATTGGGTGGATTATGGCTGGCCGGTGGTGAATGCCTGGATCAGCCTGGATGACCCGGCTGGTCAGCTGTCATTGCCTGACAACATCGCACTGGAAAATGAAGGCTGGGTGGATCACCAGGCTCATGGTTACATCCACAACATCCCGATCAGTACATATTCCAGCGAGGAATATATTCTCGGCGAGTTGCAGAAACCGATCGACTTCTTTCAGGCGAATTTCCACAAGATCCCCACGGCAGTCATCTGGCCCGGAGGCGGGTTCTCGCCGCGAGCTGCGGAAGTGGCTCGTCAATTGGGGTATCAACTGGGTTTCACCACCAACCCGCGCGGGCCGTTGATGTTCGATTGGGTTCCTCTGGCTGATGGTAGCGATCCGCAGCGCCCGCTCTGGATCCCCGAAGGTTCGGTGAACGATCCCCTGATGGTGCTGCCGCGTTACTGGGATACGGACGCCATCATCCACATTCCCGAGGTCATTCAGGCAAGCCTGGGGGCTGCTGCCTACGCCGAAGAGAACAGAGCCACGGAACTCGAATACTACGATATCGCCTGCGAATCGCAATATGGACCAATTCCGTAGCCCTGTCTGATATATTATTAGTGGGACCGAGCGTTTGACAGCAACCCTGGTTTACTTCTTCTTCAACATGAAAAATACATACACCCCCAGCCCGATCCCTGCAAGCAGGAACAACGCCCCGAGAATACCCAGCAGGGGTGATGTTTTTTTCACCGAGGGACCCGCTTCAGGGACGGTCTTCAATTGCGCTCCATAATCAATATATGCTGTATCACCGGGGGTGACATCGACCCTGGAAGATAAGTTGATGGTTGGGTTGTAGCCATCCGGAGCCGCGGCACTCACGTTGTATTCCCCCATCGGCACATTCGTGAAGCACATCCCCTGGTAGACGGCTGCGTCTGGATTGATGCTGGTGGTCAGGGTCTGCGAAAAGGTGCCGTCCAGGCTGGTGAGGCTGAGGGCTGCACCCGCAATGGCTTTCTCGGTTGTCTGTCGCAGACCGTCACCGTTGAGGTCGTCATACACCAGCACGCAGACCTCCGCGTTACCGCCTGCATCCGGTGTGGCAGTGGGGATGACAGCGGTCGGCTCCTGTGAAGGTCCCGGGGTCGGGGAGGCTGAAGATGGTCCGCCCACGCCCAGCATTAACGGTTGTCCTTCGCGCAGCGTGCAGTTTTCGTCCAGCTGGTTGGTCAGGCGAAGGTATTCGAGCGACACCCCGTACATCAGGGAGATCTGTTCGCAGGTATCCCCGGCTTTGACGATATAGATAATGCGCCCGTCGGGTCCGGGTGTTGGCGAAGGGTAGGCAACCTGTTGTATGCCGGGGGCAGCCTGTACACCCGATGAGATCCATGCCGCCCCTAGGGTCAGAAAGACTATGGCAATGAACAACAGTGGTTTCTTTTTCATGCGGTCACCCGCGAAGATTATACTCCATCGCCTGTAGCCTTGATATAATGCCCTTGGCATTACCGGGAAAACCCCCGGCAGCTAATAGTCCTCGGGTTGGCGTGATTTCCCGTTCAAACCTGGTTCAGCTATGGCAAGGAGAACATATGCCCTTACAGATCATCATAGGCACCCAATGGGGGGATGAAGGCAAAGGGCGGATTGTGGATTGGTATGCTGCCAGGGGGGAATACACCGCCCGGTATAATGGTGGCGATAATGCAGGTCATACCGTTACGGTGGGAAAACAAATCTTTAAATTGCATCTGATTCCATCCGGGATCATCCATCCGCAGATGACTGCCATCCTGGGAAACGGCATGGTGGTCAACCCGCAAACACTGCTTGAAGAGATGGACATGCTTCGCCAGGCTGGAGTATCTGTCTCATCCGGGCGACTGCGTCTCTCCCATGCCGCGCATCTCATCACGCCTGCCCACCAGGCGCTTGACAAAGCGCTCGAAGGGAAGCGCGGCACGGGGCAAATTGGCACCACGGGACGAGGGATCGGTCCTGCCTACACGGATAAAGCCGCCCGCCGCGGCCTGCGCGTGGGTGACATGCTTACCCCCGATTTTGACGCCCGGCTTGGCAACCATATCACCGAGGCCAACCGCACCCTGGACATGCTTGGCGCGCCCCCCCTGGATCCAAAGCCGGTCTGTGAAATATTCCTCCAATCTGCCGCGAAATTGCGGCCTCACATTGCAGATACCTCCCTTGAACTCCATACCGCTTTGCAGAATGGGAAAACTGTCCTGGCTGAAGGTGCGCAGGGGACTCTCCTGGATATTGACCTTGGCACCTACCCATATGTAACCTCCTCCAGCACCACTGCCTCCGGTGCATTGATCGGTCTTGGCCTCGGGCTGGATGCTGCCTGCAACGCCACCGTGACCGGCGTTGTAAAAGCGTTCCAGACGCGCGTTGGGAGCGGGCCTTTCCCCACCGAGGTCTTTGACGAACTGGGCAGGCGGTTGCGCGGCAGTGGTGAACATCCCTGGGACGAATACGGCACCACCACTGGCAGGCCCCGGCGTGTTGGCTGGCTTGATGGTGTTCTATTAAAATATGCGGTTCGGGTCAACGGTGTGAGTGAACTGGCGGTCACAAAACTGGATATCCTGAGCGGGATGGAATGCCTGCAGCTCTGTACTGCCTATCGCTTCAACGGGCAGCTATTGACTGAGCTGCCATTGGTTCCGGCTGACCTGGATCACTTTGAGCCGGTCTACGATGAACTCCCGGGTTGGAGCGGGGACATCTCCGCAGCACGCAACGTGTCAGATCTGCCTCCGGCTGCGATCGCCTACCTCGACCGGCTGGTGAGTCTGACCGGAATCCCGGTACGGTTGGTCAGCGTGGGGCCTGAGCGGGAGCAGGTCGTGAAATATTAAGATTAAAACAAAGACCGCCTTCCAGCGGTCTTTGTCTTTCGATTAGAGACTTATTTTAGATATCTCTTCTTGATCTCTGGCAGGAAATACTCATCGAAGAACTTATCCGCATCGTAATCCGGCTTCCAGCCCCAATCCCGGCGGGCGAGCCCGTCGTCCACGTCCTCCGGCCAGGAGTCGACGATACCCTGTCGGCGAGTATTTGGTTCGAACGAGATCTGTGCGCCGGGGAAGGCTTTCAAAGCTCGCTGATGGAACTCGGCCGCGGTCAGGCTGAATGCAGCGATGTTATATACCTGGCTGGTCAGACCTGGGCGAGGAGCATCCGTCAACAGTAATATTGACTTGATGGCATCCGGCATGGCCATGAATGGGATGCGGGTGCCGGGATCGACGAAACAGGCATAGGGTCTGCCGGCCGCGGCGGAGTGCAGCATCTCCGGACCATAATCGCTCGTGCCGCCGCTGGGCATGGTGCATGCGCTGACCAGGCCGGGGAAGCGTATGGCGCGGAAATCCACCATTTTTGGCGGGGCAGGGTCCAGGTGGCGCTGCCCGCAAAAATTGCTGTAGTAAATGCCCAGTTTTTCACAATAGAGTTTGTTGCAACCGTACATGGTGTGCGGTGTGTTCCATTCTTCTTCTTTCACCCTGCCGGCTGACTGCTTGGCGTTCCGATCCGGGAAGCCAAAGACTGCAATTGAACTGGGGAACAGGAATTTGACCGGTTTCTGAAGTTTCTCCGACTTGTAGGCTGCCAGCATCAGCAGCTGCATTGTCCCTTCCACGTTAATGCGGTGGGCTTCCTCGGTGGCAACTTCCGCTTTCGAGGAGAGCGAGGCCGCAAGGTGGAAAATGATGTCGAAGTCGTAATCATAAAAAATCTTGATCCGGTTGACCAGGTCCCCCTGGATGTGTTCAGCAGAGAGCGATTTGATCGCATCGGGAAGGATTACCAGGTCAGCGGTGACGATGCGGAAACCGCGTTCTGACAGGCTTTGCACGAGTGCCTGACCGATCTCACCGCAGGCGCCGGTCACCAGGACGGATTTGTCGCGCATGGATTTCTCCTTCTGTACCATTTATGCTAGAATGAAAGGACCTGATCGAAAAGGTTTTCGGATAACCATTGTACGATGGATCGGGCAATTCACAACCGCATCCAATTTACGCGATGGTGGCTGGGCTTGCAGGTGGCGGCACCACCCATTGATTTTACATCACCTTGAGTGAAAATTCTTCCATACTTTGACCGATGAAACTCATGCTGACTTTCCGGGGTTTGCTCCTGCTGGTTTTCCTGACCGCTTGCAGCGGCCTGTTTCCCATGCCTCCACCCACCTCCACCCTTGAATCCGCCACGGAAACACCCAGCCTCACAACTGTCTGGTTTCCACCCACCGATACTCCTACGACCTTTCCAACTCCCACGATCCTGCCCACCTCCGACCAGCTCCCTGGTCTCGGGGATCTGCTTTTCTTCGATTCCTTTAATCAGCCGGACCTGTGGAATATTTCCGAATCCACCTGGGCGAGTGCCTCCATCACCCGCAACCGGTTGATCCTGTCCATTTCCGGGCAGGGACCGGTTTCAATCGCCAGCCTGCGCAGCCAGCCCAGCATGGGAGACTTTTATGCTGAAGCCGAGGCAAGCCTCAGCCTGTGCGGAAGTAAAGACCAGTTCGGGATGCTCTATCGCGCCGCTCCCGGGGAGAACTATTATCGTTTCACCGTCCGCTGTGACGGGCAGGCACGCCTTGAACGCCGCCTCTCCGGCAGCAGTTCGCCACTGCTCGACTGGCAGCCAAGCAGCGACGCTCCCATTGCCGCACCTGCAGAGTTGAAATTGGGCATCTGGGCTGTGGGCAGTGAGATGCGCTTCTTCCTGAACGACCACTTGCAGTTCACTGTCCGTGACCCGGTTTTGCACTCCGGCACGTTCGGCTTTTTTGCCGCTGCAGGCGGTTCTTCACCGATCACGGTCTCATTCTCAACCCTGAAGGTCTTTTCCGTTCATTATTCTTCTCCCACTCCCACTCCAACCCCTTCGCGCACCCCCACTCCCAGCCGTACCCCCACCCCATGAACAATAAACTTAACGACCTCGACTCGAAGACCTGGCTGAAATTTCAGAAATCCTGGTTCATCCACAATCCTCCGCCGCGCAAGCGGGGCGTACTTGTCCATCCGGCGAAATTTCCCGAGAGCATGGCTCGTGAATTCATCGAGTTCTTTACCAAGCGCGGCGCAACCGTGCTGGATCCGATGGCAGGCACCGGCTCCACCCTCGTGGCTGCCATGCGGGCAGGGAGGCACTCCTACGGGATCGAGTTGAATCCGAAGTATGCTGACCTTGCCCGCCGGGTCTTGTCTGAAGAACGCCTGCAGCTTGGCGAATCAACGAATGACCTTCACGCTGAGATCATCAGCGGCGATTCCAGACTCGCCACTTCCTTCCAATTGCCATTGTTCGACTATATCCTGACCTCGCCTCCCTACTGGGACATGCTGCATGCCCGCGGTGCGCAGACCCAGAAGAAACGCGCGGGTTCGCCAGACCTGGATGTGTTTTATTCTGATGACCCGCACGACCTGGGCAACCTTCACGATTACGAGCAATTCCTTGCAGACCTGGTTGCCATTTATTCCGGTTTGAAGCCGATCCTCAAAGAGAAAGCCTATCTGACCGTCATCGTCAAGAATGTGAAGAAGGGCGGAAAAATATATCCTCTTGCCTGGGACCTGGGGCGGGAACTTGGCAAGGTCTATACCCTTAAAGATGAAAAACTCTGGCTGCAGGATAACCAGCGACTGGCACCCTACGGGCTGGGATCAGCCTGGGTGAGCAACACATTCCATCATTACTGCCTGCAATTCAGGAACGAATGATCACAACCTGTTCCAATCCTGTCTCCGACTCATGCCGGGATGATCACCGCCTCTGACCTGCTCCGCCTGCCCTGTACTTCAGACCTGACCGGGTGCGGTGTCGCCTATGCCTGCCGCTCCCTGGCATCCGGCGATCCTCCCAAAGGTGGCTCGATCCTCGAGCGCCTGCGTCTCAGCGTGGGTGCGGTTGCCGCCGACCTTGCTTTCCGGCGCCATCTTACCGGGCAGGGTGTCCCTTTCAAGGTATTGCCAGCCATGCCATTTTCCCAGTCGGACCGATATGTCCTTTCGTTGGGAGGCCATCGATGTGAAATAATTCCCTGGCTCATCACCCGCCGCGCGCAGGGCATACACTTTCATCAGAATCCGGCGCTCGTCCTCCAGGGTCCCGCCCTGCTCCCGCTGGAC
>Ga0315273_10003650_pt1 | contig 18593 bp, 15 predicted proteins | sample YL17G02_0_MG_FD_205753 | JGI IMG/M metagenome (GOLD analysis project Ga0315273, IMG submission 205753) | Sediment microbial communities from Yellowstone Lake, YNP, Wyoming, USA - YL17G02_0 | ecosystem: Environmental > Aquatic > Freshwater > Lake > Sediment | place: USA: Wyoming | collected...
TTCTACCCAAGAAAAACGTTTGGAAACACAACAAGAAAAAGAAGAAGCTTTGATGAAGCAGCACGGCGCTAAGGAGATTTTATTGGAGTGGACAAGACCGTCAAAAATATCGTCCATGCAGCTTAACCCAAGATTTTTAAGAATGTTCACCATTATTGCGGTGGTAGTAGGTCTCATTTTGGCTCTCATGCAGGAGCTGGTGGTTATTCTGGTTGTTGGGAGTTTGATATTTTTCTATTATGCGCTCAACAAAAAATATATTTCTGCGGATATAAAATATCAAATCACTAATTATGGAATTGTTTATGGAGACACCATGTACTATTGGTATGATCTCAAACGTTTCTTTTACGCAAAAAGGATGGAGGAAGAGATTTTATCCGTTGATACCAGCCTTGGTTTGCCGGCAAGACTCATTATTGTTTTTCCTGCGGAGTTGAAAGACAAAATAACTGATATTTTAAAACAATACCTGGTGTATCTTGAGGTTGAACCAAAATCATTTTTGGATAAAATCTACGAAAAGACACTGAGTAAACTAAACTTTGAAGATAAGTAATCTTTTGATTACAAAATTGCTTTCTGTTATCCTCCTATCAATAAGTCCCTAAGCACCCGTAGTTCAGAGGATAGAACGCAGCGTTGCGGACGCTGAAGTCGGGGGTTCGAGTCCCTCCGGGTGCGCCAGAGCGACGGTGATCACCGCAGGTGGTCAACGGCGCTTCCTTTGCCTAGAGGAAATATATCGTTCTAAAGCTTCTTTTGACGATAACCAGTTGCGCTTTTCTTTATATGCCTCAATTTTTCCAGTGCGCGCTAAAAGATTCAAATATTTAGTTGAATAAGTGGATAGTTTTGATAATTCAGCTAAGAGTATAAAATCCTCGGTTGGCTGTGTCATTGGAGCCAATGCTTTGATATACATATTTAAAGAGCGCTCCACAGACTGCGCAATAAATTGAACCAACGGCAAGTGATTCCCTTTATCAGCTTGTTCTAATACGCGATAATATTTTCGTCTGTCATTTTTTAGGATTATAACCAAAGGATAGCCTTCTTGCATAAGAAGCAGGTTCATAATAAGTCGACAAGTTCTACCGTTACCGTCAAAAAACGGATGAATGTACACAACTTTGTGATGCACTAGAGCTGCCAACTCAACAGGATGTAGGGTTTGTTTATTTTCCTTGGCCCATGAAATTAATGCCCCCACATTAGGAGCAATTTCAAACGGAGAGCAGGGCTTGTGAGTAGAACCTGTAATAACCACATTTCCGTTTCGATACCTACCAGCCCAATCAGGATCAGTGCCTTTCATGATGATTTGATGAATATTTCTAATAAATATTTCTGAAAGCTCGTGTTTTTGGTCTTTTTCCACAAAATCAAACAGGAAATTCATAGCATCATAATGGTCTTTTGCCTCCAAATGATCTTTTAAGGAACGGCCTTTTATAGTAATTCCCTCGCTAATTACCAAAAAAGTTTCTTTTAAGGAAAGCCTGTTTCCCTCAATTGCATTAGAGTTATAAGTCATTTCCAAAGCAAACTGCTGTCTAAGCTTTTCTACAGCGGAAACAGGTAAAGGCCGCATATGCTGTATTACAGCTAGTTTTTGGTCTATTCTGTCTGCTAGTACTTGATTTATGTAGCGCATAGTTAATATGGTATTTACTACTTAGTGCAGTATACCATATTAAGCAAACGCACCAAACAAACGAAAGAAATATAGATAGGGCTGACATGATCCTTACAGGATTATACTATCTAGTATCCGCTACAAACCTTTTATCCCTATTATTTACCAACTTAACCACATCCAAAACAACCAGCATAAAAATTGTAATTCCTACGCAAATTCCCCAACCGGACAGATTGATCGGTGCCGTGTTAAAAACCACGTTTGCACTTGTATAGACAACCACTAGCGTAGCTATAAGTGAGATTACCGAAGCCCCAACTAGAAACTTATTGTTAAAGGGAGATCTGTTGAAAGTAGTTTTTCTAAACGATCTAAAGTTGTATGCATTTCCTATTTCCAAAAGTATCAAGCACACCAAAGCAGTGGTTCTTGCTACCTCAGTGCTTTGGCCAAGAATATTAAAGCTTATATAAAAAGAGATTAGGGTCAGCACTCCCATGAAAATACCCGAAAAAACCATAAGTCTGATTAAACTCTTGTTTAGGATGCCGGCATTTTTATGGGGTGGCTCATCCATTATATCTTGAGAGGTTGGGTTAAATCCCAGGGTTATGGCCGGAAGATTATCTGTGACCAAGTTCATAAATAAAATCTGTAGGGCTACCAAAAGCGGAAGTTGCCAGCCGAAAATAGGTGAGATTAAAGCACTTACAAACAAAACAAATAATTCAGCAAAATTGCATCCCAACTGGTAAGTAACAAACTTACGAATATTATTAAAAACAGTTCTTCCTTCGCTTATCGCGGCAATAATTGTGGCAAAGTTATCATCCTTTAAAGTTAGGTCGGCTACCGACCTGCAAACATCAGTTCCGTTTTTTCCCATGGCAATACCGATGTGAGCTTCCTTAAGTGCAGGTGCGTCGTTAACTCCGTCCCCGGTCATGGCAACAATTTCTCCAGCACTCCTTAGTACGTTTACTATCCTTAATTTGTGTTCGGGTCTTACTCTGGTTAGTATTGTTACCTCAGCAAGTTTAATTTTTAGTTCCTCATCAGTTAATAAGTCTATTTCATCTCCGTCCATAACACCGCCTTTGAGTCCGATTTCTTTGGCCACTGCAAGTGCAGTTTCTCTGTGGTCACCGGTAATCATTTTTACCTTTATTCCCGCCTTGGAGGCCATTTCCAATGCACCTTTTACCTCATCTCGTGGCGGATCTTCCATACAAGCAAGCCCTAAAAATATTAAATTATCTTCGGTGTATTCATCATGATTATTAATTTTTTTATAAGCCAAGGCCATAGTCCTATAGGAATTTTTGGCCATTTCGGAATTTAATTCCAAGACCCTGTTTGTATCAAAGTTGCTGTTGCATTTCGGAATAATCACTTCCGGGGCACCTTTAACATAAACAATGTCACCTTCGCTTGTTTTTCCGGATACCGACATCATTTTTCGCTGGGAGCTAAATGGCGTTTCAATTTCACGGGTAAAATCAATGTTTTCTTTGAAAATATTGTACTTTGCAGCAGCTATAAGAAGAGCCCCTTCGGTTGGTGTTCCTATTACCTTGTACTCATTGTCGTTGCCTGTTCTTTGTATTTCCGAATCATTGCAAACCACACAAGTCTTAAGAAGCAGGTTTAGTGATTGATCTGTGTTGGGATCCATCCCATTTTTGTCCGGAGAGAATCCCCCAGTTGCCATATATCCGGAGCCACTTACCGTGTACAAAGCTTTTCCCGTAAAGATAAAACGTACGGTCATTTCCCCTTTGGTGAGAGTTCCGGTTTTGTCAGTGCAGATAACGGTGGTTTCTCCCAAAGTTTCGATAATGGACATTCTGTTTACGATAGCGTTTCTTTTTGCCATTCTATTTACTCCGGTAGCTAGGGTAGTAATTAGTACTACAGGCAATCCCTCGGGAAAAGCCGAAATAGACAAGGCTATCACCATTACAATTATGCTTGAGACTACCTCGTAATTTATTTCCGGGCTTCTAAAAGCAACCAGAAGTCCCGTTAATACTGAGACAGTTATTGCCACAATGACCATGTATTTAGAGATGACATTTACCTTTTTTTGTAGTGGCAAATCCTTTTCTGCGGTAGAAATCATATTTGCGATTTTTCCAAACCTGGTGTTCATTCCCGTATGTAAAACTCTGGCGACACATCTCCCATTTACAATGTAGGTTCCCATGAAGATTAGATTTTCCCCGTTTACGTTTGAGGTGGTTTTTCCGATATCTTTTGATTCTCCGGTTAGTGTAGCTTCGTTAACCCTTAAGTTATGTTCCTCTAGGATTTCACAATCCGCGGGAATTTTCTCGCCAAGTCCCAAGATAACAATGTCTCCGGGAACAATTTCCCGTGACGGTACCTCTGTCTTTTTGCTGTTTCTAATCACAAAAGATACCGGCATAAGCATTTGTCTAAGAGAGTTAATTGCCGCCTCAGCGCGATATTCCTGAATAAATCCGATAGACACAATTACCAAAATAACCACCATTACGGTGTACCCGGTCAGCGGTTTTCCCACCACAAAAGAAAGGATGCTAGAAATTACTAAAAGATAGAAAATATAGTTGTTTTTAAGCTGCCGCAAAAGTATTTTCAACGCAGAGGTTTTGTGTAGATCCGTTATTTCATTGGGACCGTATTGCTTGAGGATTTTTTCAGCTTCGGCTTGGGGCAGTCCTTGATACATACACCAATATTACCAGTGATCCTTCAAAATTCCCACCAAATGACATAGAATATGTTAACCAAGTGAATATCTTTTTTGAACTGTCCATAATCATAGTTGTAGCGACTGCCCTGTCCGGGTTAATGCGTTTGTTGCGCCAGCCGATGGTGATAGGTTACGTTCTAACCGGGCTTTTACTTGGCCCCGAGTTTTTAAATCTAATTAAATCCACCGAAACCACTACAATTTTCTCCGAGATGGGCATTGCCATCCTGCTTTTTATTGTTGGGCTTCATCTTAGCCCTAAAGATATCAAGGACCTAGGAAGGAAAGTTTTTATAATTGGAGCCATTCAAGTACTGGTTACGGGGGTTTTTGGCTTTCTTGTTTCCAGATTCTTTCCTTTTACCCTGATCGAAAGTATTTATATTGGTACTGCGCTATCTTTTAGCAGTACCATTATTGCCTTAAAGCTTTTATCCGATAAAAAAGATTTGGAAAAACTATACGGAAGAATTTCTATCGGGGTGCTTCTGTTTCAGGACATTGTCGCAACAGTAGCCTTAATCTTTTCGTCAACTTTTTCCAATGGGGAAAGCAATATTCAGGGTTTTTTTCTGCTGATTATTAAAGGAATTGCTTTAACACTAGTAATTTCTCTTTTAAGTGTCTATGTTCTTCCAAAGCTGGCAACGTTTTTTGCCAAATCCCAAGAGTATCTTTTTATGTTTTCGTTGGGCTGGGGTTTTGGATTGGCAGCACTTTTTGGATATCTGGGATTTTCCATCGAAATTGGGGCGCTTGTTGCCGGGATTTCTTTGTCTATTTCTCCGTATAGCCAGGAAATTAGCTCTAAACTTAAGCCCTTAAGAGATTTTTTTATTGTGATCTTTTTTATCCTTCTGGGCACAAAAATTTCTTTTTCCAGTTTGCATGAATATTTTGTTCCTTTCTGCGTTCTTTTGGCATTTATTGTGGTGCTAAAGCCTTTAATTATTGCGGTGCTAGTTGAGCTTTTAGGATATACCAAAAAAACCGGATTTTTTGTGGGAATTACGCTATCTCAAATCAGCGAATTTTCTTTGATTTTATTAATGCTTGGGGTAAGGGTTGGGCATGTGAGTGAAGGAGTTTTGTCTTTAGTTTCTGCATTGGGATTTGTGAGTATTGCGATATCTACTTATCTAATTATGTATGTGGAGAAACTTTATCCTTTGGCAATTCCGTTTGTTTCAATTTTTGAAAAAAAGAAGTATGAACCGGAAGAAACAGAATTTAAGTTATTCGAAGTAATTTTGTTTGGTTGTAATAGGTCGGGGTATGACTTTCTAAAATTATTTAAATATTTTGGTAGAAAGTTTCTGGCGGTGGATTTTGACCCCGAGATCATAAAAGAACTTAACGCAAAAGGTATAAATTGTTGTTATGGGGATGCTGAGGACGGGGAGTTTTTAGATGAAATAAATGCGGGAAAAGCAAAAATTGTTGTTTCTACAATTCCGGATTTTGACACAGGTGCCTTTTTGTTAAATAGGGTAAAAAATGAAAACCCTAACGCGATTGTGTTTCTAACCTCTTATAACATTGATGATGCAATAAAACTTTACGAAAGAGGAGCAACCTATGTGATCTTGCCGCACTTTATTGGTGGGGAATTTGCCGCAAGGTTGACCACAGAGTCAGGTTTTGATATTAACAAGCTTCATGGTAAAAGAGATGAGCACATTAAATATCTAAGGGAGAGAAAAGCTTTGGGGCATGTCCACCCGGATTCGTTTAATGGGCGTTAACTTCCTAATTTGTTTTGTTTATGGGCCGTTAGCTCAGTTGGTAGAGCGCCGCATTCGCATTGCGGAGATCAGCGGTTCGATTCCGCTACGGTCCACCATTTCGGATAAGTCAAGTTTTTCGTCTCGTCGCTTCGCCACGTTCCTCAAAAACAGCCAAAGAAACGGAAAAATATCGGCCGAACCACATTTTAAAAGAAAATTTTTCGTACTGTTGACGAGATTCAGTGATTTGCTAAGATAGTTTTAACAAAACCTAAACAATAATAAATAAGGAAAAGGAGGTAGAAATGTTGGAGTTACGGTGGGCGGTCGTTTTAGTTGTCTGTGCCTTGTTGTTTGGTGTTGGATTGGTAGGCACGTTCATGCCCTCACTTGGGTATGAAGTACCTTTCATATGGCAATTAGGGGCTGTTATTGGAGCCTGGATCGGGTTAGCAGGATTGACAGGGTTTGGGGTATGGCAAATTATACTGTCCTGTCACGCAATGAAAGCCACTGACGAAGCAATGAAAGCAAGGGGAGGAAAAACTGTTGCAGGGTATATACAGGGTTTAGGGGAAGAAACCCTCAAGAGAATACAAGCCAACGGAGAAGAGACCATCGAGAGGATTAAGAGGAACGGAGAAGAGACTCTCTTAGCCATACAGAGGGGCAAGTAAGATTTCCCTGATTACAAAATAGCCAGTGGCTCTTTTCACGGAACACTGGCTTTTTCTTTTAATTTTCTTTATAAATCTGGAAAAGAATTTGTCGATAAGGAAAATACTCAGAAAGCTGCACGTCTAGTCTGGGATCGTGTTAAATAGCAGCTGATTTGGTTCCAACATAGTCCAGAACGGTTCACCAATTGAATCTATACTTTTCAATATCTATTTCAAAGTTTTTTGATACCACTACGCCTTCGCCTTCTAAACGTTCCTTTTGTTCAAGCGCAGAAAATTCAGAACTTTTTATACTTATTCTTCCCGAATTGTTTATTACCCGCCACCAAGGTGTTTTGTCGTCGCTAAGCTTATTTAAAACCCAACCCACCTGTCTTGCGGCTCTGGGGTTTCCGGTCATTAAAGCAACTTGGCCATAACTGACCACTTTACCCCGAGGAACGGATTTAACCGCTTTTAATACCTCTTGTGAGAACTTAGACATTTATAGCTTATATTATAGTAAAATACAGGTGAGCTTTGGAGGGATACCGAAGTGGACACAACGGGCTGGTCTCGAAAACCAAGCGTCACGCAAGTGGCACGGGAGTTCGAATCTCCCTCCCTCCGCCATAAGCATATAGTTTGGTAGTATATATTTTCTACATGTATTCCGAAAATGCTTTAGGCCCTTTTAATACAATTTCCCTCACTTTATTAATGCCTTCAGTTTCGTATATTTTCCTCCACACAGAATATCCGGCGTAATATAATGGGCCGTTTTGGTGGACTAACAAGTCATCCATTACGCGTTCGAAATCTTCAAGTGTGATATTATCTTTTTCCAATAATAGTCGCGTCCGTTCTATTTCATGTGATCTGTGTTTTTGTAACGATTCCATATTGCATATGTGTGTAATTACCTCTTTCTTTTCTGCGTCTGTTATTTCAGGATTAAGCTTTTTTATTATTTCTAGGGTAGTCAAGCTATCTTTTGTGTAATCATCACTCCATAGAAAGTGAAAGCTTTTCTCGGAGAATGTTGCAAGTCCCTCACTAAAAGCACCTCTAATTGCCCAATTCACCTTACCCTTCTCCGTATGTTCAACTTGTTCCTCTAGTATGTGAGTTCCTTCATGTGCACAGTTATTTAAAACGATATCATAAGCTTTTTTAATATCGTAGGTTCTACCCTCTCCGGGGTAAACCTTGTTAAAAAGATTTTGTAAATTAATTCCAAATTGACCGTTACCTAAAACTTTGGCGTCAGTCCTTTTTCCATTAATAAGAAATACAGCCTGTGGCGCTTGATATTCTTGTTTAGGCAAAAGTGCTTGTGATCTAGTAAATCCTTGCTCCACAACAACATTTAAATCGTTTGCCAATAGTTCTTGTATAAAATGCAGTTCGGCGGCTAAATACTCATGCGGTTTTTCTGTGAAATATGTATAAAAATTATCTATAGTAGCATTGTCTACTTCGGAATTAAATCCTACACGACCAAACCTGGCATAATGTTGTTCTAGTAATGTTTTAACATCTTCCCTCGATGGGTTTTCTAACTTGTATAGTTCCAATAAATCCGAGGTTTCTTCCCTAATTAATTCTCTTGGTTCTGCTTCAGTGGGGGTAGATTTTTCGTTGGAGCTCATAAATACATTATAACTGTAAACCATCTTTGCATATATTATTTGTTTGGGTGAAAAAGTTCTAAGCACGTCCCATCCCCTCTACCAAACACTACAATATCTGTTGTAACATATATTCGTGACATGTATAATGCCTGTGTGGATAAAGAGAACACTATTATTCTATTCAATCAAAAGAAAGTTCGTAGACATTGGGATTCTAAAAGAGAGGTTTGGTTATTTTCAATAATTGATGTAGTTGGGATACTTACGAATTCAAATAGATCTAGAAAATACTGGAATGATTTAAAAACAAAGCTTTTGCAAGAAGGGAGCGAGTTGTCCGATAAAATCGGACAACTGAAAATGCAGTCTTCTGATGGGAAATACTACCTCTCAGATGTAGGTAACACAGAAACAATCCTTCGCCTTATTCAATCTATTCCGTCACCTAAAGCCGAGCCGTTTAAAATGTGGTTGGCAAAGGTTGGGTATGAAAGAATTGAAGAAACGGAAGATCCAGAAATAACATTTAATCGTGCCATGAAGACTTACTTGCAGAAAGGTTATTCAAAAGAGTGGGTAAATCAGAGACTGAAAAGCATTGAAGTTAGAAAAGAACTTACCAATGAATGGTCTTTAAGAGGCATGAAAGAAGGAAAGGAGTATGCAATATTAACGGATGAGATTACCAAAGCATGGGCAGGTCGAGGTGTTAAAGGTTACAAAAGACTAAAGGGTTTAAAGAAAGAAAATCTTAGGGATAACATGACTAATCTTGAACTGGTGTTAAACATGCTTGCTGAAGCATCAACCACAGAGATCTCAAAGAAGAAACAGCCCGCTGGGATAGAGAGTAATAAACAAGTTGCGCGAAAGGGCGGCGGTGTTGCGGCAAAAGCCAGAGAAGAAATAGAAAAACAGATTGGAGAAAGTGTGATTAGCAAGAAAAATGTCAAAGAACTAAGGGGTAGTCACACCGAGATGTTAAATAATCCAAAAGAGACGTTACTACCCGAAAAATAGGTTCCAATATCCCCCCATGCCCTCCCCAGCTTATAAAAGAATAACCGGGCACAGTGTTAGACTTTGTGAGGTTTTTTACGAGCTACAGAAGGATTCACCACTCTGGTAGAATAATTATCAATGAAGGTCAACAAAAAAAGATTAATAACCGGACTAATTCTTGCCCTAATATTTATACCCTTCATTGCAGTTGGTCTATACAAACACGAAATGTGGGGAGACGAGATGCAGGCTTGGGCTCTCGCCAGAAACGCTAATTCTATCAGTCAGCTCTACTACAATTTACGCTATGAAGGAAACCCCGGCTTGTTTCACCTGTTTTTATTTGTCGCTTCCAGATTTACCGATAACTATTACTTTTTAAAATACTTTAATTTCTTGTTTATTGTTTTAGCAGTATTTTTAGTCGGTGTTTTTGCCCCTTTCAAAAACTGGCAAAAAGTGCTTTTGGTTTTTGGTTACTACTTTTTATATGAATACGGAACTGTTTCTAGGCATTATGCCCTGACTTTGCTGCTAACTATTGTGGGGATTATTTCGTTTCGTCTACGGGATAAAAACCCTTTTCTTTTTGTGTTACTAAGTTCTCTGGTGGCCTTTACCAGCCCATATGGAACTTTAATTTCTTTGACCCTGCTTTTAACCGCCTCATTTGTTTGGGTAAAAAACAGAAACTTTGAAAACCCTTGGTTAAAAATTGCTTCTTTGATGTTTGGTTTTGCTCTTTTAGCATTGACTGTTGTCTTAGCTTCTCCTCCTGAAGACGGCAGCTATATGCTTTACCGTACCTATAAAGACCCAAAACTTGCGATGGAAACAGTTGCCAGAGTGTGGCAGGCCTATGTTCCTATACCTCGGAATGAGGCTGATTCCTGGAATTCCAATTTTGTTAAAAACTTAGATTTAAGGTTTGGTTTTTCTGTTGTTTTGTTTTTATTTATTGCATTTTTACTAAGAAAAAAACCTACAGCGTTGGTGTTTTATTTGATTGGGACTTTTTTAATTCTTTTGTTTTGTTATATAAAATTTTCAGGAGCAGTAAGACACTACGGGCATTTATACTTGATATTCTTCTCGGCGATGTGGCTATACTTTGAAGAAGCGCAGGATAAGAAAAGTTTAGATAGGAATATATTACAGTTTCTATTCTCGGTAATTTTAATCGTGCAAATAATTCCTTCAGCAATATTTTTTCTAAGAGACTTTCGCGAACCTTTCTCGAATGCTGAAGCGGCTGCGAAATATATTAAAGATTCCGGCAGGGAAGGATTCTACTTGATTGGAGACGATGACACCGAAACAATTCCTGTGGCTAACTATCTTAAAAAAGAAATGTATCTATCTAAAAACAAAAAAGAAAGGTTTTTTATTAAATATGATCAAAATCGCACTACAAATAACGGACTTGTTAGTCGCATGATCTCCAGTGCCACCGAATTAAGCAAAAAAAATCCTAACATCTTATTAATTTTGGACTATCCTCTTGAAACTAACTTATATCCGGTAACCTTGTTAAAGCAGTATGGGCCAACTCTTTCTTCCAGTCGGGGGTTGTACATTTATGAATTTAATGCCATAAGTTTACCAACCGGTATATGAAATTTATTAAATACAAAAAAGAATTGAATTATTCCTATTCCCTTGGGGTATATGCGACACTAGAGTTGCTAAAAAATCGTAAGGACCTAGTTGATAAAGTAGTATTAAGCAGAGAAGGGGATAAAAACAGCGGGGTTTCGGAAATAGTTTCTATCTGTACCCTTGAAAATATTCCTTATGAATTTGACGATCTTTGGGTTAGCAAGGTTTCCACAAAAGAGAATATTTATGCTGTTGGTATTTTTAAAAAGTTTTCCGGTGATTTAAAGGAACAAGAAAACAACCTTGTTTTAGTAAATCCTTCGGATATGGGGAATTTAGGAACGATTATTAGAACTATGGTTGGATTTGGAGTTTCAAACCTAGCATTAATAAAACCTGCGGTTGATATTTTTGATCCAAAGGTTGTAAGAGCATCACAGGGAGCAATATTTCAAATAAATTTTCAATATTTTGATTCTGCCCAATGCTTTTTTGAAAAATTTAAGATAGCAAACTACTTATTTATGACTGACGAGGAGAAAACTTTGAAATCTATAGTTTTTCAAAAACCCTGTTCTTTGATATTTGGGAACGAGTCGTCGGGTTTATCGGAGGCACTAAAAACTTATGGCGAAAGTATAAGAATAAGTCAAACGGATAAAATTGATTCACTAAATCTTGCTGTTTCTGTGGGCATAGTTTTACACCAACTAATGGTAAAATCGTAAAGTTAGTTATCCCTGGAGGGATGCGAGAGTGGCCAAATCGGCCCGCTTGGAAAGCGGCGCGTCACGAGAGTGGCACGGGGGTTCGAATCCCCCTCCCTCCGCCAGGAAATTTCGGAAGTGTCTTTAGGTACTTCCGAAATTTTCTTGTGATGGTGAAGGGATGAGAAAGGCGCAGGCGCGACGGCGCCGAGCCGGGGCCGAGCGGATCACCAGCAGGTGAGAACGCGTGGCCGAATCCCCCTCCCTCCGCCAGAAAAAGATATTTGACTTTCAAAATATGTTTCTTATTGTAGAAATAAAGAAAGCTAGTAATTTCACCTGTATAAACAGAGTGTACTAGCTTGTCCTTTCACGTGACTTCTGCTTCTTCTTCACACTTTGGGCAGAGATCTTCCCACCAGTATTACACATTGTGTTTGGGGCAGGTGATTAAACTTGGTTCTTCTGCCTTCTTGGTTTTTGGCTGTGCATCATCGCCATACTTCGGGCAAAGAGTTCCAGCCGGATGACCGTCTTCAGACCAGTATGTCTCACCACAATCGGGAAAGGTGACTATGACGCCAGTACCCAGTGCACAATCGGTCAACTAGTTTTCGAGAGTGTACCCATTACCAAGCCACTGCTCACATTCTTGACGAGTGTGCCCCACATAGACAACAGTCTGAATGGAGTGGTCGAGTACAACAAATGTGCTATCGGTGTCGGGCTCAACCGCGCACTCATTCTGATTCCAGACTTTCTTAGCCCAATCTGGACAAACAAACCCGAAGGTTTTTACCATGGTTTCCTCGGCCATTACAGCCTCCTTTTTGGATGAATAACAGATTTCGTTGGTAGTTTTCCTAATGGTTGATATCGCCATTGTAACATTGGCAGTATTCCATGTCAAACCACTATAGGGTGCTGTGTATCTTAAGGGTATAGTTAAAAAATAGTGCTCATGGTACTTATATACTTGATAAAATAGGTTCTAACTTGGGATACAGTGCCCCCGCCGGGTATAAGATAAAACCGCACCTTGCCTAGACTTGATGCGGTTTTTAAGACTTACAGAAGAATAACCTGTTGTAGAATAACTACTTTCTCACCCCCAACTTTCTTCTTTTCCTTGTCATTGGTTTCACCTTTTTTCAAACAGTCTTGCAGGTCTTTATCGCCTCCTTCGAAATTAGTAGTCGAGTAACCGACAAGCTTCCCGTTTTCATAGTAATGCCAGACGATTAGTGCTTTCAAAGTAGACCTCCTTTTTGATTTGACACGATTATATCATTAAATATTCATTGTAAAAAAAGTGCCAAGATCGTCCCACGCTCCCTGCCACTAAAGCTCAGAAAGTAGTTTTTCGACTATCTTGGTAGAAGAATGTATTTTCTTTGGTACCAAATTTAGATACCCTATTTTCAGTTCTTCAGCTCTATCCTTTTTTTCTTGCCAAAATGAGTCACATTTTTCATTGGTTATCAAAATATCTGGGTTTATTTTCTGCGTCATTTTCTTAAGAGTAATATGCGCAGTTGAATCTTTAAAACTGAAAACATCTTTGAGCACAAATACGTAATCAATGTCCTTCAAAGAATTAATAAAAAATGCCCTGTTTTTTACGTTGTTTATCGGCCTCTTTTTTCCTTTTGATAATTTTACGGATTTATCATTGTCTACGCCAACCACCAAGATATCCACATGCCTTTTTGCCGTTTGAAACAGTGTAATATGTCCGATATGGACTACATCAAAACATCCCGTAATTAAACCTACAGTTTTACCGCTTTTCTTGTATCTACCTACTATAGATGAGAGTTCTGATAGTGTTTTGATCTTATCTTTGTTCACTGACAGCATTATACTATTTACTGTTTAAAAAAAGCTTCGGGCAATTTACTGAAAAAAGTTCCAAGATCGTCCCACGCTCTCCGCCAAGCAATAAACTATAAAGCCGTGTTCAGTTGGACTTTTTATGTTAAATTAACCCCACCATGAAGTTTCTCTCAGAATACAAACTAGAAATTATCGTTTTTGTCAGTGGGGCAGTAGTAATGATATTAGAGATGGCAGGTTCTCGGGCAATGGCTCCGTATCTTGGTACCTCCTTGTTCGTGTGGACTGGCTTGATCGGAGTAATAATGTCTAGTCTTAGCATTGGATACTATTGGGGTGGAAAGCTCGCCGACAAAAAGGCAGATTATCGTAATTTATCAAAGATTTTATTTTTTGCCGGGATAGCAATTCTGGTTATGAATTTAGTCAAGTCCCCACTTCTTTTTATGATTCAAATGAGCACCATAGATTTAAGAATGGGATCTATCTTCGGCAGTATAATTCTTTTTTCAATACCAAGTATTTTGTTAGGGGTAGTTTCCCCATATGCGGTTAAATTAAAGCTTAACAGTCTTAAAACTTCGGGAGTTACGGTAGGAAGTCTCTACGCAATTTCCACTGCCGGAAGTATTTTTGGAACATTTCTTGCGGGATTCTTTTTGATTTCTTATTTAGGCACTACTAATATTTTGTTTTTACTCAGTGGGATTCTTTTTGTGTTGTCACTTTTTACTTACTCAAAGGGTTTTATATATTCAAGAACTATAGTTATTGTTCTTTTGTGCCTGTCCATTTTTGTTAACGAAAGTCTATCAATAAAAAACAAAAATCTAGGTTTTCTTGATATCGATACTCAATATAACAGAGTCATCATTTTTAACGATATTGATCGGGATACCGGAAAACCAATCAAAAGAATGAACCTGGGTAATCAATTTGCTTCGGCGATGTTTTTGGACAACGATTCTCTTGTGCACCAATATCATTACTACTACAATCTGGCGGAATACTTCCGTCCCGATATCACCAGAGCGTTAATAATGGGTGGTGCCGGATATTCCTACCAAAAGGAATTTCTCACCCGCTACCCCAATGCTAAACTCGATGTAGTGGAAATTGACCCAGGCCTTACTGATCTAGCAAAAAAATACTTTAGGCTCAAAGAAAATCCCAATCTGCAGATATTTCATGAGGACGCAAGAGTCTTTTTGAACAAAAATCTTACAAAATACGATGTTGTCTATGTTGATGCCCTAAATACTAACGAATCTATTCCCTTCCACCTCGTAACTAAAGAAACCGTGCAAAAGATTTATGATTCTTTAAATAACGGTGGGGTGGTGGTTACGAACACCATCTCCACTTTATCCGGGGAAAAAGGAGATTTCCTTGAGTCCGAGTACCTTACCTATAAGAGTATCTTTCCCCAGGTGCATATTTTCCCGGTGGTGTCTTCTAGTCCAAATGTGAATCAAAATATTATATTAATTGGACTTAAAACCGACAAGAAATTTGATCTCATTGGAATCGGTACCGATTACGAAAAATATCTAAGCCATTTATGGACCAAAGAAATTCCCAATAACGGTTTAATATTGACTGACGACTTCTCACCTGTAGAAAGATTTTTTAAGAATTTATATTAAAGTTACTTTTTCAACTTCTTGTCTTCTTAGATTTGTTTAAGTAGATCTGATATCTCTAATACTCGATTGTTAATTGACTCAGAATCTGTATAAATATAGTCTTTTTCCAAAAACTCCTTTGGTTTGGCAATCGAAAACTTTTGCCGGTTTGGTGTCTAAAAAAGGGTAGTCGCAGGAAACCACTTTAGTCCCTTTATGTAATTCTTTTTTAAACTTAGGTAGTAAGTGTCTCATCATTTGTGGTGATAACCAAATATATATGTGCGTTGCTTTGGACAGGTTTGTCTTAATTAAATCTCCTTGGTTTATCCTTATATTTTTTCCTGCTTGGCTAGCAAAGATATTTATTTTAGATGCAAAATAGGCAAAAGGTGATTGATCTACCCCAAGATAGTTAGCTTCCGGTACCAACCTATAAAAATCAACCAGGGTTTGAGCGTTACCACATCCAAGGTCATATACCACACTTGATTCATCTATTTTTAACAGAGAAAATGCGTTGTCCCTAGTACTTTTTGGGGAGGTGATAAACGGAGCCCCTTTGGCCCTAAAAAGCAGTAGTTCCCAATAGATAACTAGCAGTACCAATATTGCAAGCAACAACTGACTTGATAAATACAACATATAAGATAAACCTAGGATTATTGTACTATATACATATCCCTGCAGAAGTGTCACCGATGTACTCATCCAGTACAATCCCTTTGCTAATTGGCTTGGTTGTGCTATACAATCCTCAATGGATCAGATTTCCCAAATCAAACAAAAGCTCAATGTCGTGGATGTGGTTGGAGGTTATGTCAGCCTAAAAAAGGCAGGTAGAAACTACCGAGGGCTGTGCCCTTTTCATTCCGAGAAAACCCCCTCTTTCATGGTTTCGCAGGAATTACAGATCTATAAGTGCTTTGGTTGTGGTGCCGCAGGAGATATTTTTGACTTTGTCGAGCACATCGAAGGTGTGGATTTTCCGGCTGCGCTTGAGCAGTTGGCGGAAAGAGCGGGTGTAAAACTGGAAAAGTCGGATCTTGACCCCCAAGGAGGTTTAAAAAAACAGATCTTTTTTATCAACGAACTTACCACCAGGTTTTACCAATATCTTTTGCTTAAGCATAAGATTGGTAAGCAGGCGCTAAGTTATCTAACCAAAGACAGAAAATTATCACCAGGTACCATAAAAGAATTTTCCTTGGGGTATGCTCCCGATAACTGGGATAGTTTATACAGTTTTTTATCTAAAAAAAGTATAAAAGCTGAGGATATGCTGGCGGCAGGAGTGATTGTGCAAAAGCAATCAGGAAACGGTTTTGTTGATAAGTTTAGGGGTAGAGTTATGTTTCCCTTAATGGGAGTTGACGGAAAAGTTATTGGTTATACTGCCAGGACTTTGTTAAATCGAGAGCCCAAGTACCTAAATACCAGTGAGACCCCGGTTTTTCACAAGACCTTTTTTCTGTTTGGACTCGATAAGAATAAATTAAACATCAAAAAAGAAGGGGTTATTTTTGTTGAAGGGCAGATGGACCTTATTAGTGCGTACCAGGCAGGAATCAGAAATGTGGTTTCAGTTTCAGGTACTTCTCTGACTGATAATCAGCTTACTTTGTTGGCAAGGTATACTAACGACATTACTTTTTGTTTTGACGCAGATACCGCGGGTATTGGGGCTTCTTACAGAGCGATAGAGATGGCGGAGAAAAGAAACTTTAATATTAAGATTGCGGTTATTCCCCCTCCTCACAAAGACATTGACGATTTAATAAAATCTAATGTCACCGAGGCTAAGAGGATCTTAAAGGAATCATTTCCGGTCTATGACTTTTATATTATGACAGCTTTGAAAAAATACGATAAGACTTCCGCAATGGGTAAAAAGTCAATTATGGATGAGTTAATACCTTTGTTTTCTAAGATTTCCAATCAGGTTTTGCTGGACCACTACACCAAAAGAATAGCTTCTGAGTTGGAAATGCTAGAGGATTCGGTTACGATGATTTTGAAAAAAGGCAAAATTGAGGAAAAGGACACCGGGAGCTTTGATCCTGCGGTAAATGTCATTGCCTATAAAAAAAATCCCGAAGGATATCTTTTAGCACTTCTATTTAAGTCAGGCATTGACATCGCCAAGAATTTCGCGTACAAAGTAAGCCTAGAGTATTTCCAAAATGAGGATCTTAAGACAATATTAGAGAATTTGCAGAAGTTTTTGAAAGATAAGAAAAAAACCTTTAATGTCGATGTATTTATTAAAAAGTTGGATGAGGGCAAGCGGGAGACTGCTTCTGAGCTTTATCTGTGGGATCTGGAGAGTGTGACGGATACGGAAAGTACCGATAAAATTGCCAAAGAGCTGGATGTTACCGTCAAGAGAATCAAAAATGAGTTTACCCGAAAGTCCTTGAAATCCCTTAGTGATGAGATCAAAATGGCAGAGATGGCTAAAGAGACAGCAAAAGTTGAAAAGCTGACTAAAAAATTTGAAAGATTGTCAAAAGGCCTTCTTTAGAGTATAAATTTCGCCAATCCTTGTACTTATTATTTTATAAATTATGCCTAAAAAACCCGTAAAACAAGAAAATAAACCGGAAAAACCAAAAGGAAAGCTGGATTTATTAGATGTTAACATGAATAAGCTGGTCACCAGAGGTAAAAAGCAGGGTTACCTGACTTTGGATGACATTTTATTACTGTTTCCCAATGCTGAAGAGGAGATCGAAACCTTAGATTACCTTTATGAAAAGTTGTCTGATGCCGGTGTTGACGTATTTGATGTGGCATCAGAAAAGGAAGCCGCTAAACTTTCAAAAATTGAAGAACTAGACCTTTCCCAGATTAAACTTGATAAAACCGTAACTTCCGATCCGGTTAGGATGTACCTTAGAGAAATCGGGAACTATGATCTTTTAAAAGCAGATGAAGAGGTTTCCCTGGCAAAAAAAGCCGAAGTAGGAAGATTTAGATCTTTGGTTAAGGAGCTAGATCGACAAAACGGAAAAAAGCCTTCTTTGGAGGCAATCGGCAAAGAAATGGGGCTTCCGACAGCGGAAATGAAAAAAATAGAGTCATATTCCAGAACCGTTAGCGAAAAAGAGTCTATTGCAGCTGCCGAACAGCTGGCCAGAGCAAACTTGAGATTGGTCGTATCCATTGCCAAAAAGTATATGGGAAGGGGTTTACAGTTTTTGGATCTTATCCAGGAAGGAAATATAGGTTTGATGAGGGCAGTTGATAAATTCGATTGGAGAAGAGGTTTTAAGTTTTCTACTTATGCTACCTGGTGGATTAGACAGGCGATTACCAGAGCCATCGCAGACCAAGCCAAAACTATCAGAATTCCTGTACACATGGTCGAAACCATCAATAAATATAAAAAGATTGAACGAGAGCTTGAACAAAAATTTGAAAGG
>Ga0315273_10003651_pt1 | contig 18589 bp, 15 predicted proteins | sample YL17G02_0_MG_FD_205753 | JGI IMG/M metagenome (GOLD analysis project Ga0315273, IMG submission 205753) | Sediment microbial communities from Yellowstone Lake, YNP, Wyoming, USA - YL17G02_0 | ecosystem: Environmental > Aquatic > Freshwater > Lake > Sediment | place: USA: Wyoming | collected...
ACAAAAATGTACGGGGTCGACCATATAGCAGTCTCGGAGAGCGCCCGCGGCGACCCAAACGCCCCTTCCCACAGGCCGCGGTAGGCCAGGATGGGACTGCTGCCCGAGAGATAGATCACGACCGCGCCCGCGACCAGCCCCGTGAAGACGGCTAGCAGCGGCACGATCACCGCCTGGACAAGCTCCTGCCGGCGGCGCGCGCGGCCTTGCTTCGAGAGAGCTGTGGGGGTGGCGCCCGACATCTTTGCCATTGGCCTCAATAGCCGGTTACTGTGAGGGGACTAGGGACATCTCCCAGCGCCGAGACGATACCGCTTCCGGCATCCCCCCGGCGCTGGCGCTAGTCAAGGCTTCGCGCAGCCGGCGTGGCTTATTTGGCCGGCTTGGTCGGCGGCACGCCGGTCTTGATGCTGCCGTCGCGCAGGCCTTTCAGGATCTCCTCCATCTTGGCCTTGACCGGGGCGGGCACCTTGCTATCGTAGTCGTGGTAGGGAGCCAACGAGACCCCGCCCATGACATCGCCCGGCTTGAACTTGCCTTCGGCGATGCCCTTGAGCAGGCCGAAGCTTCCGGATTTAATCTCCTTCATGCCGCTGGAGAGCATGGCGGTCTTGGCCTCGGGCAGGACCTCGTACCCGTCCACGTCCATGCCGATAGCCATGGCGCCCTTCTGTGCCGCGCCTAACAGCGCGCCGTTGCCGGTGTCGCTGGCGCCGGCGAAGATCACATCCGCGCCCTTATCGAGCATCGACACAGCCGTGGTCTTGCCCCATTCGGGATCGTTGAAGGTCTTGTCGAACCCGACGTCGCTGTGATAGACGACGTTGATCTGGGTGTCGGGCTTAATGTACTTGGCGCCCGCGCGGAAGCCCTCGCCGTATCGCCAGACTGCCGGGACCGCGTCGGTCGCCTGGACGCTGCCGAGGATGCCGCTCTTGGTCATCTGCGCCGCCAGCGCGCCGCCCAGGAAGCCGGCCTGGTCTTCCGGGAAGTTGATGTTGACCAGGTTCGGCGGGTAGTCGGCGTGGAATTGGCCGATCGCGACGAACTTGACGTCAGGGTATTTCTTAGCCGCGGCCGCCGTCGCATCGGTTGGCCCGAAGCCCGACACCACGACCACATCGTAGCCGCCTTCCGCGAACTGGGCGATGTTCTTCTCGAAGTCCTTGGCGTCCGTGGTTTGGATATACTTGACCTGGGCGCCGAGATCCTTCTCCGCCTGCTGGACGCCTTCCCAGGATGCCTGCAGGAAGCCGCGGTCGTCGATCTTGCCGACATCGGTGACGAGGCCGATCTTGAGCGCCTTACCGGCCGCAGGGGCTGGAGCGGCTGTAGGCTCTGCTGCCTTGGGCGCCGCCGTGGGCGCCGGAGCAGGTGCGGCGACCGGCGCGCAGCCGGCGAACGCCAGCATGACGACGACCAGCACTACGAGCGAGGCCAACTTGTAGGTCTTCATACTTCCTCCTGTGTGTGGAATGTCTGGATCCGCAATGGCAGTACGTTCTGATCCAATGCGCAGCGGAACTGTCCTATGCGCCGAACTCCCGCAGCAGTTGGCCGCGGCGGACGTCGTCCGTCAGAAAACTGCAGCGCAACCCGTTGATCTGGAAGGACTGGAGCTGTTCGATGCTATAGCCGAAGACCTGGTTCAACAACGCAAGTTCGAGCGCAACATTCGTGACAGATGTGACCGGGTCGTCGTCGCCAATCGTCATCAACACGCCGCGTTCCAGGTATTGTTCGATCGGGTGAGCCCCGATCGAGGGTACGGCGCGGGTATGGACATTGCTGGTCGGACAAACCTCCAGGGTCACGCGGCGATCGAGCACGAGCTGCACGGCCGCAGGGTCCTCGATCGTGTGCACGCCGTGGCCGATGCGCGTCGCGCCCAACTCGCGGATGGCGTAGGTAACTTCCTCGGGGCCGCCGGCCTCGCCAGCGTGCACCGTGATGCCCAGCCCGCCATCCCGCGCCACGTCAAAAGCCTCGCGGTGCAGGATCGCCGGAAACCGCGCCTCATCACCGGCCAGGTCGAAGCCCACCACGCCTGCGCCGCGGAACTCGAGTGCGGTCCGCGCCAATCGCACGTTGATCTCAGGGGCGTGGTGCCGCAGCGCGGCGACGATCAGCCGGCAAGTGATGCCGAGGCCGGCCTCCGCATCGGCCAGCCCCGCCAGGATCGCGGCGATCACTGCCGGCACGGGCAGATCGGGCGTAGCGTGCGTCGCCGGCCCGGCCCGCAGCTCGAAGTAGCGCACGTTGCTGGCAGCTGCAGCCTCCGCGGCTTCGAAGCTCGCCCGGCGCAAGCCGGCCGCATTCTTCAGGACAGGGTAGACGATTGCGATCCTCGCGAGATAATCAACCAGGCTTCGTTCCTCGCCGGTCACCTGCAAGGCGCGGTCGATCTCTTCCGGGGGCACGGGCAACGGTATTCCCTGCGCCCGCGCCAGTTCCATGAAGGTCGCCGGGGGGATCGAGCCCTCCAAATGCGAGTGCAGGTTGCACTTGGGCATCTGCTGGATCGAAGCGGGGACGTACTTCGGCGCGTGGAACGGCCGCTCAGGCATTGCCGTAGCTCTGGTGGTAGCGATACACGCCTTCGAGCGCGACGTCGATGGCATCCTCCCAACCCTGGATCAGGCGGGTGTTTTCCCCCACATAGACCACATCGTCGGTCACCAGGTTGCCGGACACCGCGCACACCATCGCGGCCTTCAGGCCCCGCAGATGGGCGATCGTGAACACCGCCGAACTTTCCATCTCGACATTCAGCACCTTGAGGGAATGCAGCTTCTTGATGTACTCGGGCGTCTCGCCGTAGAAGGCATCGTCCGAAACGCTGACGCCTATGTATACGGCGGAATCGTGCTCCGGAAGCTGGTCAAGCGCGGCCTCGTAGAGAGCGTGCGTCAGGAGGTGATCCGCCGCGGCCGGGAAACCCATAGGCACGTAGAAGGACGAGGTGCCCTCGTTCTTCATCGAGGCCGTGGTGATCACCAGGTCCCCGATCTTGAGGTGTGGCTGAAGGGCGCCGGTGCTGCCGACCCGCACGAAGCCGCGCACGCCGATATTGGCCAGCTCCTCCACCGCGATCGCCGCCGAAGGGCAGCCGATGCCGGTGGACGTGGCGCTGATCCGCAGGCCCTTGTACGTACCGGTGACAGTGCGGTACTCTCGGTGAAACATGATTTCCTGGGGGTTGTCGAGGTGACGGCCAATGCGCAGCACGCGATCGGGATCGCCGGGAAGCAGCGCGTAGTCGCCCACGTCGCCCGGCTTCAGCCTGATGTGATACTGTGGTTGTCCGAGCGTGCGCGCGGCTTTGTCAAGGATGGTCTGAGTGTTCATTGCCCCTTCCTTCAAAGCGAGCACAGCGAGCCGTAGCGCTGGCGATCCCACTGCTGCCCCGCCATGCCCGTGACGCCGCCAGGAATTGCACCGAAATTGATGCCAATGCAGACTACAATGTACACCATCCGCCCTCGTTTGCCAAGCATGGAGATTGGTCAGTCGCGAAGAAATGACCGATAGCACAGTGATTGGGGACCCATTGACATTCGCCCGCGCGCGGCGCATAATGAAGCCATCTCCGGCCTTACAGTATTTGGGCGTCGCTGCCCCGGGGAGGCTCAAGGCCATGAAGCGCTGGCTTGCCTGGTCCGCCGCGCTGCTGACCACAGCGCCGGTTGTGGGCGCCGGCGTCCGAGCGCCGGGCCTGCCCCCAAAGATATGGGCCTGCGGCTGTCCCCTCACCGTCGTCTTCCCCGCCGCCGCCCTCGTCACCCTCGCAGCCGAATTGCCGGACGCCAACTTCCAAAGATTCGCGCAATCCATCCTGGAGGGGCGGAACGCCGGGGCGCTACTTTGGCGCGCTTTTTTTAGCGGCGGGGCCCGGATAAACATCCAGACCTGGCTTCCGGAGAAGCGCGAGCACCTGCAAACCCCGGCGCTCTACCCGGAGGAGTTCGAGGCTCGCCTGGCCGGCTTCTTCAACCAGGCGCTGAAGTGATGTTCTGCCTTTGGCCGGCAGATGGACGAAATTCGCACAGGCGATCCTCCTGGCGATCCGGTTGCCCGCGCGCCGGCCTGCGGACGTCACTCACAACCATGAGAAAGGGGACTGTGCAACATGTGGAAGCGCATTTGGATCGTTGCATCCGCAGCCATCGCCGTCCTCATCGTCGCCTACTTTGGTGTCGGCTACATGGTCTATGATAAACTGGCCACCGTCACAAACAGGCCCGACGACTCGTGCCCGCCGAGCCGCGCCATCAATACTCCCACCCAATTCGGCGACATCGGAGGCGCAGGCTGGCCGGCCTTCGACTACGCCCCATACTACATGTCGCATTACGAGACCGTGTCGTTCCCAAGCCGGCAGAGTGGGCTGAACCTCTCGGGGTGGTACGTCGAGACCAAGCCCGGCGCCCCTGCCGTCATCTTCATGGACGGGTTGGGCGGCTGCAAGTACACGCAGACCGTCCTGCTGCCTGCGGGCATGCTGGCCCGCAACGGCTTCAATGTGCTGCTGGTGGACATGCGCGATACCGGCGACTCGGACCACGAGGATGGCAAGACCGACTTGGGCAACAAGGAATACAAGGACATCCTCGGCGCGTGGGATTGGCTGGTGGCCAAAGGCTACCAGCCGGAGCGCATCGGCGTCTACGCGGGCTCCCTGGGCTCGCTGGCGGCGCTGGCCGCCTTCGGACAGGAGCCGCGCGTGGCCGCGCTCTTCGTGCAGGCGCCGATCTACAGCCTGCCCCAGATCATTCAGGAGGAGCTGGCTCGCAACGGCATGCCATCGTTCCTGTGGGCCGGGGTCTTGGGGGCCGCACGCGTCATCGCGGGGGACAACTTGTTGGCTTACCAGCCGGTTGACGCGCTGCGTAGTGCCGGGAACAGGCCGATGTACGCGGTGGCCAGCCGCGGGGACACGCGCATTGGCGCCCATCATTCCGAACAGCTGGCGCAAGCAGCCCAGGAGGCCGGAGCGAAGTTGACGCTGTGGCTGATGGATAAGGGCGAGCACATGATGGGCGCCGCCTATTACCCCAACGAGTTCGAGGCGAGGATCACGGAATTCTTCCGTCAGGCCCTGTCATAGCCCGGCATGCCAGCAAAGGAGATCAACATGGCGCAAATCGCGAGCCAGCAAACGGGCCCCTCCGTCGGGCGGGCGGGCGGCCGGGAGACGGCGCACACCCTGGCCGTGCTGGCTTTGCCGGCACTCACCATGGTCCTGGGGCTGCAGTTGCTGCGCGTGCTCATCCCGACCCTCTACAGCTACCTGGGGGAAGCCCAGGGCGTGAGTACCATGAACCTGGGAGTCGTGGCGCTCGCGCTGTTCGGCCTCGCGTTTCTGGCCGGCCCTGTACGCCGGTTTCTGGGTCCGCGCCTGGCGCTGGCTATCACGGCTGGGGGCGTGGCGTTGATGCGCGTGCTGGAGCAGTTCATCCCTGCGCCTGGCGCCAACTTCGTCCTGAGCGCCATCGGCACTTTGCTGTTTCTCTGGTTCTTGCCCATCTACCTGGGACGGGTCAGGGGACGCGGCCCCCAGGCGACCGTCCGGTACGCGCAGGCCATTGTGCTGGGCCTGGCGCTGGACGCCGGCATCCAGGGTGCTGCCGGCACGTACGACCTGGTCTGGCAGCCCGGATTGGTGACGGCGGCGGCCGTCGCAGTGCTGGCCGGGCTGCAGCTGTTCACACTTGCCCGTGCCTGGCTTGAAGCTCCGGCCGAGCACAGCGATGGGCGATTGCTGCCCACGCTGGTGCTCACCGGCCTCGGCCCCTTCCTGGCCCTCCAGGTCATGCTTTTGCAGAGCACTGCAGCCTGGGCGGCCCTCACCGGTTGGCAGCTTCCGCTGGCGCTCGCAGGCAACCTCATTTCCTATGCGGTCGCGCTCGCGCTGGGCGCAGTCCTGGCAGCGCGTGTGAACCGGCACTGGTGGCCGTGGTTGCTGCTGGGCATGCTGACCCTCGCCGTCCTGATGGCCCCGCCGCAGCGGGGCGCTCTGGCGGCCCTCCGTCTGTTCGCCGGCCAGGTGCTTGCCGCAGGCGGACTGATCGTGATCTTCAAGAGCCTGGGCGAGCGGGCGGACCGCACCGGCCTCTGGCGGACGATGATCGCCTACGGCGCCGGCATGCTCCTCTTCGTGCTCAGTGCTTTCCTCTACTTCGCTTCGTACTGGATCCACCTGCCCTTCGAGAGCACGGCAGTCCTGCCCGCGGCCGCCGCGCTCTTCGGGGTCTGCGTTGTCGGCGCCACGGCCGGCCTGCCGCAGTCCGAAGAGCCGCGGACAGCCGGAGCCCTGGCGCCGGCCTGGGCCGCCCTCGCGCTGCTCATCTTCCCCCTGGTGCTCGCCCTAACCTGGCACGAGCCGGTACCCGTCGTCGGGCAGGGAGGGCCGGTACGCGTCATGCAGTACAACCTGCACCACGGGTTCAATACGGACGGCCGGATGGACCTGGAAGCACTGGCCAGGAACGTCGAGCAGGCCGGGGCCGACGTGGTCGGCCTCGAGGAAGTCACGCGCGGCTGGTACCTGGACGGCTCGCCCGATATGGTGGGCTGGCTCTCACGCAGGCTGGGCATGCCCTACGTCTACGCCGAGGCCGTCGATCCGTACTTCGGCAACGTGATCCTGAGCCGGTTTCCGATCAAGAACTCGGCCCGAGGCAGCCTGCCGCGAACGGCGTGGGAGATGCGCCGCAGCTATGCCTGGGCGCAGCTGGACCTGGGCGGCGGGGAGGATCTGCTGTTCGTCACTGCCCACACGCATCATGTCGAAGGTCAAGGCGACATCCGCATGCCGCAGATGGCCGAGCTGCTGCGCTTCTGGAACCAGCGGCCCCGCACGGTGATCGTGGGGGACCTGAACGCGCTGCCCGATGACCCTGAGATCGCCCTATTCGCCAATGCCGGTCTGCGGGATGCCTTCACGCAGGCGGGCTCGGGCGATGGCTTCACCAGCGAGGCGGACAATCCCCGGCAGCGCATTGACTACATCTGGCTGTCGCCGGATCTGCAGGCCAGCGACTATGCGACCATCCAAAGCACCGCCTCAGATCATTTTCCCGTCGCGGTCACGGTCAGGTAGCCATTGACATTCGCCCGCGCGCCGATCATAATGAAGCCATCTCCGGCCATTCTGTTCTTGGGCGTCCGCGCCCGGGAGGGCTCTGAGCTATGAAGCGCTGGCTTGCCTGGTTCGCCGCGGTGTGCGCCATGGCCCTGGTCCTGGGCGCCCGTGTTGGGGCAGCGGATCTGCCGCAGGAAGATCCGCTGGCCCCCGGATCTCCAAGCACCACCGTCTACCTGCCCGCCGTCGCCGACGTCACCCTCGCGGCCGACTCTCCCTTCAACTTCCAAGATGTGCCCCGTCTGGAGGTAGAGTACTGGCATTTGAGTGGAGCTCTTAGATATGTCCGCGTATTCCTCGTGCAGTTTGACCTGACCGGCCTGCCGCCCGGCGCCACGATCGATAGCGCCATACTCCGACTCTACTTCGGCGGCTGCATATTGCCCGGCACCTATCCTGTCAATCTCGGCGCCTACTATGTCAACAGCCCCTGGTCGGAGAGCGACGTGACTTACGATACGCGCCCTTCATGGGCGAGCATCGGCGTCAACAGCCAGGTGGACTGCCCGGTCGGCCTCTCCCCCACTGACTGGCCGATCACCAGTTTCGCTCAAGCCTGGCAGGCGGACCCAGCCCACAACTATGGTGTGAAAGTGAGCGGGCCCTGGTCGGCGGCGTACGACTACTCAATCAATTGGAACAGCCGGGAACTCCAGAATGGCCCGCGGCTGGCCGTCACTTATCACCTGCCTGCGATTGATACGCCGACCGCAACGCCGCCCGGCACCTCAACGCCCACGCCCACCCGCACGCGCACCCCCACTGCGACCCGCACCCCGACCGCCAGGCCGGCGGCGAAGCTCTACCTCCCTCTCATCGTGAGGTCTACACCGGTAGCAGTGGTGTTCAACGTGACGGTGCCGGCAGCGACCAACGGCACAGGCCGCCCCGTCTACATCACCGGCTCGTTCCACCTGCTGGACCGGAATCTGCCGGCCTGGAACCCGGGATACCCCGCGATGACGCGCCTGGACGAGATGCATTGGACCATCACGCTGGCGGGCAAGGAGTCGACCCAGATCGAGTACAACTACACGCTGGGCGACTGGATGCACGTGGAGAGGGGTGCGGCGTGCGAACAGGTGGCCAACCGGTCGTTGACGTTGGAGTCCGACGGCAGCGGGACGCAGACGGTGAATGACACCGTCCTGAACTGGAGAAACGTCGCGCCCTGCGGCGACTAGCGAGGCGGTCGAGCGGCAGTTTCGTGCCGGGAAGGAGAGCTCTCTCAAGCCACGAGCTCTTTGTCGAGGTCATCGAAGATACGGCCCTGGCCAACACCATTCAGGAGGGGGAGGATGACGGGCCAGCTGGTCCCACGGCAGGTTTCGATATCCCTGACCCCCAGCACCTCGGCAGCCTGCATCACGGTCATCTGCTCTCCCTCGATCCATGCGAGGATCTTGAGGCGCTTCAGTTCCTTCGTCGTCAATGTCAGTCTCTCTTCCATGACTGACATTTTCACTGATCACTTATCTACTGACACTATCACTGAACGATAACAATACTATTGGACGACTACTTGACGGGCGAGGCCGGTGGATAGACACTGTGGGGTCAAGTTCTACTTCAGAATGTAATTCGTCCCCTTCTTGTCCCCGATCTTCATGATCAGCCCCTTGTCCACCAGATCGGCGAGGTCCAGGCGCAGCGTTTCGGGCGTGACGTCCGGGCACAGCTCCCGGTACTCCCGATTCGTGATCCGGCTGTTCTCCTGCACGTAGCGCAGCGCCCGCATCTGCCGCTCGTTCATCCGCCCTTCCCACTCGGGGACGGACCGCGCCTGCGGGTTGGCCGTGCGGTGCAGGATGACTGAGAAGGAGTGCGGCGTGGCGCGGAACTCGGGGGATTTGTGCCCCGCCTGGAGCATCTCCTCGATCATCCGGTCGATACCGAGCCCCAGCTGCTCGATATAGCCCCACTCGAACAGGCCGTTGACGAGGCGCGGGTTGCGCGAGAAGTGCTCTTCGACGATGTTATCGAGCGTGATGTAGCCCGGCAGGCCGCCGGGGCTGCTGATCTCGAGCCGGTCATCGAACTGGCGGATCTCGACGCGCCGGCCGGTCAGCCGGTAGTCGCGGTGGCTGACGGCGTTCACCAGGGCTTCGCGCACGGCAAACGGCGGGTAGAGCATGCGGTCCTCGCGCTGCAGGCCGCGCACGACCGCCTCGCCGCGCATCTCCTGCAGCAGAATGCTCCACGCGCGCTCGATGACGCGCGCCAATGCGCCGTTAATGTCTTCGCGGCGCGAGTAGCCCGGCATCCCGCCCGGCCCGCGCGGCTCCGTGCCGGCGAATCGCACGTAGGTTAGGCCGCTTTGGGGGATATAGAACTCCGGCGATCTGCCGAAGAGCAGCAGCCCGGCGACCGTGGGCTGGCCCTGGGTGTTGAGCGCGCCGGTGCTACTGAGGATCTCGTCTTCGCTCTGGCCCAGGTCACGGCCCAGGCGGGCCGTCCGGCGCTGCAGGAAATCGGCGATGACGTCGGGATCGAGGTCCACGCGGCCTGCGCCCGCCACCGCCTCGACCTCGAAGTCGCCGCTGGCCTTGGTGGCTGCCAGGTGGCTGATCTTGCCGCCGTCGAGCGGCAGGTTGCCGTCGTGGGTGCGGATCAGGACGCGCCCGTCGGCCAACGAGTGCAGCTCGGTGCTGCGCGGGGCCTGGACCGCCACGGCCATGCCCTGGCGATCCTCAAACTGCTGCCATTCCGTGTGCACGATGGGCCGGGTCTGGCTCAGCGCGGCGCGCAGCAGGCTCTCGGCGTCCTCCAACTGCAGGTCCCCGGTGATGTGCCCCTGGGGATCGACGCCGAATAATATGGTGCCGCCATCCCCGTTGGCAAACGCGACCAGGGTCTCGGCCAGCCGGTCGGCCGAGGGCTCCGCCATCAGCTCCAGCTGCATCCCGACGCCGCGCCGCAGAAGGCTGCTTAGCGACATCTGCGCCTATCCCTCGTCCGCGCCGGCCTGCTCCTCGGGCACCGCCTCGGGACGCTCATCCCCGTTCTCCGGCTCCCCGTTGCTCTGGGGCGAGCGCTCGAATTCGGCCTTGCGCTCCGACTCTGCATCGGCGGCCTCCGTCAGGCGCGCCATGGCGGCTATGAGATCGTTGTCATCCAGATTGACGATGCGCACGCCGCGCGTCATCCGGCTCATCTGGCTGATGGCGGCGACGTCCGTCCGCAGCGCTATCCCATTGGCCGTGATGATGGAGATCTCGTCGTCCTGTTGGACGACGCGCGCCGCCGCGATGCCGCCGGTCTCATCCGTCCGGGTGTGGTCGGTGGTCCAGACCCCCTGCGACCCGCGGCCCACAAGAGGATACTCGCTCAACGGCGTGCGCTTGCCCCATCCATGCTGCGTCAGGCACAACAAGTCGCCGTCCGGCTCCACCACGTCGAAGCTGGCGACCCGGTCTCCTTCCGCCAGGCGGATGCCCGCGACGCCGGCCGCCGTTCGCCCCATCGGCCGAACCTGTTCCTCGGAGAAGCGGAGCGCCCGTCCGCCGGCGCTTACGACGATGAACTCCTGCTTGCCATGGGTGGCCTTGGCCCATGCCAGCTCATCGCCGGGCTCAAGGTTGGTCGCGATGATCCCGCTCGGGCGCACATCGGCAAACTCGTCCACCCTGACGCGCTTCACCCGTCCCAGCCGTGTCACCATCGTCACGTACTCAGCCAGCGCGAAATCGGGCACGACGAGCAGAGTCGTGACCTTCTCATCGGCCGTCAGGTTCAAGAAATTGACCAGTGGCAGGCCTCGCCCATCGCGCGCCGTTTCCGGCAGAGCGAAGACGCGCTGGCTGTAGACTCGCCCCCGGTTGGTGAAGAACAGGAGATGGTCGAGCGTCCGCGCCGAATAGAGGTCGACGACCTCGTCCTCTTCCTTCTTGCGCATTCCCTGGACGCCGCGGCCGCCGCGGCGTTGGGCGCGATAGGCCGCCAGCGGAGTGCGCTTCACGTAGCTGCCCTGTGTGAGGCTGATGAGCACGCTCTCCTGCCGGATGAGGTCTTCCTCGGAGAAGCCCTCGGCGGCCTGCGGGACGATCTGCGTGCGCCGCCTGTCGCCGAACTTCTCCTTCAGCGCCAGCACTTCTTCCTTTACGATGCCAAGGATGCGCACGGGATCGGCAAGCAGCAGCTCGTAGAAGGCTATCTGCTCCTGCAGCGACCGGTACTCGTCCTCGATCTTTTGACGCTCGAGAGCAGCCAGACGGCGCAGCTGCATGTCGAGGATCGCTTGGGCCTGGCGCTCAGTCAGACCGAACCGCGCAATCAGCTTGCCGCGGGCGTCCTCGGCGCTGTCGGCCGCCCGGATCAGCGCGATGACCTCGTCGAGGTGCTCCAGCGCGATCCGCAGCCCCTCCAGGATATGGGCGCGCTCCCGGGCGATTCGCAGCAGGTAGTCGGTCCGCCGGGTGATGACGTCGATCCGGTGGTCCACGTAATGCTGCAGCGAGCGCTTCAGGCTCAGCAGACGAGGCTCGCCGTCCACCAAGGCCAGCATGTTGACCCCAAAGGTGCTCTGCAGCGGCGTGTATTTGAAGAGCTGGTTGAGAACCTTGCGCGGGGCGGCGCCGCGCTTCAGCTCGATCACCACGCGCATCCCCTTGCGGTCCGATTCGTCGCGCAGGTCGCTGATGTCGCTCAGCCGCCCATCGCGCACCAACTCGGCAATGCGCTCGAGGATTGTGGTCTTGTTGAGCTGGTACGGGATCTCGGTCACCAGGATGCGGTGCCGGCCGGCCGCCATGTCCTCGATCCGGCTGACCGCCCGCATGATCAAGCGGCCTTTGCCCGTGCCATAGGCGAGCTTGATCTCCTCCCTGCCCAGCAGGAGGCCCCCGGTCGGGAAATCGGGCCCCTGGACGAACTCCATCAGCTCGTCGACGGTGATCTCGTCCAACTGGTCCCAGCGGTCGATCAGGTATGCGATAGCGTCGCAGAGCTCGTTGAGGTTGTGCGGCGGGATGTTGGTCGCCATCCCGACGGCGATCCCGCTGTTGCCGTTGAGCAGCAGGTTCGGCAGGAGCGCCGGGAGGACAGCCGGCTCCTGGAGGCTGCCGTCGAAATTGTCCGACCAGTCGACCGTCTCTTTGTCGATGTCGGCCAGCAGCGATTCCGCCACCCGAGCCAGTCGCGCCTCGGTGTACCGCATCGCCGCCGGCGCATCGCCGTCGACCGAGCCGAAGTTGCCTTGGCCGTCCACCAACGGGTAGCGCAGGCTGAACTCCTGCGCGAGGCGGGCCATCGAGTCGTAGACGGCTGAGTCGCCATGGGGATGGTACTTGCCGAGCACCTCGCCGACGATGCGGGCGGATTTCTTGTACGGCGTGCCGGGGCGCAGTCCCATGTCGTGCATCGCGTACAAAATTCGCCGTTGGACCGGCTTCAGTCCGTCGCGCGCGTCGGGCAGCGCCCGGGAAACGATCACGCTCATCGCGTAGTCCAGGTAGGACCCGCGCATCTCGTCGTCAATGCTGATCGGGCGGACCAGGCCAAGGCCGGTAGGAATCATTGCAAGCTCATCGCTCATTGAAACTCCTCAAGAATCGCGCACAACTGGGTCATATTATACCCCAGGAGCATGCTTTGGGCCATTTTCAGGGGGGAGGAGGTGCCAAAGTCGAGGACCGTCCGGGCGTGGCGAACGGGCTCCGCGCGGCCCGCAGGATGCCAGTTTGGGGGTCGGAACTAAGGAAGAAAGGGGCGCAGTAGCCCGACTTCAAACCTGATCAGGGGGCAGCTGCGCCCAGGCACCGGTCAAATCACCCTTCGGCGGTGTCCGGCTCGGATGGCTCCGATGGCTCGCTCGATTCGCCGGGCGCCGCCGGCTTCTGCGCCGCCATCTCGGCGGAGATGCGCGCCGCCTCATCGAGGCCGGGCAGCTTCGCGGGCTCGGCCGGAGACGGCGCCGGCCCATCCTCGACATCCCCGGCCTCTTCGGGCGGAAGCGCCGTATCCGCGTCCGGCACAGCTCCGGAATGAGCGACGTGGTTGGCCTCAAGGGCGGCTATTTGGGCCTGCAGGTCTGCCGGTTCGGCGTCCGTTGGCGGCTCCTCGCCCGCCGCTTCCGCCCCACCTTCCGGCGCAAGCTCGGGCAACTCGGCCTCGGGCGCGGCCGCTTCTTCAGCCGGCTCGGCGGTCTCTTCGCCGGCGACGACGGCAGCACCGGTTGCTACTACTGCGGCGGCCTCAGGCGCAGCTTCGGCAGCAGCAGCCTCTTGTTCGTCCGGCTTGGCGACCTCGGCGGCGACGACCACGCCGCCAGCCACCACGGCCGCAGCACCAACTTCGGGTGCAGCAGCAGCGGCCGCGGCGTTTCCTTCGGCTGCCGCTGCTTCCTCTTCATCCGGCTTCGCGACCACGGCGGCGACGACCACGCCGCCGGCTACCAGGGCCGCAGCACCGATTTCAGGTGCAGCCGCGACGGCCGCGCCACCGGCGGCGGCCTCAGGCACCGCTGCGACAGCCGCGCCCTCGGAAGGCGCCGGAGGGGCTCCGTTTCCGTTGGTGACTTCGACTGCCGACTTGACGGGCTCGGGTTTGGGAGGTGCCAGGCGGGCGGACCGCGTGTTGGCTTCCGTTCGAGCCAGGAAGAATAGGATCGCGCCAACGACCAGAAAGCCGATCGCGCTGGGAAGGGTGCATGCCAGGGTGGGGACCAGGATCCACCCGCGCCACCCCATCCCCCAGCCTGCGCCAAGGCCATTGGTGAAGATGCTGATGGTTGTGAAGATGGCGGCCAGGAAACCGATAAACGCTGCGACGAAGAAAATACCGGCTACGACCTTGACGAGACGATGTTGGCTCATGAGGCCCCCTTTCGGCAGCTTACGACTGGTGACAAGAGGCACGCGTTATCTTAACCGTCGTACACAGGTCCGCTCCGAGGCGAGAAGCGCCTTTGCACGCGCGAGCCTATTGTAGCATACTTCAGCCCCTATTGCATATGTCAAGACGAAGAACAGTGTATTTTCGTCGCGCCCTGCTTGCCGCGAGTGCGGTTCATACCCTTGCGTCCATCCCAGGACCCTTCGGGAACGCGAGACCCGCGCCGCCGCGCAAATATCTGTACCGCACGCGCTTTTCCACCAACGCTTGACAGCCGGACGCGCCCCCATGTAGAATGCGGGCCAATGGGATCCATGGAAGCGTTGAGATCAGCACAGGCCGCAGCGTCGCCCTACCTGGAAGACATACCCCTCGATGAGGCGCTGGAGCGCTGGTGGGCCGCCCTGGCTGAGGCTGGCCTGGATGGCCTGCTCCCGGGCGAGCCGGTGACGTTGGACGAGGCCGCCGGGCGGATCACTGCCGAGCCCGTGTGGGCGCTCGCCTCGTCTCCGCACTATCACGCATCAGCGATGGACGGCTACGCGCTGCGTGCCGAGCTTGCACGCGGAGCTAGTGAGACGCGTCCGGTGACCCTGGCGGTGGGCGAGCAGGCGTTCTATGTCGATACCGGGGACCCTCTGCCGCCCAACACGAACGCCGTGATCATGGCCGAGAACGTGCAGCTTCGCGACGGTGCGATCGAGATCCTGGCCCCGGTGGCCCCCTGGGAGCATGTCCGCCCTATGGGAGAGGACATGGTCGCCACCGAGCTTGTCTTGCCGGCCAATCACCTCCTTCGCCCGCAGGACATCGGGGCGGCCGCCGGTTCGGGCCATGCACGCCTGGCAGTGCGGCGCCGGCCGCGCGTCGCCATCCAACCGACGGGCACCGAACTGGTCGAGCCGGGGAGCAATCTCCGTCCCGGCGATATCGTCGAGTACAATTCGCTGGTGTTGAGCGCGATGGTGAGGGAATGGGGTGGTCTGCCGACCCGCCTGCCCGCCCTCGCGGATGACTACGCCGCCATCCGGGCACGCGTGCTTGAAGCGGCACAGACGCACGACCTGGTAATCGTTAACGCCGGCTCCTCCGCCGGCTCGGAGGACTTCACAGCTCGCGTCGTCGCTGAGCTAGGGCAGCTGCTGGTGCACGGCATCGCCATCCGTCCCGGCCATCCGGTGATCTTGGGTCTTATGCGCATCGCCGGCGCGCCCGCGAGATGGGTGCCGGTCATGGGCCTGCCGGGCTATCCCGTTTCGGCGGCCGTTACTTGCGAGCTGCTCGTCAAGCCGACCCTGGCGCGCTGGCTCGGCCAGTCGCCGGAGCCCCGGCCGAGGTTGGACGCCATGCTCACCCGCAAGGTCGTGAGTGCTGAGGGCGACGAGGAGTTCCTGCGGGTCACGGTGGGCCAGGTCGGGGATCGAACGGTCGCAACACCGCTGGCAGGCGGGTCGGGTGTTCTGATGTCGTTGGTGCGCGCCGATGGCGTGGTGCGCATCCCGCGCGGCCAGCAGGGCTGCGACGCCGGGTCCCAGGTGTCCGTGGAGCTCTACCGGCCGCTCGAGACGGTCCGCCGCACGGTGGTCGTCATCGGCAGCCACGACCTGACGCTGGACCTGCTCGCCGACGAGCTGGGCCGCCGCCACCCGGGCGCCCGGATCGCTTCGGCGAATGTGGGGAGCGTGGGAGGGCTGCTGGCGCTGGCGCGCGGCGAGGCCCATCTCGCCGGGTCCCATCTGCTGGACGAAGAGACGGGCGAATACAACGTCGAATACATCCGCCGGCTGGCCCCGCGCGTGCCCGTCGTGCTGCTCGGGTTCGTCCAACGCGAGCAGGGCCTGATCGTCGCCAAGGGCAATCCGAAGCAGATCCACAGCCTCGCCGGCCTTACCCGCCCGGACGTGGTATTCGTCAACCGCCAGCGCGGCGCCGGCACGCGCGTGCTGCTCGATTACCGGCTGCGGCAGGCCGGTATCGAGGCTCGCGCTATACAGGGCTACGAGCGGCAGGAGTTCACCCACCTGGCCGTGGCGGCTGCCGTGGCCTCGGGCGCCGCAGACTGCGGCCTGGGCATCCTGGCGGCCGCTCGGGCGCTTCGGCTCGACTTCGTGCCGCTGGACTCAGAACGCTACGACCTGGTAGTCCCAAAGGCGTTCTACGGGAGCGAGTTCCTCGCACCGCTGCTACGCATCGTCCGAGACCCCGCCTTCGCCGTGCGCATCGCCGCCCTGGGTGGATATGCCACGCCGCAGATCGGACAGGTACTCGCCGAGCTGGGATGAGGGTGATCGATCGGAGATGAGCGAGCCGAAGGTCCTGAAGTTCCCCGCCCGTCCGAAGCCGCCGGTGCAAGTCACCCTCTGGGAGGAGCGGGGCCGTCCGAACGAAGAGGCGCTGCGAATCCGCCTGAGCGAGGCAGACTACCAGGCAGTCAAGTGGTCAAGCGAGCCGGCCGAGGGCTACCCTCCGCATGCGCACATCTACCCGGAGCTGCTGTGGGTGTTGAACGGCAGCCTGACGCTGATCCTGCCCGTCGAGAACCGCCTGTTCGAGCTGGGGCCGGGAGACAGGGTGGAAGTGCCGGCAGGCACGTCGCACGGCACCATGGCCGGCTCGGATGGCGTCACTTGCCTGCTGGCGACGAAATGACGGCTTACGTCACGGCAACGCCGATGAGGCGGCCCACGCCGAAGGTGATCGCCGCCGCAGCCAGACCGAAGATCACCTGGCGCATCCCCGATAGGACAGGGTTCCGGCCGGTCATGAGTGTAATTGCGGCGCCAATGGCAAACAGCGCCACGGTGCTCAGGACCGCGCTGGCGACGATGCCCGCGGTTCCGGTCAAGAAGAAGTAGGGGAGCACGGGGAACATCGCGCCGAACGCGAATAGGAAGAAGGACATCACCGCGGCTTCCCAGGCCGAGCCGCCCAATTCCTGGGGGTTGATGCTCAGCTCCTCGCGCGCCAGGGTATCCAATGCCGTTGCGTTGTCGGAAAGCAGCCGGTCTGCAAGCTCGTGAGCGGCCGCGGGCGGCACGCCTTTGGCCTGGTAGATCAAGGCCAGCTCCTCCTTTTCCTCTTCGGGGATTGTGGCCAGCTCCCGCTTCTCGATGCCCAACTGATGTTCGTAAAGCTCGCGCGAGCTCTGCACTGACAACCACTCGCCTAACGCCATCGACAGCGCCCCGGCGAGCATGCCGGCCAGTCCGGTCAGTAAGATGAGGTGGGACGAGATGCCGCCCCCAGCGACCCCCATCGTCAGGCTGAACACGGAGAGCAGGCCGTCGTTGGCCCCAAGCACCCCGGCGCGCAGCGCGTTGCCTCCGGCAGCCCGGTGGCGGCCCTCAAACCGGGCGACCGCGCTGCCCTCGAGGCCGCGCGTATTCTTCGCCATGTAGCCGAATACGCGTGCATGTGAACGTTCCTCGGCGGGCATGCCCATCGCCGCCGCGTCCGGCTGCCCATCATATCCGCTGGCCGCGGATTTCTCGATCGCCGCGATGCTGGGCAGCACCATCGCTGGTCCGAACCGGGCGGCAAGCGAACCCAGGATGCGGCTGCGCCAAGTGGGAGCATAGCGCGGGGCCGGCGCGCCCGCTTCGCGCAACTTGCCTTCCCAGGCCTCCACATGCTTGCGCTCGGTGTCTGCCAGCCGGCCATAGATCTCCGAGAGATCGGGGTTCGCCTCGGCCGCCGCCATCCGCTCGTAGAGATAGATGGCGTCCTGCTCGGTCCGCAGATTCTCCTGATAGCGAGTGATCTCCGTCTTAGTGGCCATCTACCTATCTCCTTCCGGCATTGGGGAGCACGCTCCGCGCCATCGCCGTCCCTGGCAGGCGCACTTCATCACAGAACGATTATACCAGATGTAGCGACGGCGCGGCGAGCGCGTCTGCGCCCTTCGGAGGCGACGTGGCCGGGGGATGCTACCCCGGGGGGCGAATGCATCAGCCATTGGCGCGCAAGACCTGGAACGCGAAAGCGCGAAGGGACGCGAAGGACGCGAAGTGCGACGTAATTCCCGCCCAAGCGGGAATTACGTCGCACTGGACCCCTGCCTTCGCAGCGGCAACACTCTGGTCGCGTTCTCCGCGCTTGCAGAGCACCCGAGGAATCAGAGAAACGAAGTAGCCGTCAGCCTGCCATAGCCTGCTGGGGTCGCAGGCCATGTAGAGGCGACCGGCCGGTCGCCCCTACGGCCGCAACCAGGCCAAGAGCCATCCGTGTAAACCGCGTATTCCGTGAAATCCGCGGTTCAGACAGTCTCCGGTATCACGCGCAGGCGGCGCGCGCGGCGGGAATGTCCATGGCGACCGCCAGAAGCGCGTTCCAGGAGAGCATTCCGGCCAGGCGACCGCTTTCGAGCACGGGCAGGGCCTGGGAATTAGCGTCGTTCATGAGGATGGCCGCCTGCCGGAGGGACTCATCAGGCCCGATCGTCGCTGTCGGCCTGACCACGCTTGCGACAGTCAGCTTGTCCAACAGGTCGTGTAGTTCCCATACGTCGAGTGTTGTGGCTTCGGACGGCGAAAGCCGCAGCAGAGACTTCTCATCGACAAGACCCAGGAATTGCCCCTCATCGAAGACCGGCAGCGCGGGCACGCAATTCTCGCG
>Ga0315273_10003652_pt1 | contig 18588 bp, 16 predicted proteins | sample YL17G02_0_MG_FD_205753 | JGI IMG/M metagenome (GOLD analysis project Ga0315273, IMG submission 205753) | Sediment microbial communities from Yellowstone Lake, YNP, Wyoming, USA - YL17G02_0 | ecosystem: Environmental > Aquatic > Freshwater > Lake > Sediment | place: USA: Wyoming | collected...
AGTGCACAGACGGTGCGCCAGCATGACGTGAGCGAGTTCTCACTGCGTCTCGCCGCCTACGAGCCGGGGAACAACGACTATCCCGTGGCTGTATCCAACGTGGCACATGTCCAGGTGCTCAGCCCTGCACCCACGGAGACGGCGACGCCCCGTCCCTCGCCGAGCCCGACGCGAACGCCGGCAGTTACGGCGAGCCCCACGGCGAGCCCATCTGCGACCTCTACTCCCAGCGCTCCGCCGCCGGTCAGCCCCAGTCCGATCGTGACCCCGGAGGCAACCTCCGTGCAAACTGCATCCCCAACTGAGCCGTTGGCCCCAACCCCCACACTCGAGCAGCCGCTCGCTACGCCCATGCCTCCCACCGTCAGCCCGACACCACCGCCGGCTCCGGCGGTCGAGGCGACGAGTGCGGTACCGGGGATTGTGCAGGCAATCATCGTGGAACCCGCCGATGGTGGCCGGGTCTCAGGACCGGTCCCCGTCATCGGCATCGCGGCAGGGCCTGGGTTCGCGAGCTATCAACTGGAATATGCGGAGGGGCTCAATCCCGCCGTCGAAGGCTGGAACCCGCTGGGCGAGAAGCAATCGAAGCCGCAACCCGGAGGCGTGTTAGGCGTGTGGCCAACAGGGTCTTTGGCACCCGGGCCGTATGTGCTGCGGCTGCAAGTGATCGACATAAGTTCTGGAACGCATACGGCGCAGGTGTTGGTCGAAGTGTTGGCCGCGCCCTAGCCGGTCTTTGGTTCAGATCAGGCAGCCGAGTTACCCGGCATCCGGGCGACGAATCTTAGGGGAGGAAGCCAAACGGATTGCGATTGATTCCGTTCTGACGGAGCTCGAAGTGCAAGTGCGGGCCTGTGGAATTGCCTGTGGAGCCGACAAGCCCGAGCACGGTCCCCTGGGCGATCGAGTCGCCTGCGTTGACGAAGTATCGGGTCAGATGGCCATACAGCGTCTGGAAGCCGTTGCCGTGATCGACGACCACGTAGTTGCCGTAGCCGAGGTTGCTCCACCCGGACGCCACGATGTAACCGGAGTCGCTGGCCTTGACGGGCGCGCCGGTATACGAGCCGATGTCGATGGCCTGGTGCAACGGTTTGAATGCCTGGGTGATATTCCCTGAAGTCGGCCACACGAAGCGGCCTGTCCCCCGGCTGGCTTTCTCCGGGATGGGGCCGGAATACACCTGAACCTGCCGCACTACGGCCGGTTTGGTGCCCCCTGGGACGACGATCCGCTGGCCCACCTGCAATGAAGGGTTCTTAGGGTTGAGGCCGTTCAACGGAAAGGCAATGACTTCGGAGGAGGCCACTTTGTATTTCTTGGCGATGCTCTCCACCGTATCATTCTTCTCGACAGTGTGGTACACGCCATTGACTGGCAGCACCGTCAACTCCTGCCCGAGGCGCAGCAGATCGGGGTTCAGCTCCATGTTGTTGGCCCACATCAGAGTCTCGGCACTCACACCGAACTGATCCGCGATGGCGTAGAGCGTATCGCCTGCCTGCACTGTGTGGGTGATGATGTCAATCCGGGGCCGGTCGGGGATGAGCGTGAAAGGCACGGCTGCACGTACCAGGCTCGACTGGCCGGTAGTTGCGCCGGCCTCGGCGCTCGAGGCAGACTCGGTTTGTTGGGTGGAGCTTTGGGCACGCTGATCCTGGGCGATGTCCCAGCTCGGCAATTCCAGGCGGCTGATCAACAGCACCAGCACCGCAACCAAGACGATGACCAGGTGAGACGCCATCCGGACGAGCGGAGTGGTACCTTCGGGGCCACGCTGGGATAGAAGGTGGAGGATATCCTGCCAGAGGTGATAGCCGGGCCCCCACTCATCCGCGGGGATTGTCGGTTGTTCCTCTAGCGGTATATCTTCGCGCATGCGCGCGGCGCTCCTGGGGCCGCCGCCGGCTGCCTCAGCACGGGACGACAGGATGGTAAGCCGCGATTATATCATCCTCGGTGGGTGGGAGGAAATCTGGTGCCCCCTCGAAGGAGATCCACGAGAGGCCGTCGAGCGCGACGCCGCAGCTCTCAAACGTTCTGAGCGAGCGTCTCCAGGAAAGCCTTGTTGTTGCGGGTGCGGCGCAGCCGCTCCAGCACAGGTTCGAGCGGATCCTCGCCGGTCTGCCGGAGCATGTCGATCATCCGGCGCAGCGTCCACACGCGTTGAAGTGTGTCCGCGCTCATGAGAAGTTCTTCGCGTCGCGTCCCCGAGCGCACGATGTCAAATGCCGGGAAGATGCGGCGTTCAGCTAGCCGCCGCTCCAGGTGCAGCTCCATATTGCCGGTGCCCTTGAATTCCTCGTAGATCACATCGTCCATGCGGCTTCCGGTATCGACGAGGCAGGTCGCGATGATGGTGAGGCTGCCGCCTTCCTCGATCTTGCGGGCTGCGCCGAAGAAGTGCTTGGGCGGGTACAGAGCGGCCGGATCGATGCCACCCGAGAGGGTTCGCCCCGAGGCCGGGACCGTCAGGTTGTATGCCCGGGTGAGGCGTGTGATCGAGTCGAGCAGGATAACTACATCACGCTCGGCTTCCACCAGGCGCTTGGCGCGCTCGAGGCCCATCTCAGCGACGCGCACGTGGGACTGTACAGGCTCGTCGAAGGTGGAGCTGAGTACTTCGGCCTCGACCGAGCGATCCATGTCCGTGACTTCCTCGGGCCGCTCGCCGATCAACAGCACCATCAGGTAGACCTCGGTAAAGTTGGTCGATATCCCGTTGGCGACCTGTTTCAAGATCGTCGTCTTGCCGGCTTTAGGGGGCGATACAATCAGCCCGCGCTGACCGCGCCCGATGGGCGAAACCATATCGATCAGACGGGTTGCCAAAATCGATGGCTGCGTTTCGAGCAGGAGTTGCTGGTTCGGGAAGATCGGGGTGAGGTCCTCAAATTTCGGCCTCTTTTTCGCTACCTCCGGGTCCAGCCCGTTAACAGCCTCTACCTTGAGGAGCCCGAAGTATTTCTCAGACTCCTTGGGCGGGCGCACCTGGCCGACCACCAGATCGCCCGTGCGCAGTCCGAAGCGGCGGATCTGGCTTTGCGAGATGTAGACGTCGTCTGGTCCGGGGTTCATGTGCTTGTCGGAGCGCAGGAAGCCGATGCCCTCTTGGATGACCTCCAGGGTACCTCCGCCGAAGATCAAGCCCTGCGCCTCGGTCTCGGCGCGCAGAAGCCGCATGACCAGATCGTATTTCTTCAAGCGCGTATAGCCGGTGACCCCCATGACCTTCGCGGTCTCCACTAGTTCGGTTAGGGTCTTGGATTCCAGCTCAGCGATGTTCATTGCTATACTCCGATCGGGGCATTCCCGCTGTCTTCAGCAGCCTAACGAAGAGTCATGGGGATAGTGACCTCGAACAACTCCCCTAACGCGTGGGCTCCTGACTTTGCTCACTGGGTGTACGCGCGAAGCGGGCTAGTGCATCGGCGAAAATTGAGATGATGTCAAAGTGGTGTTGGACATTCCTGACAAAGGAGGATAAGTCCCGGACGCGATCAGGTCGAGGTGTCCCGACCTCTTGCCTCGAAAGGTCCGCGCCATTTCGGGAACCGAACACTCATGCTACCATCAAATGGAGCAAGGGGGTGGGGACACAGGGTGAACACCGTCACGCGTACGTTATTATAGCACGAATCCATGTGCGAGTCAAATACTAATTTATGGGTACGCGAATGTTTTGGCGAGGTCAAATGGGCGGTCCCCGTACGTCCTATGCTCCTGCGAAGATGACCGCAAAGAAGGTCACCAGGGGAAAGACGAACAGCAGACTATCCAGCCGGTCGAGAATCCCGCCATGCCCCGGTATGAGTGCACCTGTATCCTTGATCTGAGCCATGCGCTTGAACAGCGACATGGCGAAATCGCCAAACGGGCCGGCGGCCGCGATCAGCACGCCCAGCAGCAATCCGTACCAGGGATTCAATCCGAGCAGCCACATGCCCAGAAGCGGTGCCGCGATGATGGCTGCCGCCGAGCCGCCGGCCAGTCCCTCCCAGGTCTTCTTGGGGCTGAGCCGCGGCCACAGCTTGTGCCGGCCCAACGTCGAGCCGACGAAGAAGGCCCCCGTGTCGGCGATCCATGTGACCGCGAACGCCACGGTGACCCAGTACAGCCCATTGGAGCGCTGTCGCAAGGTGACGAAATAGCCCAGCAATAACCCTAGATAGAGCGCGCCGCCCACGGTGACCCCCCAATCAGCGGTTGGATGCTCGCTCTTGTCGTAGAGGGCCCAGATGAGTGAGGCGATGACAAGAGCAGCCAGGAGCGGGCGCAGGAGGTCAACCGGCAGCAACCGGATTGATGACACGTACGCTTCCCCGATGGCGCCCACCACGAACAGGAGCCCAAGGGCGCGTCCTACCTCGAATTGGTTGCGCCGAAGCAACTGCTGCATTTCCCACCATGCCACAATCCCCGTCAGTAGTATGCCGATCAGCCAGGGGATGCCTCCAAGGTAGACGAAGAGACAGACGACAGGCAGCAGGATAACGGCGCTGAGGACGCGGGTGCGAAGCACTATGTCTCCTTGGGGAGCTGCTGGACGGTAGAGGCCGAGGCGGGCTGGTTGTATCAGCCCTGTGGTACCTTGCCGAAACGTCGTTCGCGCTGGCCAAATTCCTCAAGGGCTAGTGCCAGTTCGGCTTCATCGAAGTCGGGCCAAAAAGTCGGTGTCGCATAGTATTCGGCATAGGCCGCTTGCCAGATCAGGAAGTTGCTCAGGCGGTACTCGCCGGCGGTGCGAATGATCAGGTCGGGATCGGCCAGATCCTTTGTGTAAAGGTACTTGGAGATCAACTCTTCGGTCACCGATTCACCGGCATACCCATCCTGGATAATCTGCCGGACAGCATCGACGATCTCGGCTCGCCCACCATAGTTGAGGGCCACGTTCAGCGTGATCCGCTGGTTCCGGGAGGTCAATGAGACGGCATCACGGATCTCCTGCTGGAGTTTGGGTGCGATCCCCTGCAGGCGACCAACATGCCGCACGCAAACTCCACTCTCGTGCAGCTCGTGGATCTCGCGCCGGATTACGACATCCAGCAGGTTCATAAGACCGGCGACCTCATCCGGTGGGCGGCCCCAGTTCTCGGTGGAGAACGCGTAGAGCGTCAGGACCTTGATGCCGAAGTCAGTCGCCGCCCGCAAGACACGCCTGATATTGTCTGTGCCGGCCTTGTGTCCAGCCAGCCTCGGGAGCCCTCGAGCCTGAGCCCAGCGCCCGTTGCCGTCCATGATGATGCCGACGTGAGAAGGTATCCGCGTGATGTTGGGAAAGCGTTCTCTTAATGGCAGACTCTCAGCCATCTTGATCCTTGTGGAGGGACGAGCATAATTTGCGGCCGGCACTTACGCCGCGCTGCTCCGACCACGCATCACGCAGGGTGTCACACTTCGAGAATCTCGGCTTCTTTGGCTTTGCCGATCTCATCGATTTCTTTGATGGACTCATCGGTCAGCTTCTGGATTTCGTCTCTTCCGGTGAAGAGCTCGTCCTCGCTGATCAGCTTCTCCTTCTCCAACTCCCGCAGCATGTCGATCGCATCGCGCCGGATGTTGCGGTTGGCGACGCGCGCCTCTTCGACGCGCCGTGCGACCTGCTTGCTTAGCTCGCGGCGCCGCTCTTCGGTGAGCTGCGGGATGATGAGCCGGATAACCTGGCCGTCATTGCTAGGATTCAGGCCCAGGTCTGATTTGAGAATCGCTTTTTCGATGATTCCGATCGTGCTGCGATCCCACGGCCGGATTACCAGCATGCGGGGCTCCGGCACAGTCGTCCCCGCTAGCTGGTTCAGGGGTGTGGGGGCGCCGTAGTAGTCTATCTGAAGCCTTTCGACGAGCGCGGGCGAGGCTCGCCCGGTGCGAATCGTGCGAAGATCCCCATGGAGAGCCTCGATGGTCTTCTCCATGCGTTCCTTGGCCTCATTCATCACGTCTCTTAGCACGGCGTCGCCTCCTCGATGAAGCTAGGATGTCATGCAAGCGCCACAGGTGGCCGGTCTTAGGGGCAGACGAGCGTCCCGACCGGTTGACCCAAGGTTGCCTGCTCCAGGCTGTTCGGCTCCCAGAGTCCCAGAACAATGATCGGCATGTCGTTGTCCATGCACAAAGTTAGCGCCGTACTGTCCATCACTCGGAGGCGCATATTCAAGGCCTGGATGTAAGTGAGTGTCTCGAAACGCTGGGCGTCCGAATTGAGCTTCGGATCCTTATCGTATACCCCATCAACCTTGGTGGCCTTGATGAGGACTTCGGCATTGATCTCCATGGCCCGGAGCGCGGCGGCGGTGTCGGTGGTGAAGTAAGGATTGCCTGTGCCCGCGCCAAGCAGAACCGTCCGTCCCTTTTCCAGGTGACGGATGGCCCTGCCGCGAATGTAAGGTTCGGCGACCGCGCGCATCTCGATCGCAGTCTGCACGCGCGGCTCGACGCCGGCGCGGCGCAGGGCATCGGCAAGCGCCAGCGCATTCATGACGGTGGCCAACATGCCCATATGATCGGCAGTGGCGCGGTCCATACCATGCGCCAGCCCGTCCTTGCCGCGCCAGAGGTTGCCCGAGCCGATGACGACCGCCACCTCTGCACCGAGATCGCGCAGGCCGCAGATCTTCGTAGCTACGATGTCGGCCTGGTCAGGGTCGATGCCAAACCCACCCTCACCGGCCAGCGCCTCGCCTCCCAGCTTGAGCAGGATTCTTCGGTATCGTAGCGTGCCCATCTTGCCGCTCAGCTCCCGACTTCGAGTCGGGCGAAGCGGCGTACGACCACATTCTCGCCAAGCTTAGCAACCACGGCCGTTACCAGGTCCTTGATCTTGATGCTGTCATCTTTGATGAAGGGTTGCTCGATCAGGCAACTCTCTTCGTAGAACTTGGCGAGTTTGCCCGCGATGATTCTCTCCACAATCTCAGGCGGCTTGTTGGTGCTGCCCAGCTCGGCGAGGAAGCCTTCCGTTTCCTTGGCGACAATCTCTGCCGGTACGTCTTCGATGCGCACCCACGTGGGGCGTGTGGCGACGATCTGCATCGCCAGGTCCTTGATAAGGGCTTGAAACTGCTCGGTCCGGGCCACGAAGTCGCTCTCGCAGTTGACTTCGACCATCGCGGCAACCTTGCTGCCCGCATGCACGTAGCTACCGATCATACCCTCGTTTGCCACCCGCTCGGCCTTCTTGGCCGCAACGGAGAGCCCTTTTTCGCGCAGGAGCTCGGATGCGCGCTTGGCATCACCATTCGCTGTCTCCAGCGCTTTGCGACAATCCAGGACCCCAGCCCCGGTCTCTTGGCGCAAATCCTTCACCATGGCAGCTGTGATTTCCACAAGTAACTCCTCAGAAATATCGCTAGGATGGACGCCGATGTTTATTCGGGCTCGGTGGTTTCGTCAAGACCCTTAGCCAGCCTGGCCAGAATGGAAGGTCCCAAGAACTCGTCCGCATCGCCGCTTTCGGGTTCGGCCGGCTCCTCGGGCTTCTCTTGGACTGCCTCACGGGCCTCTTCGATGGGCTCGTAGGCGGAAGGCTCGGCAGCGGCCCGGTCGGCCTCGTCGATGGCCCGCATCTGCAGCCCTTCAACCACCGCATCTGCCATCTTCCCGGCCATGAGCTTGATGGCGCGAATCGCGTCGTCGTTGGACGGAATGGGATAGTCGATCGGATCGGGGTCGCAGTTGGTGTCGACCATAGCGATGATCGGGATGTGGAGCTTGTTCGCCTCGGTAACCGCCAGGGACTCGCGCTGCACGTCCACGATGAACAGAGCATCGGGCAGGTGCGTCATATTACGCAAACCGCCGAGGCGCGTGTTCAAACGCGCCAACTCCTTGGTCAGGAGCAGGGCTTCTTTCTTCGGGAGGCGATCCAACTCGCCGCGGGTTTGCCGCCGCTCCAGGTCTGTCATGTACTCCACCCGCTGTCGGATCGTGCGGAAGTTAGTCAGAGTGCCGCCCAGCCAGCGTTCGGTGATAAACGGCATGGTACAACGGTCGGCTTCCTGCTGAATGGTGTCTTGCGCCTGCTTCTTTGTGCCGACGAACAACACGAGGCCGCCCTCGCGCACGATATCGCGGACCGTATTGTACCCGGTGTTGACCTGCCTCATGGTCTGCTGCAGGTCGATAATATGGATCCCATTGCGCTCGGTAAAGATGAAAGTGCGCATCTTGGGATGCCAACGGCGGGTCCGATGCCCGAAATGGACACCGGCTTCCAACAACGACTTCATTGAGATGACGGACACTGTGCAACTCCCTCTTTCCGTTTGGACTTCCGCGCTGCACGATCGCTGGAACTCTGCGACGACGCGCAGAGAACGGCCAGCCGGAATGCAGGCGTGTAGGATGTGGGCCTATGGCCCGAATAGTGAGTATATCATGCCGGCCCGCGGCGGGCAAGTTGGCAAGGAGGGAATCCGATATCCGAATCAAATACGGACATCAGGACAACCGAATGGCCTTGTTATCTGCCGTGTGTTATACTTCAACGCACTCGGGTGTGGACAAGGGGAGGCTCAGGCGCTCATCGACTGAAACGCACCTGGCCCGTAAAAGGAGTCCGAGATGATCTCACAGGAACTATTGCAGATACTCCGCTGTCCGGCCTGCGTTTCGGGCCCAGGCCGCCGCCCGGGTGACGACCCCGGCCGTCTGGAGTTGGTGCGCGAGGCCTGGCTGGTTTGCCAGGAACCGGATTGCGGGCGAAAGTACCCGATCGTAGACGAAATCCCCGTGATGCTGACCGAGACCGGAGACAAGTGGATCAGCACGCCAGTTGCCGAGCTCCAGGTGCCGCCGCCTCACACGACCTGATCGGTATCTGAGGCTGAAAACGTAACCCCGGAACCCCAGACCTCAACCGGCGGCAGGCAGATCGGCCCGCTGACGGACGTCTTCCCGTTCGATGGGCTTCTGCTTGATAACGCGGAAGAGATCGAAGTCCTTGGCCACGAAAGTGCCCGGGAAGATCGGCGTAGCCTCTTCGAGGATGCTCCTGCTGTTGTAACGTCGAGAAATGTGGTGCAGCACCAAGGCCTTGACCCCCGCATTGCGCGCCAGCTCCGCGCCCTGCCGGGCCGTCAGATGCCCGAAGGCCATGGCGACGTCCCGCTCCTCTTCCGTGTAAGTCGCTTCGATCGCCAGCAAGTCGGCGCCCGCGACGGCGTCGGCCAGGTTGTCCGCCCGTCCGGCGTCGCCGACGAAGACCAAGCGCGCACCGGGAATCGCCGGTCCAAGCACCTCGTCCGGGTGAATCGTGCGTCCGTCGGCCAGCGTAATGGCCAGCCCACCCACAAGATCCTTGCGAATCGGTCCATTCGGAACGCCAAGCGCCTCGGCCTTCTCCGGTATGAATGGGCGCCGCGATTTCTCCTCGAAGCTGAACCCGAACGCCTCGGTGCCGCGATGATCCACAGAGAAGACCTGCAGGCGGAAAACGTCGTCCTCCATCAAGGTACCCGGCGAAATGGCGTGGTATCCTATGCGCACACGATCTTCACCCGTGCCGAACACCACCCGCATCAGTTCACGCACCCGCTGAAGCGCCCACGTCCCGCCATAGATCTCCATTTGCTCCAGGGTTTCCCAGCGGCCGAACGTGGATGCCAGCCCGCCCAGGCCCAGAATGTGATCCAGATGGCCGTGGGTGAGAAGTATCCTGTCGAGACGCTTGAACCCCAGCCCGCTCCGCAAGACCTGCCGCTGCGTGCCCTCGCCACAGTCAATCAAAAAACGATGCTCGCGGTGCAACAGCAACGCGGAAGGCAATCCGCGCTGCACTGACGGCGCCGACGCCGAAGTTCCCAGGAATACGAGTTCAAACATCCGGGGTACTGCCTTCCCTAAGCTGTCGAAAGCCGCTGCCAAACCAGATCGCGCCCAACATGAAGCCCGCGCCCCCTACAACCAGAGACAGCGTCTCGGAGCCGCGCCGGAAGAAGTAGGCGCCTAGGACAGCACCCGCGGCCATGATGAGGGTGCCGATCATCAGGTGGCTGGCGCCAGTGCGCAAGAACCATCCGCGCAACGCTGGCAGCCATGCAGCCACGGTCACAGCTGCCGCGAGCAGGCAGAGGACTTGCCAGGCGAGGGCGTGCCAGGCTCCCAACTTCATAACCCTCTCGACACCGAAGTAGAGCGGCACGACGCCGATCAGCAACCCCCAAACCACCGGCAGCGGCCGTCGGGCACGGAGACCCGAGCCGATCGCCGCGCCGCCCCATAGCTGAAAGAACGTCAAGAAGCCAAACACGAGGAGAGTGTCAAGCGGCCGGTTCATCGGGCCAGCCAGCCTTGGAACGCCGGTACCAGCAAGTTCAAAGTCCCTGCGCCGGCAAAAGCCACCACCGTGGACTTGATGACCTTGCCGGCCCAACTGGCAAACAAGAAGCGCCACACGGAGATGCGCATCGCTCCTGCAATCATCCCAGCCGCGTCGAAGAAAGGATTCGGTAGCACGCTGAGAACGAACACCACCCACAGGCCGTGACGCCCCATCCACCCCTGTACCCGCGCATAACCAGGCTGGGATTCGAGGAGACCCTGGCCGCTGAACCCCGCCAGGTAGCCGGTGATCTCACCCAGCGCGGCACCCGTGCCGGAAGCCAGGCCTACCAACAGCGGGGAGAGACTGCTCCCTGCTGCAAACGTCAGGGCCAGGCCGGGCACGGGCAGGAACAACGTCGCGCTGGCGAAGAGGTTGACCAGGAACAGGCCGATGTACCCGTAGGTCGCCAGGCCGGCCAGCTGCTGGCGGAAAACCAGGATGCCGACCGATATCAGCACGGCCACCAGGAGGGCCCAGACGCGCAGCGCTCGCGCGGACGGGGACGCCAGCCGCCTCAGCATGAGGTCGAACTGATTGCGTGGGCCGGACGGCAGCTCCTCTGTCACCTCAAACGGCAGTGATCTGGACCGCGAGCATGACGTCTCCTTGCTGAATGGCATCGACGACGTCCTGACCGCTAGTGACATAGCCGAAGACGCTGTGTTTGCCGTCCAACCAAGGGGTTGGAACGTGCGTGATGAAGAACTGGCTGCCGTTTGTGTTGGGCCCGGAATTGGCCATAGACAAGACGCCCGGCTTGTGGTGCCTGAGCTTGGGGTCAAACTCGTCCTTGAAAGTGTACCCGGGGCCGCCGCGGCCGGTGCCGTCTGGATCGCCGCCCTGGATCATGAAGTCCTTCATGACCCGGTGGAATGTGACGCCGTCGTAGAATCTGTCTTCGGCCAGGCAAACAAAGTTGTTAACAGTGCGCGGCGTCTGAGCCGCAGTCAGTTTGACAACGATCTTGCCGCGGCTGGTATCAAATGTGACCGTGTACTGCTTGGCAACATCAATCTTCATCTCGAATGGCTTTGAGTAACGCTTAGGCATTGTGCGTCCTTCTATATGGCGCTAAAGTCAGGAATGGCGGTCGCAGGACTCAGCCTGCGACCGCCAGCTCAGGTAAGCTCTTAGAACTGCTTCGCGATTACTTCTCGGTGATGGTGATGGTCTTGATGGTATCGCTCAGCGTCAGCTTCGACGCGATATCCAGCCCGCTCGCGACCGTGCCGAAGGTGCTCAATGGCGTCTGGTTGTCGGGAGCAAGAGCGAACGAGACGAAGAACTGACTGCCGCTCGCCTTTACCTGGTTGTCAGTCTGATTGAAGACCGGGTACATGCTAACCGTGCCCGTCATGATCTTGCTGCCGCTGGGTGAGGCTTCCGGATCCAGGGTGTAGCCCACATCGCTGTCCGGGCGGTTGGCCGGCGAGCCCATCACGACGTAGCTTTCGGGCTGCACATAGGCCACCGGCATGTTGTCATAGAAACCGAGATTCGATAACAGGACGAAGTTGTTGACCGTATTAGGCGCGCCTTTGGCATCCAAGTCGATCACGATGTCGCCCTTTTCCGAACTGACAGTGGCCTGGTAGGTCTTACTTGGATCGATCACTATGGCAGGCGGCTTGTTGAAGGCCTTCTCGCGCTGCTCGCTGGGCAGGGCAGCCATAGGCCGGCCGCTTTGCATCGTTGGGGCTTTGGGTTCGGCCGTCGGGGTTGGGGTCGGCAACTTGGAGGATGTGGTTTGCGTGATGTCGATGCGCTCGATCTTGTCTCCAACGGTGATCTTGTCGGCGACATCCATGCCTTCCATGACATAGCCAAATGAAGTGTAGGCGCCGTCGAGGAATGGGGTGGCGTCCAGCGTGACATAGAACTGGCTTCCGCTCGAGCGCCGCTCAGGGTTGACCTGGTCGCTGGTGCGAGCCCAGGCCAAGGCGCCGCGAGGGTGCGTGTGTTCGATCTCGGCCGGGATGGTATAGCCGGGTCCACCACTGCCGTCACCCACCGGGTCGCCGCCCTGGATGACGAAATTGGGCTCGACACGGTGGAAGGTCAGGCCATCGTAATAGCCGTTCTCGGCCAGCGTCACGAAGTTGTTGACGCTCTCAGGCGTGTCCTGGTACAACTCGGCGACGATGTTGCCCTTGCTGGTCACGATGGTTGCGACGTAGACGGTGTCCGAGATGGTGCTCATCGGGGCGGGACCGCTGAAGCGGTTGGCGCGCTCGGTGGTGGAGAGCTTGGCCAGCGGCCGGCTCTTGTCGGCGGGCGGGGCCGGCACCGCAGGTCGCGAGTCGGGAGTCACTGCCGCGGCAGGTGTGGTCAGGCCTTGCGGAGCTGAGGGCAGCGTGGCCACAGCTGTCGCCGCCGCCGGGGCTGCGGTCGGGGGCACTGCCGTGGGCACCGAGGTGATCGGTACACACGAGGCCATGACCATCGCGAGCAACGATACGGTCATTAGAACGAGATAGGCACGCTTGTTCAAGATAGTTCTCCTTCACTGAGTAGTTTGTTGTCTTATACCATGCTCGGCGCCGCATTTCAAGCACCGGGCTTCCAGTTTGGCTCGAGTGGTCCGATTCAACTCACCGGGATCTTTTCCATCCGCCAGAGGCCATAGATGCCAGCCGCCAGCATCGCCGCCCCGACCCCGTAACCCTCAACTATGCTGGCCTGGGTCACGAAGGTTGCAGCCATCCCAGCCCCGCCACCCAGCAGGAAGCATATCAGCACGGCCTCGCGCGTGCTGCCAGTTACCCGTGCCAGGCGGTGGCTGAGGTGGTCTCTTCCTGGTGTGGTGAGCGGGTTAAGCCCGCGCCGCAAGCGCGAGATGATTACCAGGGTCGTATCGAAGATCGGTACTGCGAGCACCATCACAGGCACCATCCACGTGACGAAAGCCGAATTGTCCGGGAAACGCAGCTTGATTCCCACAGCTGCTAACACGTAGCCCAGGAACAGGCTCCCCGTGTCGCCCATGAAAATGCGCGCAGGGTTCAGGTTGTAGAAGAGGAACCCAACACACGCCCCAAGTAGGGCTGCTGCCAGCACTCCGACCAGGTACTGATTGCTCATGGCAGCGAACAGTAGGAAGAAGCCGGCGGCGATTGCGGCGATGCCGGCGCTAAGTCCATCCATGTTGTCCATCAGGTTCATTGCGTTCGTGATGCCGACTACCCAGATCAGGGTGCAACCCGTGTTTAGCCAGGGCCATGGCGAGATGCCGATGCGCACATCTGTCAGCACAAGCGCCCCGGCAGCCAGGAACTGGCCGGCGAGCTTTATCCAAGGGCTCAAGCCGCGGCGGTCGTCCCAGAATCCGAGGAATGAGACCATGGTCGCCCCGAGGAAGATCCCGGCAACCTGGCTGATGTAGAACCGATTGCCGAGCAAGAAGAGCGCGAATATGAAGGCCAGGTAGATGGCGACACCGCCCAACAATGGCGTTGCGATACGGTGCTGCTTGCGAGCCGCGGGAAGGTCGATGATGCCCAACCGGCGCGCGGCCCTGCCGGCCAGTGGTGTAACACTGCCGGCCAGGATAAGCGCGCTGAGGAGGATCAGGATGTAAGGAGTCATCCACCCACACGCTGCTCCAGTTCGGCGATGAGCGACTCGATCGTGGCGCGGTCGGGGTCGCCGGCATAGCTCAAGGCCGTTTGCGCTGCCTGCAAGGCTTCAGGCAGACGGTTTGCGTCGCGCAGAACGAGCGCTTTGTTGCGATTCACAAGCATGAGCTGCGAGCGATGTGCTGCGATGCCCTGTTGCAAGGCATCCCGGCGGTTACTGGCACCGGGCAACAACTGTGAGTAGCCCCCCGCCCGGCTGGCCAGGGCGTCCAGGTCAGCCAACTGTGCCTGCGTCGAGGCCAGCGAAGCAGACTCACCGTCGGCAATCTTCTGGAAAGCCGCCAGCGCTCCTTCTGCGTCACCGTTCTGGACACTCGCCACGCCCAGGGCGCTCAGCACGCCCGCGTCCCTGGGTGCCAGTGTGGCCGCCTTGCGATAGGCGTCCAACGCACCGGCTTTGTTCCCGGCGGCATCGAGCAGATCGCCCAGCTGGACGAACGTCTGATAAAACTGCGGATCGACGGTTGTCGAATGCGTGAGAGTGTCCAGGGCACCCTGGGTATCTCCCATGATGAACTGGACGTTCGCCAACTCATTCCACAACTGGGCATTTTCCGGGCTCAGAGATGTGGCCTGGCGGTAGAAGGTCAAGGAGTCGTTGAGTTGCTTCATGTCCACGCTGGCCGGTTGGGTCGCCACCAGTTGGCGCAGCCTCGCCGTGCTCGGTGCGTCGTTGGGTCCCAGGGCATTTGTGAAAGCCCACGAGCGGGCCAGCCTGGCGAGATTCGCGCTGTGGTCGGTGTTCAGCGGATTGAAGCGCAGAGCGGCAACCAATGCCGCATGGCTGGCACGGATCAGATCTTCGCGGTTCGGGTTTTGGGTCCGCAGCCCACGGTCAACCAGGGACAACAGGTCGGCGGTCCGGATCCCGTTTAGATCGGCCGGGAGGCCGACCGTTCCGGTGGGCGCCAGCGCCGAAAACTGCAGAAGTGCGCGACCCAGGAAGAGATCGTAGAAATCTTCTCGTGGCTCCAGCCGGGTTGCTTCGCGATAGAGGATGTTGGCGCCCTCCCAGCTTCCCGAATTCTCGTAGGCCAGCCCCTGCTTGTAATAGGTATCGGCCTGCACCGTCTGGATATTCACGTTGACGATGATCGCGAGCACGATGACTGCCGCGATTGCGCCCCCGGCCAGGGGAAGCAGCGCCGAGGTACGCGCCAGGCGCGCCGGGCGCGGGCGGGGATCCGCAGCCCATACCGCCGCGGCGAGCGCCAGGATTCCCAGCAGCAACACCGCATCAAAGGCCACGATATGGCCGGCAATTCTGGCGAAGACGTTCAGGCCCGTCAGCCCGGTGTATATCGCTCGGCTGGCCTGGAACAGCCCATAGACCAACCAGACTCCCACCATGACAGCGGCAAAGAGTGCCGTGTTCGTTCCCCAGCGGAACCGGGCACCGACAGGCTGCGCGCGATAGGCCTCGGTCAGGGCCAGCAACCCGCCCACGGCCCACGTGAAGACCAGCAGCATCAGCAGCATGGGCGAACGGATGATCTGCGATCCGTTGGGAGCGATGCGCGCCGTGAAGGAATCCCATAAGAATGCCAGGGGCCCCTGGGCGCCCGTCTGGTTCACGAGGTAATCCCACGTGAGTACCAGGGTGATGATGGCCCCGATGCCCAGGTAGGGCAGGAAGGCCGAGGCCGGATGGGATGCCGCTCGTGCTGCTGCTTGAGGCCTGGCGGGCTGGGCTTTTCCTGGCGGCCGCTCCCCTCGTTTCGAGTGGCTGGATGAGGAGACCTCGGCCCTATGCCTGGCTGAGCTGCCGGCGGGCACAGGCTTGCCGGAAACCCGCGCCTCGGCCGGCGCCGGGCTCACCGAGACATTCTCTGTCTCTGACCGGTCCAACCAGTCCATCCCTACTACGACCAGCAGACCCGCCAGGGTCCAGAAGAGGGTAAGGGTGGACGCGATCGCGATGCCGAGATGGACTTCCACGAAGTGGGCCACGATGGAGGAGAAGATCGCAAGGATCAAGAGCTGCCGGCGCCCGCTGCGCCGGGCGCCCGGCAGGTCAACACCAGCGGGCTCCGTGGCCGGGGTGAACAACACCTCCAGTGTGACATAGACGATGACGCCGACAATGAGCCCTATGGGCAGCCCGATCCCTGCAAGCCGGAGGCTATGATCGGCCAGCCATGGAACGAGCACTCCCAGCACGGCGCCGCCGGCCAGCAAGCCCAGGAACAGATTCCGGCGCCGGCTGCCCTGCATTAATCCGAGCCAGCTCAGGGCATAGTAGAACACGCTGCAGAACAGATAGAGCTGAATGGAAAAGCCCAGCACGCCGGTGCGCACCAGGGTGTCGAACGTTTCGTTGTGCGACCGGTCCGGCGAAGCGTTGCGTGCCTCGTAATGGGCTAGATCGGGCGGGTAAAAGCGGTTGTAGGCGACCCACATCGACTCGGGGCCATAGCCGATCAGCGGGCGCACAATGTTCAGCGTATCAGGAGTAGGCTTGCCCGGCTGCTGGCCGCCAGCCCACCATGGGGCCACCGTATCTGCCGGGTATTCGATCGGGTCGTGGGGCGTGAGCATCATATCTACCACGCCCTCCCAGATCAGCGCCCGGACCGCGTTTGTGCCTTCGGTGAGGCTGAACAGCGTGCAAATCCGTCCCACATAGCGCTTCTGGCAGACGCTGGACAGTGGGCCGCGCGGGATGTTCAGTACGACGACGAGGATCAGACCTGCGAAGGTCAGCGCGATCAGCACAAACCAGGCAGGGCGCACGCCCTTGCTGAGCCAACGCGGGGCGCGCGGCTGGCCCGCCGCCCAGCGGCCGAGCAGAAGCAGACCCAGCATGCCAAACACATACAGCCCGGCAGCCAACCCAAGCCCTGGCCCTCGGCTTTGAGTGAAGATGATGGCGATCATCTGCACTGCCAGCACGAAGAGGTAGCCGCCGGCGCGGAGCGAATCGGCTGTGGTGCCACTGTCCCCGCTCATCAAGTCGACCATACCGTCGAGGAGCCGCTCAAGGGTCAAAAAGAAGGCCATGATGAGGTAGGCCGCCACGAAGATGGAGTTCCCCATGTTGGCCGCAACGCGTTCCTTGACATCGCCGCCCCAGGGCAGCGGATCCAGGCTGTAGTGCTGGAGGATCGCATAAATACTGATGGGCAGGCTGGTCAGGATTACGGTGTACAGCAGGCGATTGACCTGGGCGCGGCTCCGCAGATGGGTCACCACCATAGCAAAGATCGCCACGTAGCTCAGGAACGTCAGCGTGCCCTGCATGCGCACGTAGGACCCCAAGAGGCTGATACGAGGCGCAACAGAGAAGAGCGTGCTCAGTACATAGGCCAGCACGAGGAGCAACGCCGGCAGAACCAGCGGCGTGCTGCGGATTTGGGACCATAATACAGGGCGGCGGGCATCGCCCTCGCTGGTGCCGTTGTTACGGCCGCCAAGCCCCACATCCAGCAGCTGTACGGCCCACGCGACAAGCATCACGAGGGCGATGGACCGGAGCAGGTGCAGCTTATCGGGCTCGAATACCCGGTTGGTGTACGTATTGAAGAACAGCGGGGTAACAATAAGCGCGGCCAGCCAACCGGCCTCGATGACGGCGTCACATATGCGACTCAGCTTGGTTTGCATGGCGATCCCGGGTTCGTGAACGTGCAGCAGGGATGAATCAGCCAGTGGACAGCCTGACGACACGTCATCTTACCCCACGAAGAGGCAAAACGCAAAAGATATGGCTGCGCGCGACGTCACAAGCGGCGATGGATGTCAGGAGAGAGTGGTCTGATAGAGGGCCAGCACGCGGTTCACCATGACGTCCGCGTCGAACTCCGCCTGCGCCCGCAGGCGCGCGGCGGCACCCAGACTGCCCAACAATGCCACATCTCGTAGCAATTCGCAGATCGCGGCCGCGAGCGCCTCGGCGTCCTTCGGCGGCACCACGCGCCCGGTCACACCGTCCTGGTTGACATAGGATGTGCCGGTGCCCAGCTCCGTGCAAACCACAGCTTTGCCCGCAGCCATCGCTTCGATCTGCACGATGCCGAAGGCCTCGCTTCGCTCGACGGACGGCAGCACGAAGAGATCGCACGCATGGTAATACGCCGGCAGATCCACGCTTGGCTCACTTAGAAAGTGCACGCGGCCGGAGACACCTGACTCAGCGGCGATGCGCTCCAGCTCGGACCGGCGGGTCGTCGTGTCGCGGCCGATCAGCAGCGCGTGCCCGGCGATCCGGCTCATCGCGCGAATCAGATACTCGAGGCCCTTGTAGTAGCGGAACCGGCCGACGAAGAGGACGAGCGGGGTGCCGTACTGGGCGCGGATGGCTGCGACCTGGGCAGGATCGGCGGACGTAAAGCGAGTCAGGTCGATGCCATAGGGGATGACGGTGCATTTGGAGGCGTGGGGCGGTAGAAAGGCAGAAGTTTCGACGTAGCGCGGGCTGGAGGCGATGATCCCATCGGCGCGCTCGAGCGACCGCCGCAGCATGGGCGCGTAGAAACGCAAAAGGCCCTTCTGGCGCACGATGTCGCTGTGATACGAGATCAGCGTGCGCCGGGCGCGGCCGCAGAGCGCGTGCACCACGTCGCCAAACGGATATGGATAGTGCTGATGGGCGATTTCCGGCTGCTGGCCCCGGAGCTGGCCTGCGAA
>Ga0315273_10003653_pt1 | contig 18580 bp, 16 predicted proteins | sample YL17G02_0_MG_FD_205753 | JGI IMG/M metagenome (GOLD analysis project Ga0315273, IMG submission 205753) | Sediment microbial communities from Yellowstone Lake, YNP, Wyoming, USA - YL17G02_0 | ecosystem: Environmental > Aquatic > Freshwater > Lake > Sediment | place: USA: Wyoming | collected...
GGTGGCGAAGGAGGATGTGAACATCGACCTGATCTCTGCAGGTGCATCGACGGTCGCATATCACTTCACCGTCGACAAGAAGGATCTGCAGAAGACCATCAAGGCGATACACACTGATTTCTTCGTGAAGCAATGAGCCCACTACTTGGAGAGGTTCACGAAGGTCGAATGATATGCAGAATTCCCTCCGAACTTCTGGATGAAGTCCGTCGTCAGGAAGTTGATGTTGATCCCCCCAGAGAGGTTGGCCCAGAGGCCGGTATATGAGACGAGGACTCCTTTTGGCACTCTGTCAGAAACCTCTGCCGCCAGGGTAATCGAGCCTTCATTGTTGCCGAGTTTTACCTTCGTACCGTCCTTGATTCCCTCGGCAACGGCATCTTCCGGGTTTATCAGGACCGTTGGTTTTAGCTCAGGTAACAGAATGTGATAGGAGGAGTGATTCAGTTCAAAGGCTTCCGGCGTCAGAAGATTGTATCTGCCAGTGCCTTTGATCGGAACATGGTCCGGCACCGCCTGCAGGCCGTCTGCGGCCGCCCTTTCTGAGAGAATCTCGATCTTTCCGGAAGGGGTCGGGTAGATGTCGATCGGCAGGGCTTTGATCCTTTCGAACCCCCTGTGCTTCAGGGCATGGAGATCGGTGCCCACTCGCGGGTTGCTCTTAAGAACATGCCTAAGGATGGACTCATCCTCCTCGAAGAGCTCGTGATTCTGCATCCCCATCACTCTGGCCAGGGCTTTGAACAAGTCGACGTTGCTCTTGGAGTCTCCGACGGGAGAGATTGCGCACTCATTCAAGTTGATTGTGTCGTGGAAGAAGGAAGGCACCGCATCTATATGCTCGAACATAGAGGTCGCAGGAAGCACCAGGTCGCTGAAGTCGGCGGTATCGGTCATAAAAATATCGTGAGTTATCAGGGTTGCATCGCTTTCGTGAATAGCTGACCTCAATGCGTTCTGATTTGGGAGGGTGGCCAGCGGATTGGAGTTAACAGTTATCAGGACTTTGATGATCCCTCCCCGTATCAGCCTGGGCAGATCCAGAGGGTTATGCTGATGTACGGGAGAGGTGCGAAGCTTCGCCCCTCTGATGTAATCATAGTCGAAGCCGCCCCCACCGTTGTTGAAAAGGAAGCCTCTGTGCTGGCCGACAATCGACGGGATCAGAGATACGGCGCGCACCATCTCTCCGCCGTTCCTCTGCCTCTGCAATCCGAGGCCGATTTGGATTATGCTTGGTCGGAACGACACTAGCTCGGACGCCAATTCGACGATGTCCGCCGCCCTCAAGCCGGTCAACTCTGCGGCTTTGTTGATATCGTATTTCTTTGCTACCCCGATGAGATTACTGAAACCTTTGACATGCTTCTCGATGAACTCCTTGTCGTGCATATCGTTCTGGATTATGTGATTGATCAGAGTTAGTGCAAGCACCGCATCTGTGCCTGGACGGATCTGCAGGTGCCTGCCCATCTCGGCTGTTTGCGTTCGTATTGGATCGACGATCCAGACGGAGGCGCCTTTTCTCTTCGCCTTCTGCACGAGTGCCGCGCCATGAGCGTTAGTCCATTTCGAGTTTATCCCCCATAGCACGATCAATCTAGCCTCGGGGATTCTCTCGGCCGGGTAGCCGTTAGTGCTTCCGAAGTTATAGCGGAGCGCGACATCCCCTGCGGCGTGGCATATCGTGTCGGAGAAGATGGAGCCGTTTATTGCGTTGATGAGCCTGTAGGGGAAGTTACCTGCAAGCAACCCCATGTTCCCGCCTGTATCATACAGGGCGACGGTGGATGGACCATAATCCCTTGAAGCAGCTAGTATCTCCTCAGAGGCTTCTTTCAATGCCCCCTCCCAGGACACCGCTTCGAACGCACCGGAGCCGCGCTCCCCCTTCCTCCTCAGAGGGGTTCGCAACCTGCTTTCGCAATCATAATTCTTCACGAAGAGTTTCAGGCGGGGACACGCTGTCCCTTGAGTGATCGGATGGGCGTCGTTACCTTCGATACTGACGACTTTACCACCCCTGACCCGCGTGATCAGGCTACAGCTGTCATAGCAATTCCTTGTGCAAGCGCTTATCACGTTCATTTTTTCGTACCCTTCTGAAGGAGACGATAGATTGGATTCTATTTCGAGGCTATTGTCGCCCGTTGTATCGTAGCGGGCGCATCAATGTGACTTCTTATCTATTTCTTTGCGATAGGCATCAGGCGAGAGGAGTAAGCTGGCTTCGACTGATTCCGATAGCTCTAGTTCCGCCAGCCAGCCACGAGCATAAGGTTCCTCGTTGACGAGTTCCGGCCTTGCCGGCACAGTTCCCTCGATTAGTGCTGAGTTGACCTTAACGACCTTCCCGCTGACTGGCGAGAATATCTCGGAGCGTGCCTTGACGGATTCCACTGCGGCGAACTGCGTGCCTCTCTTGACCTCCACACCTACATCAGGAAGCTCGACAAAGACCACTTCATGCAGCTCCTCCTGCGCAAAATCTGTTATGCCCAGCGTAGCGATGGAGCCGAATAGTCTGACCCACTCGTGGGTCTTTGTGTATAGCAGATTGTCAGGAACATTTGCCAACGGAATCCTCCTAACAGGGAATCTGGATTGAAGGATTTATAGATTCAGTAGGAAGGCTTCTGCGTAGGTCTCCCTTATTCTAGGCAGGAGTAGAATGCCACGATACCCATCATTCGGTGTGCGGGTTCAGAAGTTTATATATCTCCCGCACTTGTTCTCATCGCTGACATATAAAGAAGAGGTCATGACAAATGGAAAAAGATTCTGCGGTATTCTTCGAGAAACTGAGCAACTGCTTCGGGCCGTCGGGCTTCGAACGCGACGCGCTCAGACTAGTGAGGGAATATATCCGACCCTATTCCGACAAGGTGTATGTCGACAAGCTGGGATCCCTGCTCTTTGAGAAAGATGGGACGGCCGATGCGCCGGTTGTGCTATTGCCAGGACATGTCGATGAGGTCGGATACATGGTCTCGAGCATAAACAAACAGGGGTTCATAACCTTCAACCCGCTCGGAGGCTGGTTCGACCAGACGCGCTTAGGGCAGAGGGTCAGGATCAGGACCTCGAAAAGGGATGTTGACGGCGTGATAGCCGCGAAGCCGCCACACCTGCTGAGCGACGACGAACGCTCAAAGGTGGTCAAGAAGGAGCATATGTTCATCGATGTCGGCGCCTCCAATGAAGAAGAGGTCACGTCCATGGGAATCAGGATTGGCAATCCGGCAGTGCCGGTTTCACTGTTCTCGACCATCGAGAAGAAGAAGTTCAAGAATGGCAAGGCCAAAGGGAGCGAGACCATTTGTTTCGGCAAGGGCTTCGACGACCGGGTGGGCGCTTTTGCCGCCGCAGAGGTCGTCAAGATCCTTTCCGAAAAGAAGATCAAGCATCCGAACAGGATTGTCGGCGTGGCGACCGTCCAGGAGGAGGTGGGGCTACGCGGCGCAAGGACCGCCAGCTTCATGGCCAGGCCCGATGTCTGCATTACATTGGAGGTCGACATTTCAGGGGATGTCCCGGGGATTGAAGCGCATCAGGCGCCGACGAAGATGGGTGATGGACCATCGCTCACCACCTATGACAGCTCCATGATCCCAAACCCTGCCCTGGTGGAGTTCATAATGGGCGTGGCCGAAAAGAGCAATATCCCATACCAGCTTTCGCAGATAGCCCGTGGAGGAACCGATGCGGGGATCATACACCTGAACCATGCCGGCTGCCCGAGCATCGTGATGAGCGTGCCGACGAGGCACATACACTCTCATGTCGGGGTGTTCAGCATGAACGACTTGGACAATTGCGTCAAGCTGTTGATCGAGGTTGTCAAGCGTCTCGACAGGAAGACGGTTGACGGATTCACGAGCTACTAGGAGATCTATCCGCCACCAGAGGATGACCCCATGCTCTCGGACAGCGACATCATAAGCATGATCGGCAGCGGGGACATAGTGCTCCAGGGATTCAGGCCGGAGAACCTTACGCCTAACGGGTACGACCTCACGATCGGCGAGATCCTGGTACCGTCTCTCGATAAGAAGACCTCGGCCGGTGAGATTGGGATACCTCCTATGACCTGGTTCCTTGTTGGCACTGACGAGGTCGTGGAGCTGCAGAAGGGGATCACCGGGCAGCTTTGGATCAGGACCTCCTGGGCGAGGAAAGGGGTCATCGGCTCGTTCGGTAAGATAGACGCTGGCTTCAGAGGTAACCTCACCCTTTCGGCTTTCAATGCGTCGGCCGCGTCGTTGAAGATATCAACCGGGCAGAAGTTCGCGCAGATCGTGTTCATGAGGATGCTGTCGCCATCGGAGAAGGGGTACGGAGAGAGGAGCGGCAACTACCAGGACCAGCGGGGGATTACGCTGGAGGCGAAGAAGCTTCTTTGATTGCGATGTCGACCGCGAAGAACCTCATGGTCGGCGAGTAGCTCTTCACAGTTCTTACGACCACTTTTTCAACTTGCTTTCCGAGAGAAGCGAGGAGTTTTCTGATCTCTGCGATGCGACCCTCGAGCGCGTCCTGCTCGAGTATCTCGTAATAATGTATCGTGCCTCCTTCAGCTATCTTCCCTGCCGCCACGTCCAGGAAATCGAAGGATGAGTGTGGGAGATTCATTATTATGCGGTTCACGGTCGGCACTTCGGCCGCTACCTCCCTTGCGTCTCCGAGCATCGGCATGACAATGCCTTCGACCTTGTTCGCCTTAATATTCTCAATGAGCAGGTCGTAGGCCTGCTGGTTGATGTCGCACGCATAGACCTGCTCAGGGGACTTGGTCTTTGCGATAAGAATCGAGAAGGGACCGGCCCCTGCGAACATGTCGAAAACCCTCTCTCCGATCGAGACCTGGTCGGCGACTATCTTACGCTCGGTGGCAAGGCGCGGGGAGAAGAACATCGTCCGGGGGTCCACCTTGAATGTGAGCCCGTGCTCCTTGTAGGTGGTCAGAGTATCTTTGCTGCCGTAAAGGATCTTCAGCCCTCTTGCCCTGATTTCCCCTTTCACCCCCTCGTCGAGGCAGACCGTCTTTACAGGCTTGTTGACATCCGCTATCGCCTTTGCAATGGCCTTTGCGTGCGGAAGGAGCTCGTCCGGGAGCTTCACTATCGCGACATGCCCGATTACATCGAATGAGTTTGGCAGCAGCGGGCGCAGGTCCTCCGGCAGACTGAGCAGATCTCGATAGTCGCTCACGACCTGCTTCTGCTCTTTGAAGGCCCTTGTCACTATCTCGAATCCGAGTTGAACACGCTGGTTGACTGGGAAGTAAACGTTCTTGGAGTCTGATTCCACTTGGAGATCCATGCGCAGGGCAGATTTCTCCATGAGCTTGCCCTTGGCCTGCTCTGCCTTCTTCTTCGGCACGACCATCGCGAGGCTGTCCATACGGTTGGTGTCAGGGAGCTGCAGGAGAATAATGGTTGCGGAGGTTTCAGAACCGACATCTTTGCATTCAGAGTAAAGATCCGCATCGTCAAAGGATTCATCTTCATTAAGGGGAACGAAAAATAAGAGATTTGGAAGAGGCCCGGAGGCCTCTTCGATTAAGAGATTTCAACTAGAGCCCTGTGTAGGTGATGGTCAGGACGTCGGTCGCGGTGTTGCCATTGGAATCAGTAGCCGTCACCGTTATCACATTGTCCCCGGTATAAAGCAGAACGTTGCCCCTGCTCTGCCACATCACATTCTTGCCGCCCCACTGCGGGTTCATGTACGCAGTTCCCGATCCGCCCAGTGAGTTCGTCCATGTCACACTCGTCACTTTGGTGTTGTCCGTGGCAGTACCGTTCAGCTTGATATAGTGCCAACCGGTGGTCATAGTCGGGTTGCTTGTCGGGCCGGTTATCGTGACTACCGGAGGGACTAATTCAGGAGGGTTCACTGTGACGGTCAGAGTGTCGGTCGCGGAGTTGCCAGCTGCATCGTAGGCAGTTACCGTTATCACATTGTCCCCGGAATACAGCGAGACATTGCCCCTGCTCTTCCAGGTCACACTTGCTCCGCCATACTGCGGAGTCATGTATGCCGTCCCTGATCCACCTGCCGAATTGCTCCAAGTCACGCTCGTCACCTTTACGTTATCGGTAGCTAAGCCCTCCAGGTAAATCGCACTCCAGGCAGTGATCAAGGTCGGATTGGCAGTCGGGGCTGTTATAGCTACGGAAACGCCGCCCGTATCAGATGTGACAAATATCGCATCGGATCCTTTGTTCCCGGCATTGTCCGTCGCGTTGACGTATATCGAATTCATTCCAGCATTCAGTGCGATGCCGGTAATGCTCCAGCTCGTCGTACCATTGGCAGTTCCGGACGCGCCCGTAGCCGTGTTCTTCCAGGTCACGGTGGCTATCCCATTGGCATCGGAAGCCGATCCGCCGAGGTCGATCGTGGTGGAGGCGGTTGAATAGGTCGGGCTGCTTGTCGGGGAGGTTATCGTGCAGGTTGGAGAGACATTGTCGTATGTGACGGTCAGGGTGTCGGTCGCGGAGTTGCCAGCTGCATCGTAAGCAGTGACTGTTATCACGTTCGCTCCGGCGAACAGCTGCACGCTGCCCTTGCTCTGCCAGCTCGTGGTGCCGTATGCAGTTCCGGATCCTCCGAGGGAATTGCTCCAAGTCACGCTCGTCACCTTTACGTTATCAGCAGCCGTGCCCTTCAGATAAGTCCAACCCCAGGTAGTGATCAAGGTCGGATTGGCAGTCGGGTCGGTTATAGCTACGGAAACGCCGCCCGTATCATATGTGACAAATATCGCATCGGATCCTTTGTTCCCGGCATTGTCCGTCGCGTTGACGTATATCGAATTCATTCCAGCATTCAGTGCAATGTCAGTAATGCTCCAGCCGATAGTGCCGGTGGCAGTTCCGGACGCGCTCGTAGCCGTGTTCTTCCAGGTCACGGTGGCTATCCCATTGGCATCGGAAGCCGATCCGCCGAGGTCGATCGTGGCGGTTCCGGACGCGGTCGAATAGGTCGGGCTGCTCGTCGGGGAGGTTATCGTGCAGGTTGGAACGGTCGAGTCGCGTGTAACCGTGAGCGTAGCCGTCTTTGTTTTTTCGTCTGCATCGTGAGCTGTCACCGATATCAGGTTATCGCCCGCGATAAGGGCGATCACGCTGATACTCCAATTCAAATCGTTCAGATACGCTTTCCCGAATTCGCTAGTCGCCGCATTTATCCAGGTAACGTTAACGACCTTCACATCATCGGATGCGGTGCCGCTGAGAGAGACCTTCACCCCTTTGGTCAAATATGTTGAATCGCTAGTCGGCGACGTTATCGTGCAGTTTGGAATGGTCGGGTCCATGACAACATATGCCTTTTCTGGCTGCTCTACAGACGAACCTGTAGGCGACATTACAGAAAAAGATGTCACAATCATCAAGGCGGCAATCACAATCGTACTCAACAGATACTTTCTGTTCATTTGACTCACCTGCTCCACGATATTTCCACCCATCCGGTGTTTCGAATCATTCTATCGATTTATAATGGTATGCATAAAACGAGGGGAAAGAGATATCGAGGGAGTTTGCTCCGGCCTCAATTCCTGTTTATTGGACTTTCTCTGGGAAATACTATCCACGAAAGTTAAGGTTTCGTTCGATCCCGAAATTCCTTCGAGAGGTGGTTCTAATGAACAAAGCCGGGAATAGAGTCCATGAGAAGATGGAACTGCTCATTGATTTAGAGCCCTGGCAATTGTTTTTATGCGTTTGTGCCAAACAATATCTACGTATTGACGTTTAGCTTCAAAGCGATTATAGATGAGCGGACTGATCTTCATAGGGCTCGGGCTCTCTGACGACAATAGCGCCTCCCTCGAGGCGATCAAGGCTTGCAGCGAAGCAGATATCCTGCTGGCCGAACAATACACATCCATCCTCTCGGCTGGCTCCATCGAACGGCTGAGCAAGAGGTTCGGCAAGGAGATACGGGTACTGGGCAGGGGCGAGGTGGAGGAGGGGGGCCTCCTTGAGATCGCACAAGAAAAGACGATTGGATTCCTGGTCGCCGGCGACCCTATGACTGCTACCACCCATGTCGACCTACGCATCAGAGCGCATGAAGCCGGAATACCCACGAAGATTATCCATGGCACCTCCGCCATGGTCGCTGTACCAGGAACGCTGGGACTCCAACACTACAAGTTCGGCAGGACGATAACAATCCCGTTCACCCAGAAGGGATTCGAACCGACGAGCCCTTTCGAGCTCCTTTCCGAGAACCTATCTCGCGGGCTCCATACTCTCGCGCTGCTCGACATCAAGTCGGAGGAGAAGAGATTCATGACCGCCTCCCAGGGATTGGAGTGGCTGCTTTCGACATGTTCGAGACTCGGCTCCTCTGTAATAACTGAGAATACTCTTGCTTGCGTCGTCGCCAGGGCTGGATCGCAATCCTGCATCGCCATGGCCAATACTATCAAAGTCCTCCGGGAGATGGACTTCGGCGAACCTCTGCATACAATAGTGATCCCGGGAAAGCTGCACTTCCAGGAGGAGGAGGCGCTGGTGAGGTTCGCCGCCGCCCCCAAGAGCCTATTCTCCGCCAAGTAGCGGCTTGCCGACCAGAAGTGTTACCCTCAGTTTATCACCGAGCAGCGGGTCCTCATAATACCCGGTCATGAGCCTAGCGTTCGACAGCGCGTTCTGTATGTCCCTGATGATGCCTCGAACCTCCCCCTGGTCTATCGGGTAGGAGGAGATTATCAGGATTGCGGAGGTGACATCCTCCTTTTCGAAGTCGAACCAGGGCGAATGCAGCGCTTCCTTCGGAGCGTCGACATCCCTCATCGCCCCTCTGCCGAGGCCGACTCCCAGCTTGTAGGTGCTCGACCTCTGCGACAACTGCCTCATCATCAATATGTCGTTATCGGACATCACCTTCGACAGGTCGATCAAGGGGCGCTCCATTATCGCATTCATCAGCTTGAACGCCTTGTCGATGGCCAACTTGGGCACGAGGGAGGTTAGCGCATCGTTCTCGAAGGAGATCGTCATATCGCTCCGCTTCCTCAGCACAGCGAGGGTCTTCGAGGCGATCTCCCTCCGATTTATGCTCTCCACTGAGAACGGGAGGGAGACGATGGAGATGTTGAGTTTGCTTATCAGCTTGGATAACGAGGAGAGGAGCTTCGCCCCGTTGCTCCCTGCGAATCCTCCGAGACCGGCGACCTGAACCGAGACGTCGCTCTCCGAAAGGTTCTGCCTTATGCCGGGCGGCAGCATCTCGAGGTTGAGCACGGATGGGTCGGCGTCTGCATATCCGGATAGATCATCGGCTGAGATGCATATCTTCCTCGATCTTGTGCATCGCTCGAGTTCCGCGGCGTTCGTCCCGACCGCTACGCTGGAGAAGTACGATCCTGCGATGAGATTGCATCCCGCGCCGCCGCAACCGTATACTTCGAACCGGAGCGAGGGTTGGCCTGGCTTGAGCCCGAAGACGGTCTGCAGCGCGCACATCGCCGCTTTGATGGATAAGCTGGTTATTTATCGTTTCGAGAGTGAGTTCGTCCGCGGCTCCGGCACTGTGACAATATTGCACCTATGCGAAGAATTCATAGACTTATTAGAGGTTGAGAGTCAAGGCGGTCGAACCGGAATGATGGATGATAAAACGATCCATCGAACGGTCTGGGACCATTGGCTAATCACCGCGCATCGATAGAAGGGGGCTAGGGAAGCTGGCATGAAGATATTCCACGTTTCGGACACTCACCTCGGTTTCTCCGCATTCGCGAAGCTCGACCCGGAGAGCGGGTTCAACCAGAGGGAGGCGGATTTCTACGACTCGTTCACTAGGTTCGTAGAGATAACGCTCAGAGAGAGGCCCGACTTGGTGCTGCACTCGGGAGATCTGTTCGATTCCGTAAGACCTTCGAACCGGGCGATATCGTTCGCCCTGACCGAGATCAGGAAGCTCGCGGATGCTGGGATTAAGTTCGTCGCCATATCTGGGAACCATGAGACCCCCCGTCTGAAGGAGACCGGCAGCGTTTTCGGAATCCTCAGACAGCTCTCTGACTGCAACTTCGTTTACGAGGGCGGGTTGGAGCGGATCGAGTTCGACGGAGCAGAGATCATAGCGATCCCGCACACGTCCGGCGAGCTGTTCCAGGAGGATCTGAAGCAGGTCCGCGGCCTGAAAAAGGAGATGCCTAGAGTAGTGATGCTCCACGCGGGGGTACTCGGCGTCGGCGCGTTCCGCATGAACGAGATCAACGAGCTCCTCCTCGACGCTACCGACATCGCCCCCGATGCAGATTATGTCGCGATGGGGCACTATCACAATTACCACGTCGTCACAGGCAACTGTTGCTACGCCGGAGCGACCGAAAGGGCGAGCATAGCCGAGGCTGGCGTTGAGAAAGGGTTCATCAGCATAGATCTTGAGACCAAGAAGAGGAAGTTCATGCCGCTGGAGACCCGGAAGATGATCGACGCCCCTTCCTTGAACCTGAAGGGCGAGAGCGCCACCGGTGCGACTGCGGCGATCCTCCGCAAGCTTGAATCATCCGAGTTCGATGGAGCGATAGCGAGGATGAGGGTGACCGGGCTCTCCAGCGATACGCGGAAGGGCGTTGACTACAACAGGATAAGGAAGGTCTCGCAGAAGGCCCTCAGCTTCGACCTGAGGTTCGAAGAGCATGAAGAGGAGGAGGCCGTCGAGGCCGGTACGGCGCGGATAGGCGGATTGTCGGAGGAGTTCGGAAGCTACCTGGCCAGCATAGACGCCGGCAAGCTGGACAAGAAGAGGCTTGAGGAAGAGGCGCAGGCGCTCTTCTCGGAGAGTGAAGAATGAGGATCAACTATCTCGAGCTCAGCAACTACAGGAGATTCGAGCATGTCGAGCTCGAGCTCCCCGACGGCATAATCGGCATCGTCGGCAACAACGGCGCCGGCAAGTCGACGCTCGTCGAGTCGATAGCCTGGGCCCTTTTCGGCAACCAGAAGGACATCGTACGCGCCGGGAAGGACAGCGTCAGGAAGCACGATGCGAGGGCGGGGGAGCCGACGGTCGCCAAGCTCGAGTTCTCATACGCCGGAGACGAGTACGTCGTCACAAGGGAGATGTCGGGTAAGGCGCTCACGATAGACGCTTCGCTGGTCATCAACGGTCAGCCGGTGGCGACAGGGGCGAACGAGGTCAGCGACCTCATCGAGAAGAAGCTCGGGATGGACTACAAGTCGTTCTTCATATCCGTGTTCGCAAAGCAGAAGGATCTCGCTGCGCTGTCATCGATGAACCCCAGCGAGCGGCGCGCGAAGATACTGAGGATGCTCGGCATAGACAGGCTCGACTGGATCCTGGAGGAGACCAACCGGCGCGAGAAATCGAAGAGGGAGAAGGTCGAATATGAAAGGGTTTCCTTGAACGACGATAAGGGGCAGCCGAAGCGTCCTGCTCTCAAGAAGAAGGCCGACGATCTGCGCCAGGCCGGTGAGGTCGTTGGAAGAGAGATACTTCAGAGGAAGAAGGAGCTCGAATCATCGAAGAACGAAGAGGTCGCGACGGATAAGAGGATGGCCGAGAACGGTGCAAGGCTCAAGACGCTGAGGGAGCTGAGCAAGAAATACGATGCGGTGAAAGCCTCGCTCGCCTCCTGCAAGAAGGATGTCGACAGGATCTCGAAATCGCTGGAAGATGCGGAGAAGGCAAAGGAGAAGGCGAGTGGGCTTGAGCAGCTGAACTTGGAAATATCCGAGAAGAAGAGAAGGAAGGAGAAGCTGACGGCGCTCAAGGCCGATCACGATAACTCGATCAGGATGAAGTCGGAGCTCGCCTCCATCGACGAGGAGCTCACTGAGGCAAAGAAAGAATTGTCGAAGGCAGAGGAGGAGCTCGGCAGGAGCTCCGAGGTCGCTTCATCGATCAACGAGCACAAGGCTCAGATGGAATCGCTTGAAAAAGACATCTCTGGCATAAAAGAAAGGCGGTCGGAGCTGAAAGAGCGGATGAGAAGCAGGAGGGAGAGCGCCGCATCCGACGAGAAGCACCTATCAGACATGGAGAAGCTCGGCCCGGACAGCGTCTGCCAGACCTGCGACCGCCCGCTTGGCGAGCACCATGCGAAACTGAAAGGGAAGCTGTCCTCTTCGCTGGAAAAGACGAAGGCAGAGATATCGTCATTGGAATCGCTGCACAAGGAGAGCGCCGCCAAAGAGGCGGAGATACTGCAGTCACACGAGTCCTTGAAGAAGAGAGGGGAGGCGCTTAAGAAGAAGGAGATGCGCCTCGTGCAGCTAGAGAGGGATGTCGAGGGCGGCAGGAAGAACCTGAAGGCGCTGGAGGGGAGGCGGAAGAAAGTCTCCGACGATATCGGCAAGACATCGGCAGAGAGGTTCGACAAGGCTGAACTGGACGACCTCATTAAATCGCTCGATGAGCTGAATGGCAGGAGGGACGGGATGATGGAGACCGCTGCCATCGCCAAGAAGATCCCTGAGCTCAGAGAATCGCTCTCGAAGGCAAAGTCGGAGGCCGAGAGACACGATGCGGCAATGAGGGAGATCAAGGTCGACCCGGCTGAAGTTGAGCTGCTGGAGGCGACCTCCGAGGAGCTGGAGATCAAAAGGAAGTCGCTCCGAGAAAACATCTATGCCATCAACGAGAACATAATCGCGCTGACGAAGAAATCGGAGGCATCGAACGCCGGGATCAGGGAGATCGACAAGGAGATCGAGTCCCTGAGGGGCGCTGAGGAGAAGCTCAAGGTGCTCGAGGAGGAGCTCGCATACGCCACAAAGCTGTCCGACATCATGAAAGCGTTCAGGAACAGCCTGGTCTCAAGGATAATCCCGACACTCTCAGAGGTTGCGAGCGAGCTGCTGTCGCAGCTGACTGAGGGGCGCTACACATCGCTCACACTCGACGACAGCTACAACATATTCGTTGAGGATGGCGGAGTGAAGCACGTGCTCGAGAGGTTCTCCGGAGGCGAATCGGACCTTGCGAACCTGTGCCTCAGGCTTGCGATATCCAGGGTCATCGCGGAGAGAGCTGGCACGCAGGGGATAAACCTGCTCGTCCTGGATGAGATATTCGGCTCGCAGGATGCCTCGCGCAAGAGGAACCTGATGGCCTCCTTCAACGCGCTGTCGAACCAGTTCAGGCAGATCCTGCTGATCACCCATATAGACGACATAAGGGAGCACCTTAGCTCGGTTGTAGAGGTCTACGAGGACGAGAAGGGGGAGAGCCGGGTCAAGCTGTCCGCCTGATCAGGCGAAATCTCCGAGGCTGGCCTGTTTTGGAAGCGGCTCGTGGGGGATCCCGAGCGAATCCATCATGTAGATCGCGTTCTTGACTGCTTTCGCCCTGCCGTGGTTGTTGAAGTATATCCGAACATGGTCGGCGTTCTCCATCAGCTCCTGGATCTTCGGCTTCCAAAGGTCGAGCTGCTCGTCGGAATATAGGAAATCGTACCTGTTGATGCGCTCGTCGTCCTTGTCCTTATCCTTCTTGAACCAGAGGTCGTAGTTCCTGCCGTGGAATCTCACGTATGCGGTGTTCGAGGTCAGGGAGCGCGTTATCGGGAAGTCCGGGCCGTCGACCATAACGTTCGCCACCTTGAACTCACGCAGCAGATCGAGTATGTCGGACTTCAGGTCTGTGCCGGTATCGTTCAGCCAGCTCCTGTGCCTGAACTCCGTGACATAGCTGTACTTGTCGTGGCCCACTGCCTCGAATATGGCCCTGAGTTTTCCGATGCTGCTTTCGCCATCAAAGGTGAAGTAGGGGGAAAGCTGGATCAGGATGGAGCCGAGCAGGTCTGCCTTGTACAAAGGCTCTACGCATTTCGCCTCGAATCTCGCTGCCTCTGCTGCGGCCGCGTTATCCGCCGAGTTCTCGAGTATCAGCTTGTGAGTCACTGTTTCGGGCATCTTTACAGAGAACTCGAACTTGCCTATCTTCGACCCTTTCTCGACCCATGCATTCACCATGTCGTCGGTTGGGAACTGATAGAAGGTGGAATTGATCTCGACGGTGGGGAAGTACTTCGCATAGTAGCCGAGCCATTCGCTCTTCCTGCTACCGATGATTGAGGGATAGAAGGTTTCTACCCAATCATCGTACGACCAGCCCGAGCACCCGATGAGCGTCGCCATTACAGTTCAAGATTAGACATCGGATGGTATAAGAAATTGTCCAGGGCTTGCAGCCATCCTTTATATAGTATCATCAGGCCAGCAAAGAGGGTTTTGGCGGCAATAAGGTTCATATCGCATGATGTGCTAATCATAATTGCCTGGAACGAAACGCCGCTGATCTACGTGATGCGGTCTCTTCCGACACCAGGCAACAGTGCGCAGACAATGGGCCCCCTTACGACCAACGGGCGGGACGCCCTGGAATGAATGAGGGACAATAAAGCGTACAACACCTCCCGAGCATGGGTCAGACCAGGGAGTCTGCGCGGAGCACCGCTGTGAACTGAGTTGTTATGCTCGGGGGACAATAAAGTATACACCATCAGTTGTTCTTGGAACCTCCATTCTCGCTACGTATCGACCCAAAAATAGGTTTGGTCAGTAGTTCGCATGCGCCGATAGAAAAACCCGCCTCTGTCGGAAGTTCAGTGCATCTTCGCGACAATCTTCTCAGCCAACGCCTTGAGAATCGTCTCGACGTTCTCACCGGTCTTGGCGCTCGCCATGAACTCCGGAGCGTTGTATTTGGCAGCCAAGGCCTTGACATCGTCCTCTCTGATCACGGCACCGCTCTCGAGATCTGCCTTGTTGCCGACGAATATAATCGGGACATCCCCGGCCACGTCTGTCAGCGCCTTGACCCAGTATCTCAGCTCGTCGAGCGTCTCCCTGTTCGTCATGTCGCAGACGGCCACTGCGCCGTGCGCGCCGAAGAAGTATGCTTCGCGGAGCAGCTCCCTGAAGCCTTTCTGGCCCATGATGTCCCAGATGAGCATCATGACCCTGATCGGCTCACCGGTCTTCGCATCCTTCGTCTCTACGACCTTTTTGGTCACCTTTGTGCCGATGGTTGCGATGTATCTGTCGTCGAAGACGTCGAGGACATATCTCTTGATCAGGCTGGTCTTGCCTACACCCGCGTCGCCGATAAAGCAGATTTTGACCTTCATTAGCTCTTCGTCGTTCATCGCTCTGGCCTCCCCATGCCTAGTGCAAGGGGCAAAGTTCTGCGCTGGTAATGCGGTAGTTCCTTTAAAGCCTTTTTCCCGCCATTACCGCCGATTCCGCACTCCCTCATCTACTCACTTTCGACTGGAAGAGCGGACTGGCTGCGCAACTATCCTGCATTTCCGATACGGATAGGATATATAAATCATCTATGCATCGGACAAACGATGGCTCCGATGCCTGAGGGCGAGTCTCGCATGGAAGATAGTCCGATCCAGGATTCTGCGAGGAGGCTTGTCCTGCTACTGCTTGACGACCTGCGCCGGAGGGAGCTTGAAGGAAAGCGCATCCCGGTATCATTCTCCGGAGGGCTGGACAGCTCCCTGCTTGCAAAGGTATGCTCGGAGATTTCCGAGACCTACTGCATAGTATCAGGGACGGAGGAATCGACCGACATCAAGAACGCAAGGATCTCTGCCGAAAACCTGGGCATTGAGCTGAAGGAGATAATCCTGGATGAAGCGGTCATCCTGAAAGGCGCAAAGGAGGTATGTGGCATAACAGGCTCCATTGATCCTCTGACCGTCTCCTTCGAGTTGCCGACTTATCTTGCTTTGAGATCAATTGGGGAGGATTTCATAGTCACGGGGCAGGGGGCCGACGAACTGTTCGGGGGTTATGCGAAGTACGAGGGGCTGAAGGCTGATGAATTCTCCAAGCTGAGGAAAGAGGATCTTGACAAAGTCCTCGGGCCGGTAGATGTCATAGAGAGCAGCATGGCATCCAGTTGGAACAAGTCGATAGCAAAACCGTTCCTCTGCAACCGTGTCGTTTCGTTCGCCATGGCCTTGCCGCTTGACGCGGTGATGCCTTTGACGGTAAGGAAGCCGATAATCAGGGAAGCGCTGAGGGAGCTCGGATTGAATGAGACCGCCAAGCTGCCGAAGAAGGCCGCGCAGTACGGCTCCGGAGTCTCCGCCATCCTGAAGAAGGCGGCCAAGGATAGAGGGCAGAGCCTGGGCGAGATGATCGAGGGGTTCGCCAAGGGGGAAAAGGCATGAGCGGCGCCGAGGAGAACAGTGAGGCAATGAGATGGCTCTCGTCTTTGCAGGGCCGCGGATGGAGGACCAGCCTCGACGAGATGCGCACCGCCATGCAGAGGCTCGGGAACCCGGAGCGGGAGCTGACCGCAGTCCATGTCGCCGGAACGAACGGCAAGGGCTCTGTATGCGCAATGACGGCTTCGATACTCAGGGCCGCCGGGATGAAGGTCGGGCTTTACATCTCACCGCATCTGATGGACATAAGGGAAAGGATAACGGTTGACGGGCGCGAGATAGACGAATACGCGCTTGCGGGCCTTACAAGGAAGGCGAGGGGTGTTCTCGAGGAGGGCAGCGCCCCTGTGACCGAGCTCTCTTTCTTCGAGTTCATCACTGCGCTGGGATTCATGCACTTCGTCGATGAGAAGGTGGATGTCGCCGTCCTGGAGACCGGTTTCGGCGGCAGGCTAGATGCAACGAACGTCATCTCCTCATCCGTTGCGGCCATTACGCAGATCGGCCTGGATCACACGGAGTACCTAGGGAAGACCGTGGAGGAGATAGCGGGGGAGAAGGCGGGGATACTGAAGAAGGGGTGCGAGGTAGTGTCCTCGACAGGGGATCCCACTGCGGCCGAAGTCGTCAGCAAACGCGCATCGTATCTGCACTGCAGCCTTAGGGAACAGGGAAAGGAGTTCAGCACGACTGATGTGCAGGCCGACCTGTCAGGGACGACTTTCGATTATGAGGGCGAGAGGGGACTCAAGGGATTGAAGACGAACCTGCTCGGCAGGCACCAGGCCGAGAACGCGGCGACGGCGATATGCGCGTGCGAGGTCCTCGCCGAATGGAAGGGATTCGAGATCAGAGACAGGGATATCGTGAACGGGCTTCTCAGTGTCTCATGGCCTGGAAGGATGGAGGTCGTCTCGAGGGACCCGTTGATGATACTCGACTGCGCTCACAATCCTCCGGCAATCAGCAAGGCGATATCATCCATAGCTGGCCTGGGAGTGTCCCCCGATACGATAATCTTTGCAGCATCGAGGGACAAGGACTACAGGGCGAACGCGTCCATGCTCTTCCCAAAAGCGAAAAGGCTAGTGCTGACCAGGTACGGCAGCAATAGGTCCGTGGAGACGGAGACTCTTGCGAACCTTCCGGAGGCGAGCGGCAAGACCATCTTCGTGGCTGAAGACGTGCCGGAGGCGATAGAGATCGCGAAGGAGATCACACCGGCAGACGAGAACATTTTGGTCATAGGTTCTGTATTCCTTGTGGGTGATGCCTTGTCCTGGCTGAAGCATGGCAAAAAAGCGGACTTCGGCATGGCTGGATTCTAGTGCGATGAAGCCTGTTCCCGAAGAGTTAATTAGCGACCTGTGTAATCTGCCTTCGCCAGAGCGCGGGTGTAGTGTAGCTGGTTATCACTCGAGCTTGCCAATCCGGCCTCCGGGTCGGAGCGACTAGCTCGGAACTCGGGTCCAAATCCCGGCGCCCGCACTCACTTTGATGCGACAGCCCTGATAATGCTGCGGTCGAGCAATTCTTTATTACCTATCCGCTGAGCCCATTTCTCTTCGCTCACCGAAATAACTTCGAATCCCGACAGCATATCAAAGATCTGTGCCTCATCGAAGTATGAATGCAGCAGACTGTCTTCGGAATCAATCTCGCACCGCGCGGTCCCACCTTTTCTAATGAACCTACCGTCGCTTCTTGAGAATACTTCGATTGCCAGACGGCCGCATGGCTTGAGTACTCGCGATATCTCATTCATAGTCGCGACTCTCTCGCTCTCTTCAAGATGACCGAGTATGAAAGATGCGCGCACGCAATCGAATTGGGAATCCCTGAACGGCAGCTTAGCGACATCGGCGCATATTGGATTCACCGTGGGCGTGCTGTCCAGCAACATCCTCAAAGCCGTCATTGAGAAATCCACTGCGATAATTTCGCCCGCGAGAGAAGCACAGGATTTCCCGGAGCCGCATCCGAGATCGAGCACACACTCGTCGTCTTTGGTCTCGAACCAACGGTCGTGCGACCTCGACCAGAGGGCACCCTGAGTCCGGTATTTGTCCTCCCAGGCGATACGCTGTTTTTCGCTCATGAGCCTAAGGGGGTAAAAGTGGAATCCGTCTATAATCAGCAGCTCAGCTGCTTGTTGATCAGGTCCGCCTGGACATGCCCGACCACCGTGACCATGCACTTCTTGATGCCCTCGACCTTGCAGACCTTGTCCTTGATGTCCTTGGCGAGCTGCAGGCCCATCGGGCAGTACTCGTTTGTCGGTATGAAAGTGAGGCTGACAGAGTCTTTCTCGATCTTCAGCTCGCTGATGAGCCCCATGTCGTAGACGCTGACGCCCGTATGCGGGTCGACTACCTGCCTCAGAGTCTCTATTACCCTCTG
>Ga0315273_10003654_pt1 | contig 18577 bp, 8 predicted proteins | sample YL17G02_0_MG_FD_205753 | JGI IMG/M metagenome (GOLD analysis project Ga0315273, IMG submission 205753) | Sediment microbial communities from Yellowstone Lake, YNP, Wyoming, USA - YL17G02_0 | ecosystem: Environmental > Aquatic > Freshwater > Lake > Sediment | place: USA: Wyoming | collected...
GGAGTGGTGACATGCAGCGGGGCCAAGATTCAGATACTCGACATGCCCGGAATACTCTCGGGCGCCGCCTCTGGACGGGGAAGGGGCCGGGAGGTGCTCGGCGTCGCCCGCTCCGCGGACCTGATAGTCATCTTCATCGACGTTTTCAACCCCGACATCGGGGCCATAGTCAGGGAGGCGCACGAGGTCGGGATAAGGATGAACGCCCGCCCTCCGGAGATCACCATCGCCAAGAGGGACCGCGGCGGGATAACCATCAGCTCCACCGGCCCCCTGCGAAAGCTGGACGAGGCCACCGCCCGGGCGATCCTCAACGAGTTCGGGATAGTCAACGGCGACGTCCTGTTCAGGAGGGATTCGACGCCCGAGGACCTCATCGACGCGCTTTCGCAAAGCAGCCGCTCCTATGTTCCGGCCATCGTGGTCCTCAACAAGATAGACATGATCTCCCCCCAGGAGCTGCGGGCCAGGCTCGAGGCGCTCAAGGGCTGGAAGGTCTATCCCATCAGCGCGGACAAGGGCCAGGGCCTCGAGGAGCTCAAGATGGGCATCTATAACGCCCTCGGTTTCAGGCATATATATCTCAAGCCGCAGGGAGGCGGCGTGGACCGCAAGGTCCCCCTTATCCTTAAGAGGGGAGGAACGGTCGGGGATGTCTGCGACCTCCTCCACAAGGAGTTCAGAAAGAAGTTCAGATACGCTTTCGTATGGGGCTCGTCCGTCAAATACGGCGGCCAGAGGGTTGGCATCGTGCACGAGATGGCGGACGGGGATGTCCTGACGATCGTGGTCAGGATATGAAAAAGGGGCAAGGAAAAGCGCAAAGAATACAAAGCTTATATATTAGAAAAAAACAAGTCCAAACAATTTTATATATTATATAGACAAAGTTGGAACATTGCGGATAGCTTTGCGCAAATACAACGATCTTTGGCTCTGCGGCGCGGTGATGCTGGCGCTGCTTCTGCCCCTCGCAGACGTTGTCGCCTGCGCCGAAGGCGAGGATGGCCTGGGCGAAGATGCCGCGGCCACCGGGGTCAGCCCCGGCCCCAGAAGCGTCGTTGTGATCTCCGATCGGACCAACATCACGCTGGCCCTGGGGAATCTCGACGGAGCACTGGCGCCATTCCCGGACATCCGGACAGGCGAAACGTCGTTCCGCGTCGATTTGCCGCAAAACATCACCGGCCAGCTCGTGGACGGCACCTACACGCTTCTATCCTACGGGGGCGGGATGGTGGCGGCGCGAAAAAACCACGGCGTTTTTGGCCACGGCGAGCAGATAAGATGGTGGTTCGCCGGCCAGGAACAGGCGCCCATTTCGGTGGGCTGGCGTTCCCCCGACGACCCCGAAAGCACGGTCATCAACGGCACATTCTGCATCCGCAACTGGCTGCCGGACCCTGCAACGGTCCCTGTCGCGGGCATCTACGAGATGCGTTTCAATTTCTCGGGCACCAGGGTCCTGTACCCCGGCTGGGGCGAGTTCCAGATATATCCACCGACTGAGCTGAGGCTCGACGTCACGGTCGTTTTTCCTACACAGACATACCTGGAGGGACCTGCGGATCTGGCGGATGCTGGTGCCATGTTCACGATATTGGGAGGGGTGCGCGGCGCTGACGGCTCCAGGCCCGACGGGGGAGTGGTCGTCCGGGCTGGCGGACGGACACTGGGACCCCGATTGCCCGACGGGCTGTGCCTGGACGAGGTGGCCGTCACCGTCCCGGGAATCCCGACCACCGTCTTTCGGGACGGATTCGAATCGGCTTCCAGCGGCTGGTCATTCGGCGGGGAGCCCGATGACTGGGAGGTCGGGGTCCCTGGAAACAACTCCACGGCATATGCCGGGTCCCGCTGCCTCGGCACCGACATCGACGGCCCGTATGCGCCCATGTCCGAGGAATGGGCCGAGACGCCCCCGATAGACCTTTCGGGCTTTCCGGCCGACGCACGGCTGAGCTTTGCGGTCCGTTCCGATCTGGCGGGGGGCGACCACGCCGAGCTTCGGGCCTTTAACGGTAGCGACTGGAGCGACCCTGTTCGCATCGACCCCACGGGCGGCCAATGGCAGTTACGGACCGTGGAGCTGGGCGCCCTTCACTGTCGAGGCGGGCGGTTCGATGTCTCCGGCACCCCCGAGCTGCGCATCCGTTTCCTCCTGAAGAGCATGACGCCCTCGGCAGCGGTGGCGGACGGCCGCTTCGGGCTCGGCTGGGAAATTCCCACCGACATTGCGCCGGGGCCACAGTTTTTGAGCTTCAAGTTCTTCCCAAAAGGACCATATGCGCCATCCTACGCATACCTCAAGGTGGATGTGGCATCCCCCGTTCGATTCGTTGTGGCGCAGGGATTCCCCCGCATGGCCGGGGATGGCTGGGCCGAGCTGGACGCCCGCCTGGTCGACGGAAGGGGACTGCCACCCGAGATCCCTATGGGCCGCGCCAGGGGTTCGCCCCTGAGGGTCTTTTGGGACGACGGAGCGGGCAACGTCTCCGAGGTTGAGAGCGTGACCGCCCCCAATCTCACGGGCTGGTTCGCAGCGGCCCACCGCATATTCACCGGAAAGGGACTGGATGGAGCAGCGTTCATCATACGATTCGACAGGACGGAACGGTACCAGTCGGCCGAGATGAGGGTCGAATGCACATTTCCGAAAAGTCCTCGCCTGGTCATGGACTGGACCTCTCCCGCCGTCCCGGGTGGAAAAGTGATGGTGGGCGGCACCATCTTTCTGGACCGGCGGCCGGTGCCATTGGTGGAATTGACCCTTTCGTTGCCTTTCGCTCCCTACCGCCTCAACCTCACGACCGACAATTTTGGCCGTTTCGGCGCCAGCCTCACGGTGCCGCCAGACTGGCCGAACGCCTCATTCTCGGTGGAAGCCATTGCCGTCCCTGCGCAGGGGATGGCGCCAGTCAATGGCTCAATCGATGTCACGGTCGTCAGGACGCTCGTGGTCAGCTTCGGCGGTCAGAGGCTTGAAAAGGGATCGGCAGTGTCTACGGTCATCGACGGCATGACCTTCAACGGCATCGCGGGCCGGGTGACGGACGGGACCGGACGGCCGGTGGCCGGCGTCGATGTCGTTTTGGAGGCTGCCCGTCCGGGGGGCGTGGAGCCGCTGGGGCGTGCATCTTCGGGCCCGACGGGCTATTTCTCGCTGCCCCACGTGGTGGGATGGGCCGAGCGGACCGGCGGGCTGGTCATCAGGGCGACCGCTGTCGCGCCGCCATCACCCACCGCATCGGCAGAGGCGGCATTCACCGTCTGCTCGGGCACCATCCTGTCGCTGGACGGGACGCCGCTTCTGAGGCCGGGAGGATTTGCCAACATATCGGGCATCCTGCTGGATGACATGGCGGGCTCCCCGGGCGAACCTGTGAGGGACGCCCGCGTGCGCATCGATTTCGGGGGCAGGACATACGATGCAGTCACTGACATTTTGGGACGTTTCCGGGTCAGGTGCGCGGTGGCGCAGGACGCTGGCAACATCAGCATAAGCGCCTTGTTCGAGGGGGACGGGGCTGCCGGGGCGTCGCGAGCGTCCGTCAGCGCTGGCGTGGCGGGCACGGCTCCGGAGGTAAAAATAACCCTTCCCGTGGAAAGAACGCCGGCGCCGGCCACGACCGCGGTGGCCGCCGGCTCGGCCCTCTTTGCGGCACTGGGCGCCGCCCTCATTGCAGGCACCGAGGCCGGACGGTTCAAGCTGCTGATGGCCCTTGCCCCGCTCTACTCGAAGATACGAAAGGAGGAGGTGCTGGACCAGTTCATCAGGGGGCAGGTATTCGGGTACGTCCAGGCCAATCCAGGCGACCACTACAGCTCCATCCGGGAGACGCTGCACCTGAAGAACGGCACCCTTGCATATCACCTTCGGACGCTCGAGAGGGAGGATTTCATATTCTCGCGCATGGACGGCATCTACAGGAGGTTCTATCCGAGAGGCACCGACCCGGCCCGGGTCGGAAAGAGGACCAACCTCAAGGAGACGCACACCAGGATGCTGGAGCTCATCGAGGCGGGTCCCGGCATCACGCCCAAGGAGCTGGCCGGAAAGCTGGGGACGAGCCACCAGGTGGCAAGCTACCACATAAGGCTCCTGGCCAGGCGCGGAAGGATACGCTTGGAGACAAGGGGCCGCAACACCCTGTGCTACCCGGCATCGGCCCCCCCGTCCGGCCGCGGGCTCTGATTGATATACCCGAAGCACAGATTCGGAGGGTGATGAAAATGAAAAGGTTCGCTTTGATGGCCCTGATGCCGATGGCCCTCCTCATGCTCTGGCAGGGGAATTTGGCTTGCGCCCAGGATGTGGAGGACTGCCACCTGCAGGGCCACATCCTGGACAAGAAGGATGGCGCGCCCGTCGGTGGGGCCATCATCTCCATGGGTTCCAAGATGTCCGTCAGCTTCGACGACGGCTACTACAACATGACCCTTCCGCCCGGGATATACGGCGTGAACATCACCTCTCCCCGGTACAACACATATACCGGCGTGGTGAACCTCACCGGCAACATGACATTGGATTTCGAGCTTGAAAAGAGGCCGGCCGAGTCCTCCTGCCAGACGACCGGGCTGGTGATGGTGGCGCCCCTGTTCGCCGCGGGGCTCGGTGCCGCGGTCGACGGGAATCGCCGGCGAAGGACTGCGGGAAGGCCGAAGGTCTGATGGCCGAAGGCCATCGCGGCCAAAGATTATATCATGCGAGCGCCATCACCGAAAGGCCATAGGGATGGAAGACGAACGCGCGCTCGTGCTGGACGACGGGACTTTAGTGAGAGGGCGCGCTTTCGGCGCCGCGGGCAGCGTTTTTGGCGAGCTGGTCTTCAATACCGGGATGACCGGCTACCAGGAGGCGCTCACCGACCCCTCGTATAACGGCCAGCTTCTGATGATGACATATCCTCTCATCGGCAACTACGGCATAAGCGAGGCGGCATTCGAATCCTCAAAGATACAGGCGGAGGCCCTTGTCGTCCGGGAGCATTGCCCAAGGCCCAGCCACCGTGAGAGCCGAAAGACCGTATCCGATTTCCTCATGGATTTCGGGATAGCGGGCATCTGGGGCGTGGACACCCGCGGCCTGACCATGAAGACCAGGGAGCGGGGCACGATGCGCGCCGCAATAGTGCCTCCCGATGAGGTGGAGGAGGCGCTTGCCAAGGTCCAGAGCATGGATTATCCCGACCGCCAGAACCTGGTCGGTGAGGTCAGTGTCCCCGAAAAAAGGGTCCATCCCTTCGCCGGTCCCCGCAACGCCGATATGCTGAGGGTGGCGGTCATCGACTGCGGCGTCAAGGGAAGCATCCTGCGCAACCTCAAAACGTTCTCCGAGGTTGTTCAGATGCCGTTCTCCTCGAGCGCGGACGAGATCCTGGCAGAGAGACCCGACGGCGTGCTGATATCCAACGGCCCGGGCGACCCTGCCCACCCGGATATCGAAAGGACGGTGGTGAAGGCGGTCTTGGGGCTTGCCGGCAGGGTGCCCATCATGGGCATATGCCTGGGGCACCAGATACTCGCCTTGGCCTTCGGCGGGAAGACATTCAAGCTCAAGTTCGGCCACAGGGGGGCCAACCAGCCCGTCCGCCAGGTCGGAACCCACAAGGCTGTCATAACATCCCAAAACCACGGATTCGCCGTCCATCCCGACATGCCTTCGGAGCTGGAGCTTCTGGAGACCAACGTCAACGACGGAACGGTGGAGGCCCTCAGGCACCGGCATCTTCCGATATTTTCGGTGCAGTACCATCCCGAGGCGTCGCCCGGGCCCCGGGACGCCCGGGGGATGTTCGACAGGTTCGAGCGGATGATAAGGGACAACAGGAGGGCCGGGTAGATTGCCCAAAAGGACCGATCTGAAAAAGGTCATGATAATCGGCTCCGGGCCGATAGTGATAGGGCAGGCGGCCGAGTTCGACTTCTCCGGGTCTCAGGCCTGCCGCTCCCTGCGGGAGGAGGGTTTCGCGACGGTGCTGGTCAACTCCAACCCGGCGACGATACAGACGGATCCCGAGATGGCCGACGCGGTGTATGTGGAGCCCCTCACCGCGGAGGTGGTGGCAATGATAATAGAGAAGGAGCGCCCCCAGGGCATACTGTCGGGCATGGGCGGCCAGACGGGGCTCAACCTCTGCGCCGAGCTGGGCGAGATGGGCGTTTTGGACAAATTCCAAGTCGAGCTTCTGGGAACCCAGTTGAGCGCCATAGCCGCCTCCGAGGACAGGGACCTTTTCAGGCGGACGATGCAGGACATAGGCGAGCCCGTACCCAAAAGCTTCGCCTGCTCGAGCGTCGAGGATGCAAAGGACATCGTCAAGAGGCTGGGCGGCTACCCGGTCATCGTGCGCGCCGCATATACCCTCGGAGGGACGGGCAGCGGGGTGGCGCGGGCCGAAGAGGAGTTGGAGCACATCGTGTCATTGGGCCTGGTCTACTCCCGTATAAAGCAGGTTCTCGTCGAGGAGTGTGTGCTGGGCTGGATGGAGTTCGAGTACGAGGTCATGAGGGACGGCGCGGACAACTGCATCACCGTCTGCAATATGGAGAACCTCGACCCCATGGGCATCCACACCGGCGAAAGCATCGTGATAGCGCCCGCCCAGACGCTCAGCGACCCTGACCACCAGATGCTGCGCTCGGCGGCCCTCAAGATAATCCGTGCCCTCAAAATAGAGGGGGGCTGCAACATCCAGTTCGCGCTCAACACCGCCACCGGGGAATACAGGGTCATCGAGGTGAACCCCCGCGTGTCGCGCTCGTCAGCCCTGGCCTCCAAGGCCACGGGATATCCCATCGCCCGCGTGGCGGCCAAGATAGCGGTGGGGATGACCCTCGACGAGATACCCAACTCCATCACAGGCAAGACATTTGCCTCCTTCGAGCCCTCGCTGGACTACTGCGTCCTCAAGATACCCCGCTGGCCGTTCGACAAGTTCCGAACCGCGGACAGGCGGATAGGGACGCAGATGAAATCCACCGGCGAGGTCATGGCGATAGGCCGCTGCATCGAGGAGGCGATGCTCAAGGCGGTGCGCTCCCTGGAGGTGGACCGCATCGGCCTGGAGCCCGAGAAATGGTCCACCACGGAGCTCATCGCAGAGCTCGTGGAGCCCTCGGACAAGAGGCTCTACGCCATCACCGAGGCGCTGCGGAGGGGATTTTTGCCGGCCACCATATCGGACCTCACCAAGTGGGACGTGTTCTGGCTCCACAAGCTTCAAAACGTCATCGCCCTCGAAAACAGGATAAGATCGGAGCATGAGGGCACGGGCGCGCTGGGGGAGCCGACAATGAGAGCCGCCAAGAGGATGGGGCTTTCGGACGAGTACATCGCGCTTTTGACTGGCACGGGCGAGGAGGCCGTACGCCAAAGACGAGTGGCCATGGGCATCCGCCCGGCCTTCAAGATGGTGGACACCTGCGCCGCCGAGTTCGAGGCACAGACGCCGTACTTCTACTCCACATACGGGGAAGAGTCGGACATAGACGGACCGGGGGCCGGGGGCCGGGGGCCGGGGGCCGGGACGACCACGACTGAAGCCTGTGCCTCGTCACCCGGCCCCCGGCACCCGGCACCCGGCACCCGCCGCAAGATACTGATAATCGGCAGCGGCCCGATACGCATCGGGCAGGGCATCGAGTTCGACTACTGCTGCGTGCACGCCGTCCAGGCCATCAGGGAGGAGGGCCTCACCGCCATAATGGTGAACAACAACCCCGAGACCGTCTCGACGGATTTCGACACCGCCGACAGGCTGTTCTTCGAGCCCCTGACCTTCGAGGACGTCTGGGAGATAATCGAGCTGGAGCGGCCTGAAGGGGTCGTGGTCCAGTTCGGCGGACAGACATCCATCGACCTGGCGGTGCCCCTTCACGAGGCCCTCGAGAAACGACCTGACCTGGGGACCCGCCTTCTGGGCACATCATCGGATTCAATAGACATCGCCGAGGACAGGGGACGCTTCCGGGAGCTCACCTGGCGCTTGGGCATACTGCAGCCGGACTCGAAGCTGGGGCGCTCGGTGGAGGAGGTCCGCGCCGCAACCCGCGAAATGGGCTACCCCGTGCTCCTGCGGCCCTCGTATGTCCTGGGCGGCCGCGGGATGCAGATAATCCACGACGGCGAGGAGCTGGAGCTTTACATGAAGACCGCGGTGAAGGTATCTGGGGCCCACCCGGTCCTCATCGACCGTTACCTTTCCAACGCCATAGAGGTCGACGTCGACGCCATCTCCGACGGAAAGGAGGTGTTCATCGGCGCTATTTTGGAGCACATCGAGGAGGCGGGCGTCCACTCCGGCGACGCGGCCTGCGTCATCCCGCCGCAGACGCTGGAACCGGCCATCATCAAGGAAATAGAGAGGATCACAGCGGACCTGTGCCTAAAGCTCCAGATAATCGGGCTTGCCAACCTCCAGCTGGCCATCAAGGACGGAAGGGTCTACGTGCTGGAGGTGAACCCGAGGGCCAGCCGCACCGTGCCGTTCGTTTCCAAGTCGGTGGGCATTCCGCTGGCCAAAATAGCGATGAAGGTCATGCTGGGCAGGAGCCTTGCATCCTTCGGCCTGTCGGGCACCGCGCCCGCATCGAAGGTCTCGGTCAAGGCCCCGGTGTTCCCATTCATGAAGCTGCCGGGCGTCGACGCCATCCTCGGCCCGGAGATGAAGTCCACCGGAGAGGTGATGGGCATCGATATTGAGTTCGGGCTGGCCTACTACAAGGCCCTGCTGGCCTCTGGGATCTCGCTGCCGTCCTCGGGAAAGGTCTTCCTCACCGTCAGCGATGCGGACAAGGCGAAGGCGGTCACGGTGGCCCGGGCGTTCGCCGAGATGGGCTACGGGATTTTGGCCACCCACGGTACCGCCGCCGTACTTCGGGAGAACGGCGTCCCTGCGACACGGATATTCAGGATAAGCGAGGCCCAGTCCCCGGACTCGCTGGACCTCATGAGAGGCGGCGAGATAGGGCTCATAATCAACACCCCCTCGCCCGACAAGGCCATAGAGAAGGACGGTTACATGATGCGCCGTCTGGCGGTGGAGCTCAACATCCCCTTCCTGACGACGATGTCGGCGGCCAGCGCCGCCGTCAAGGCCATCAAGGCGAAACGGGCCGGAGCCCTCGACGTGGAACCGCTCGGGCAGCCCCGATGACCATAAATGTCACCCCGGCGGTCATTTATGGCCGACGGAAAAACCACAATATATTTAAATCGCCAGCAGCCTACCAAGCGTTCATGGGGAGGCGGATGGGCATTTGCGCGCTTGCGGCAATGGCCATCCTGCTTCTTGTTCCCCAATGCGATGCCCGCCAGCAGGACACGGTCGCTTCCGCAGGCGCGGGAGATACCGCCCGGACCGTTCTGTACCTGGCCACCGGGGGCGCCCTGGTGACCGCTGCCCCGGACGCTGCGGGAAGCGCCGCCATCCCCGTCCGGATGGGGGGCCCGCTGGTATGGCAGGTGGGGATATGGAAATCCCAGGCGATCTTTGGTGGCCTCGACTTCACAGGCGACATAAACTTCAGCCTCTGGGCGTCATCCTCGTCCCCCGGACAGCTCAGCACCTATTTCCAGGTCTATTTCGGGGTCAACGACGCCCGCGGTCCGGTGGCCTATCCGACCGACAGGGGACGGCTGGGCTCCACCCCCAGTGAGTTTTCGGGCACCGCCACCGTCCAGCTGGCGCTCAATGCCGGTGACATGCTCAACGTCCAGGTCTACGTATCGGAAAGGGGCTCCGGCGGGGAGCTGCTCTTCGGGGGAAGCACGCCGTCCCGCATCGAGCTCGACCTCCAGGCCGTCAGCATCAACCTTTCGGTCACAAGCAGGCCCGGCGAGCTGGCCATCGCCGGGAATGTGACCGACATCTGGGGACCGGATGATGTGGCCGGCATCACCCTTGCGGTGCTGGGGCCTTTCGACAGCCAGGATGTCTCTCCCCTCGAGCTATACGAGAACCGCACCAGGCTGGTCAAGGAAGCAGCAGATGACCAGGTGGCCACAACCAAGGACCCCGAAAGCGGGTTGACATTCTCCTACACCTGGCGCTTCGACGCCGCCAACATCAAGACCGGCTCGTACATGATAATGGCCATCGTCCAGACATCGTCCAATTCCAGCGCCGACGCCGAGGTCTGGACGCCCATCGTCCAGACGAAGGCGGGTTTCTTCGGCGGCTCCTCCATATTGCTCATCGCACTGGCCGCCGTGGCGGTCGGCGGCGCCGCTGCTGCGACGGTCATTTTCCTGCGCAAGGGCAGGCCGGCGGGGATCTTTGCGAACAGAAAGGCGGTGGCCGCCCTGGCGGTGGCGGGGCTTCTTTTGGTGGCCGCCGTGGGGTTGTACGCGACGATGACCGCCCCTCAGGCGACAGAGAAGGCCCCTCCGTTCTCGCTCCAAGACGTCAATGGCAGGAAGGTGTCGCTCGGCGACCTGGCGGGAAAGGTCGTGCTCCTTGACATGATGGCGACATGGTGCCCCACCTGCAACCAGGAGATACCGGAGCTCAAGCAGTTCCACGGCTCGCATCCCGATGTCGTCGTGATATCGATAGACGTGGACAGGACCGAGAGCTCCCAGCAGCTGGCCGAGCACATGCGCTCCAAGGGCGCGGACTGGATATTTTGCATGGACACCGACGGCATATTGCAAAAATACAAGGCCACCGAGATACCGAAGCTCGTGATGATAAATCCCTCGGGATACATAACGTTCATGAAGGCGGGCCTGGTGAGCAGCGGCCAGCTCTCCGATGAGGCGGCCAGGGCCAAATCGGGCTCGGCGCCGATACTCTCGCTGGGCTCGGACACCGGCCTTGCCCTCTTGGCCCTCATCGCCGGCATGTCCGCGTTCCTCTCCCCCTGCGCGTTCCCGCTGCTGCCGGGATACATGAGCTACTACATAGGGCAGGAGCAAAAGGGTGCGCCCGACAGGGGACGGGCCGTCAGAAAGGCGGCCTTCGGCGGCCTGATGGCCGCAGGTGGAATACTGGTGGTCTACGCGCTTTTGGGCGTGGTGGCGGCCGCGGCGGGGGGCGCCGTAAAAAGTTATGTCGGGGTGCTCCAGCCCATAGTGGCGGTGGTGATAATCGCAATGGGCGCGATCATGCTGACAAACTACGTCATCCCGTTCTACAAGGTGACGGGGCCCCTCACGCCGGTGACCGAGTCCATCGGGAAGGGCTTCAGGCGCCTTGTTTCGAGGGGACCGGCGGGGGAGCCTGGCGAGTACGCCGGCCTGTTCAGCTACGGCGCTGGATACGGGGCCGCATCGCTGGGGTGCCACGCGCCGATATTCATCGCTCTTGTGGCCGGGGCAATGGACACCGGAAGCTTCGGCGACGCCCTGTTCGTGTTCCTCATGTACGCGCTCGGGATGGGACTGCTAATGGTCGTGGTGACCGTGATGGTCGGGATGGCCAAGACCGGACTTGTCAAGGACCTGGTGAAGTGGATGCCCATGATAAAGAAGATAAGCGGCGTGGTGCTCGTCATCGTTGGCGCGGTCATCATCTACATCTACTTCAATCCCCGGGCGCTGATATTCTGAGCGTGGGTGCAAGATAGCGGGCGGGCACCTTTGGGTTGCGTCGGAGTGAGGATGACGGATGGTCATCCGTCATGTGTTTTGAACGTTGACGGAGATCATGCTGGAGCCCCTGTTGTCGAGGAAGTCCACCATCTCCGCCTTTATCCAGAAGTTGCCATTGGAGAGGACCGTGGTGTCCCAGGTGACGTTCCAACCGTCCATGCCGTTGGAGTCGACCCCTGCAAAGATCCAGTTCACCGAATCGGTGGAATAGTAAAGCGTGCAGTTGCGGATGTCGGTGGCGTTGGTGCCTTCCGTGACGTTCACCAGCACCGTCCCGCATACAAGCTCGTCCTGGATCGGGCCCATGATCACAGGCATGGGGGGGATGTTGTCCAGCTCGAAGCTGATGGACTTGGCGGTCTCGTTGAGCCCCGACACGCCGCGGCTCCCAAATGTTATGTTGTGCCGCCCGTTGGGACGGCCCAGCAGTTTGAACGTGGTGCCCTCGTTGAACACGCCGTCGATGGTGTACCACACCGGGATTATGGGTGTCGTTGCCGAGAACGAGTGCATGACCGAAAGATTGAAAGAAGTGCTCCAGGTAACGTTCCATATGTCCCCAGGAGAGGCACGGTAGCGGGGTTCCCCCACCGAGATGGTTGTCGACGGCTGGGTGTTCTCGGTGGCCACGGTGACCGAATCCGACACCGTGTTTCCCACATTGTCCTGGACCCGGACATCGAGCTGATGGAAACCGTCGACGACCCCGGAAGTGTGCCATATCCATTCGAACGGCGGGGAGGTGGCCGTGGAGAACTGGATGTTGTCGACGAAATAGCCGACCGAGCCTATCCCGCAGGCGTCGCTTGCGTTGATCCAGATCCTAATGTCGCCAAAGACGTATGAACCGTTGGTGATGGATCGGAAGGTGAGGACCGGCGGCGTCGAATCTACGATGAACCGGGACATCTGCTGGGCGCCATTGCCGAGCCTGTCGGAACTTGAGGTCGCCAGGATATGGGAGCCCTCCGGAAGGCCGGAGAGGTCGAACTCGCCCGAATAGTTGTTCCATGCCAGCCCGTCGAGCCGGTACCGCAGCTCCGATACTCCGGACATGTTGTCGGTCGCCCTCAGGGCCACCCTCGACGCATGGCTGACGTTCATGGTGTCGCCCGGGCCGGCGGCGAAGCTGGGCTTCCCGAAATCGACCGAAACCACGGGTGGCTGGACATCGAGGTTCATCTCCAGCAGCTGCACGGGCTGGTAATTCCCGGCCAGGTCACGGCTCCGGTACTGGATCTGCCTGGGGCCCTCCTGGCCGGACAAGACGAAACCCGTCGAGAAGACCTGCCACACATCGGTGTCGGCGAACCGGAAGAACAGCGTGTCTATGGATTCGTGGTTGAAGCTTATCTGGGTCGATTCGGAGACGTTCCAGCGGTCGTCGGGGCCGCCGCGGTATCTGGGCTCGCCGATGATTGGGGCCGAGAACGGGGGGACGGTGTCAACGGTGATGTTGTGGACCCTGGACCATGCCGTTGGGTGGCCAAGGGGGGTCCAGCCGCGCACCCTCCAGTAGTGGCACCCGTCGGAGAGCTTTTCCTGGGGCGCGATCGATGTGGCGGCGGTCCTGGCGGATAGCTCCGGGCTGCCAAAGGACCTGTCCTGGGAGAGCTGGAGCTCGTATTCCGACAACCCGTTGATGCCCGACCATGCAAACAGGGGCTGGCTTTGGTTGGTGTAGTTTCCGTCACGTGGGTCCATATCCCCGGGGGGCGGCGGAATGGGCTGGGCCTGGCAGACCATCTGTCCACCACTGTCACCGGCCCCGGCCACCAGGAAGAGCTCATCCAGCGGTTGCAGGTCCTGCACCAGAAGGGGGAACGACTGGCCGGGCCAAACGACCGTCCTGGCCAGGAGGCTCCCGTTGCGGTTCGAAAATGCCAAAAACTGCAGGGGCCCGGAAGATGATTCGGGTGCCAATAAATTGAGTTCCGCCATGCCCGACAGGGAGATGTTGATCCTCCAGCAACGGCCGGTCCATGGTTCCAGCGGGCCCTTGTCCTCCAATGATATGTTTCCAAGCTCGAGGGTGCTTACGGTGATGAACGGCGGATACTTGAATCCCATCGGGGAGCGCCAGGCCAGCCAGTCCCAGTAGATGGCCGTGAGGTTGCGCCCCAGCTGCTCGGGGAGGCTGACAAGGGGGTCCTTGGGGGAGGCGAGCATGGCCTGTGATAGGGAAGTGCCAAGCCCGGCGTCCAGGAACCTCCGCTCGCAAAAATCGACAAAGAGCCAGGAACATACCGCCTGGTCCGGGCCATATGCCCACGGAGAGATGAAAGGGACCTTCGGGTCGAGGCCATGCACGAACGGGTTGGCAAGCCCTGCCAGTCTCATTTCGCCCAAGAGCCCGTCTATGGACGGCTGCGAGGGCGCGATCTCGAATGCGGCCGCCCGCAGGCCCTCCAGCATGGCCATCCCTTCCCGGATGAACATGTTGGGCCCGGCGGGAGCTCCCCAGTGCCCCGTCTCGATGAGGCGGGCCATCTCCCTGGCGCAGATGTAGGAATTGATGTGCCCGTTCTCCCCCAGATCGATGCTCACTCGACCGCCGTTCTCCGTCATCCCCTGGTAGGTGGAGCCGTTGGTGACCCAGAACTCGAGGGCGGACGCGCCTTCCGGGGTCACAGCCACCCCAAGGGGTTCCCCAAGCCTCTTCATCTGTCTGAGGGCGTACTCCAGGTGGCCCGCGGTCTGGTCTAAAAGGTCCCTGGAGACCCATTCTCCCCGCGCAATGGCTGGCGCACCGTCTGGGCCGGGGCCCGTGGTGAAGTTGCGGCCGCTGCGGACCCAAATGACCTGGGGCAGGCCGCTTGGCTTCACCACGAGTATGTTGGGGCCGCCCGGGCTTGGTGGCGACGCCATCCATGCTCCCGGGCTGTATCTTTTTGTGTCCAGCCTGGAGACCGACTGGCCCTTGGACGGTGAAGGCCCGGGGTCCGATGCGGACCAGCATCCGCGGGTGGTGTTGCTGTTGCCGCCCCCCCAGCGCAGGAAATCAACAAGCTCGCCCCCGGGTTCGTAGAGCCCCAGCTCGTCCAGCGCGCCCAGGGAAAGCGTCGTGGAATTGCCCGAAAAATCCAAAAGGACGTAGTTTGAACCTTGAGTGACCGCTCCTCCGGGGAGAAGATAGGAATCGTTGTCGTAGGTGGTGAGCCTCCAGTCCTTGAGGTCCGTGATGTTGGAAGCCGCGCGGATCTCGACGAACGCACCCGGCGAGCCGGTTGCCCCGTATGCCGGCATGACCTCTGAAATGAAGACGGGAACGGCGGACATGGTATCGTTGATGATCGGGGGCGGATTGTGCCGCCCGCCGCCTCCTCCTTCCGGTTTGTGCAAAAGCATCGCGGCAAGGCCGCCGGCGACAAGCAGTATGGCGACTGCCACCGCGGCGACCTTGCCACTACGACCACCCCGCTCGGCCTTCCGTCCCTTTTGGTTTTGGGACGGTACATCGTCATGGGCATCCTCAGGGTCCGGTCGCTCCTCATCCTTGTTTTCCGACATGGAACCGCGCCGTACTTTCTATGAAATGTCCCGTATATAATCCTTGCCCAAAAGCCGATGGCTTCAAGGGATGTTGCTGTTCTCGCAATAATCGGGGCGCTCCCAGTCCCCGTGCCTTTCGCCCTCGATGTGTCCGCAATCCGCAACCACCTGCGCAGGGTCGAAGTCCGCCTCGGAAAGGGCCCGCGATGCGGCATCGGAGTTCTGGCGCAATGCGACGAAAAGGGCGGCCCTTTTGACGACATCGTAGCCGCTTTTGTCCAAAACCTCGGAGGCGGTGGCCATGTGCCAGGCGTCCTCGGTGACCTCCCAACCCAGGGAACCGAAGAGGCTGCCCAGGTTGTAGTAACGGTAGGCATCGCGGAAGTTCACCAGGTCCGAAAGAAGCAGCTGCCTTGCCTCGAGAGCCCTCCCGTCCATGCCGAGGCGGGTGCAGGATTCGGCCAAATCGAGCAAAGAGTGGGACAGAAAGACCACCGCCTGGAATGTGACCCTGGTGTCGAGGTGGTCCCAGAAACGGGGGCAGCTGCGGTTGGACAAGAGCATCTCGTAGTAGGCCCTTGCCGCCCATGCCGCCTCATCCCCGCGGCGGCACCCGGGCAATGTTGCGTCGAGGACGGCGCCGAAGCCGCCTGCCTCCCCCGGGCGGCCCGAAGCGGTCAGGAGAGGCGAAAAGACGAGCCTGTGGTATTCCAAAAGGAATCTTTCGAGCTCCAACCGGCCCGGGGATCTGCCCGGGGCCAGGCACCTTTCCAGCGCCTCGTACACCACCTTCCCCACGAACCGGGAGAGGCGGCCCTGGACCTTCATGAGCCCCTGTTTCCATATCTGCGAGAGCGGGCCCCGGTGGAAGGGGCGGGAGACCACCAGGCCGTCCCATCTGTGAATGCCGGTCCATCGCGTGTCCGATGGATATGCCACACCCTGGTCGATGTAATCGGACCAGGACGAAAAATCCCTCAGTCGGACGATGAACGGCTTGGATTCCAGCTCGCCCTCCCATGAGGGGAAGCTCCCGCGGAGCTTGCGCTCGAGGAATGTCGAATGGGACAGCATCTCGATGCCTGCGCCTCCAAATGTGCTTTTCAAGCGGCGGAAGCGCTCCCCCTGGTCGGCGGAACCCGCAAGAGATTCCAGGTCGCTGGCCATCGTAAGGTCGTAGGGTATCCCCTTCTCCTCCTTGCGTTCATCGGTCCTGCACGAGAGGGCCTCCTCCACCAGATCCTGGACCGTACCATGCTTGAACGCCCACCTGTCGCTAAGCTCCCTGTCCCGTCCGAAGACCGCCACCTTCTCGGTGTCGACCACCATCATGTTGGCGGAGAGCGCGCCCTGGGGCAGAGACATCCCGACGAACTGGCCGCGGTCCACCACGAAGAAAAGCATCCTCGGGCTGTGACCGTTGCGGCGGCGCTCGGGGAACTCGCAGTCGACGAACGACTGCACCACGCTCTGGCCAGCCCTCTCGGAGTAGAGGCTCTCCGGGAACCAGAATCCCAACGCGCGCGAAGAGCCGGCGGGACCGCCCCAGACATCCTTGTGGAGCCGAAACGCCAGAAGCGACAGGAAGCGTTGCTCCTGCGGGTCGGCATGAGGCAGGAGGACATGGAACGGGACAGTGGCCACCGGGTCGACCACCCGGTCCCTCACAAGCTCCCTGAACGCCTCAACCGATGCGGGCTGTTTCTCCGCAAGCATCTGCAGCGTGGCGGGCTCGATGTCGACGGAACAGAAGGGCGCGGGAACGCCGGGTGCCGGGGGCCGGGTGCCGGGGGCCGGGACGGAAACGGTCCTGTCTTTCCCTGTCCCCGCATCCCCACTCCCGGCCCCCGGCACCCGGCCCCCGGCACCCGCGTCCCGACTCCCCACTCCCGACTCCCGACTGCCGGGACCAACTTCAGAGAACAGTTTCCATATCGCCCCGTAGAATCTTAGCATGGCATCGGTCCAGTTGTCGCCCTTTATCAGCTCGTCGCCCATCCGAAGGGATACGGGAGAGCGCCTCTCGGCGAAGACGGGCGGGCTTTGGGGGCTTCCGGGACGGCGGAGGATGACGTCCCCCGGCTGGTAGGCGTGGAAATGGAACGACACCCGCATCTGCATGGACGGCCCCGGGCCTCGAAAGGGACGGGCCGCAATAAAGCTTTGCGAATGAGGACCGGGCAAAACTGTTGCCTGTTTCTGGAGGAGAGAGAAAAGTGTTTTCTACTACCTCCAGGCTACCCTCAGCGGGAGACAAAGAGCGGATGCCTGAGCTGAGGAAGGACTACGTCACTAACGGCTGGGTGGTCATATCCACGGAGCGCGGGGCGCGCCCAATCGACTTCAAGAAGCCCGATTTCTGCGCCCCCCCTGCTGCCTCGCCGGACTGCCCGTTTTGCACCGGCAACGAGAAGAAAACGCCAAAGGAGATAATCGCTTACCGCACGGCCGGCACAGAACTCAACTCGCCGGGCTGGTGGGTGCGGGTGGTGCCCAACAAGTTCCCCGCCCTGAAGGTCGAGGGCGACGTCAACCACCAGGTCAACCACCTCTTCACCTGCATGAACGGCATCGGCGCCCACGAGGTGGTCATCGAGACCCCTGACCACTGCTCCTCGATAGCCACACTTCCGGACGGACAGGTGCAGGAGATAGTCAACGCCTACAAGGACCGCTACAACGATCTTGCGAGGGACAGGAGGCTCAAATACATCCTGATATTCAAAAACCACGGAAAGGAGGCGGGAGCTTCCCTCCTTCATCCCCATTCGCAAATAATTGCCACGCCGATTATACCCAGGCGCATAATGGACGAGCTGGAGGGCGCGCGCAACTACTGGTACTCCACGGGCGGCAACTGCATATTCGACGACATAATCAAGCGCGAGCTGGAGGACAAAGAAAGGATAGTCTACGAGACAGACGCCTTCGTCGCCCTCTGCCCGTATGCCGCGCGCTTTCCGTTCGAGGTATGGGTCCTGCCCAAGAACCACGACCCCATATTCGAGGACGTCGGGGACGAGGAGAGGGAAAAGTTCGCCCACATCCTAAAATGGGTGCTGAAAACGATGTACAACCGACTGGGCAACCCACCATACAACTACTACATTCACACGGCGCCCTCGGACCGCAACGACTACCGATTCTACCACTGGCACCTGGAGATAATGCCGCGGCTGTCGCAAGCGGCGGGCTTCGAGAGGGGGACCGGATTTTACATCAACTCGGTGACGCCCGAGGACGCTGCGCGGCTTTTAAGAATGGGGCCGGAATAGAGAAAACGGCAGCAGGCAGCAAGGCAGAATGGCAGAAGGGGAAGGATTCGTGCTCGTCCCTTTCTGCCTGCTGCCATTCTGCCTGCGGCCTTTAACAACTGCTCTGCGTCAGTCGCTCAGTTTGAACTTTAACAGCTTGCCTTCTCTCATCTGAGACAGCTTTCCCTCGCGGGCCAGCCAGCCCAGGGCGCCAAAGACTTCCTCGTTGGAA
>Ga0315273_10003655_pt1 | contig 18576 bp, 15 predicted proteins | sample YL17G02_0_MG_FD_205753 | JGI IMG/M metagenome (GOLD analysis project Ga0315273, IMG submission 205753) | Sediment microbial communities from Yellowstone Lake, YNP, Wyoming, USA - YL17G02_0 | ecosystem: Environmental > Aquatic > Freshwater > Lake > Sediment | place: USA: Wyoming | collected...
CGGAGGGCGAGGCCGTCGTCCTCACTCTCGACGACGACATACCCCGCGATCTCACCGTCGACCTCGCCGACGAAGACGTCGGCGCGGTCGAGCAGCTCCAGAAACTCCGCGGTGTGGTAGCGCTCCGGATGCCCGGCCGCCGCCGCGAGGGGGTGCAGTGTCTCCTCGGCGAGCAGCAGGAGCATGCTACGGTCGGTGTCCCGCACGGTCCGGATCTCACACAGCGCACGTTCCATGGTGGCCTCCCGTGACGGTGAAGCTGCTATGTCGGGAACGAGCCGAACACCTTGACCCATGGCAGCTTGCAGGCCAGACACTTGAGCGCCTGTTCGACGGCGGGGTCGGAGAGCCGGCCTTCGATGTCGATGAAGAACATGTACTTCCCGAGGCCCTCTCGCGATGGTCGTGACTCGACCCTTGTCAGGTTCACGTAGCGATGGGCGAACTCCGAGAGGATGAGCAGCAGGCTGCCCGGCTGGTCGGCGCCGATCGTGCAGACGAGGCTCGTCTTGTAGCGCGCCTCGAGGTCTTGCGGGGCTGGCGCCTTGCTGAGATACACGAAGCGTGTCTCGTTCTCGACGGAGTCCTCGATGTCGTCGCGAAGCACGATGCACTCGTACATCGCCGCCGCCAGACTGGTGCCGATCGCCGCCCAGGGACGGTCGACCCGGCTCACGATGCGCACGGCGTCGGCCGTCGAGTTGGCCGCCTCATGCTCCACCTTGGGCAGATGCGTGTCGAGGAACTGGCGGCATTGGCCGTAGGCATGCGGATGACTGATGACCTTGGTGATGCGGTCCAGTTCAAGCGGCGTGCGTGTGATGAGCTGGTGGCGGATGGGGTGGACCGTCTCGCGCACGACGAACAGGTCGTCGAAGTCGAAGGCCAGCAGATCGAGCGTGATCGCCACCGAGCCCTCGAGCGAGTTCTCGATGGGCACGATCCCGAGCACCGCGTCGTCGTTGCGCACGGCGAGCATCACCTCGCGGATGGACGGATGCGGGAAGGGGTGGAGCCCCTCTCCGGGTGGATTCGCGAGAAGGGCTTCCTCGGTGAACGTCCCCTCGGGGCCCAGGAAGGCCACTCTGCTCAGTGCTGTCGTCACAGCGTCTCCAGCCCTCCGTGTGGGTGCGCGGCTACCTCGCTAGCGTATCAGGTGCCTCGGCGGTCGTCGCCGGTCTCCCAGTCGAAATCGTCGGCGAGGCGTTCGAAGGCGGGTCTCGGGCTGGTGTCCGCCGCGGGGGCCCGGGGCGCCTCGTCGCCGACGGGCTGCTCGCCGGGCCCCGGAGGGGCGTCTGATGTGGGGGCCGGCGTCACGGCTGGAACGTCGCGGCCGGAGGGAGGACGCGGACCCGCGGTGAGTCGCGCGCCGCTGCTCTCGGGCAGAGGCCGGGGCACAGCCTCGGCGACCGCCTGCTGCTCCTCCGGTGAAAGGTCGCGGTCGGGGATCCCGTCGCGCAGGTACTTGACGTACACGCGCGCGAAATCGCGCGCCGCGATGGTGCTGAGCACGATGCCGGAGCGATGGTCGTCGAGGAGCGCCAGGGAGGCGCTCTGCTCGCCACCGGCGTCGCGAAAGGCGTCGTAGCGCACGACGGCGCGATTGGTGATCGTGTCGTTGAGCCGCGCCCTGTGCCCCTCCAGTTCCCCGGTGAGGATCTCGACCGCTTCGCGCATGTTGCGCACCTGCGAGTCGAGGCTCTCCATGTGCGCCACGATGTCGCGTTGCTCGTGATGTCCGAGGACGACTGTCTGGGCGCGGCGCAGACGCCGGACACTCCTCCAGAGGGCGATCACGAGCACCACAAGGAGGAGAGCCAAAGCCCCGGCGGCCAGCGCCGCGTAAGGGGCGATATCGCGCGCCGTCTGCATGCGCCGCTACTGGAGCTTGAGCAGGATCTTGTAGGATCCGTTGTTGTTGGTCGTCACACGTTCGCCGGGCACCGGGCCGACCGTGATCTTGAGGGTCGAGACGCGGCCGAACGCCTCAGCCGGGATGTCGAAGCCCTTGAGGACGACGCTCTCGGTCTTGCCGGCGGCGATGGTGCTGATGGTCCCGGTCTGCGTGAGGACCGCCCCTCCAGGGAGCTTGATCTCGCCCTTGACGGAGACGTTCTGCTCGGCGCCGTCGCCCTGGTTCTGCACCATGACCGCGAACCCGAGGTCCGCCGTGACCGGGATCGCGGCGTTCCTCCCGGTCTGGCGCAGTTCGATGTCCGCCGGCTGGGCGGTCAAGCTCAGCAGCGCCACCCCGTGGCGGCCGACGAGCTTGGCCGACTTGCCGACGCTGCTGAGCATCGCTTCGATGCCGGCTGTGTCGAACGTGTTAGCCGTTAGGTAGTAGGTGGCGGTGGGGACCGGCACGTCAGACACGCCCTGGTCGCTCATCACCGTCCGCGTCTGCCCGTAGAAGCGACTCATGTAGTACGCATCCGGCCCGGAGAAGTAGCCGCCGAGGGCGACGACCTTGCCGGGGCTGACCGTCTCGACGTCGAGACTCGCCAGCAGGGTGGCCTGCAGCAGCTTGTAGCCCTCGGCGCGGACCTTCATGCCCTCGGCGAAGACCGCTTGCTCGGTCGCCAAGGTGCCGGGTGGCTGGAGACCCTCGGCGCGCGCGGCGATCTCGTTCTGTTTGACGCTCAGCTCGTCGAGCTTGGCGATGAACTCTTTGCGCGAGTACTTGGTGGGATTGCCGACGATCTTGTCGAGCTGCTTGCCCAGTGCGGCCGAGTCGTCGACCGCCGTGGTCACCGCCCCGAGGTAGGTGCGGTAGGAGTCGACTTTGTGACTCTGCTGGCAGCTTCGCGCCCCCCAGGCCAAGACGAACACGAGCACGAAGAGGATCGCCGCGAGGATGGCGATACGCTGCAGGCGCGTGCGCTTGCGGTCGGGGCGACGGCGCCGAGGGGGTGGAGGGGACGAGCTCGGGGCGTTGAGCGGAGCACTACCCGTGGTACCGGCCTCAAGAGAATCCACTCCGCGAGCTCCTGTTCAGTGTGAGGCTGGTGGGCGAGGCGGGACTTGAACCCGCACGCACGTAAGTGCACTAGACCCTGAACCTAGCGCGTCTGCCAATTCCGCCACTCGCCCAGCCGCTCGTACAGGGATGGGATTGTACCATACCGAATACTCAGTCGAACGAAAGAGGCCACCTCCTCAATGCCCGCCGCAGCTCACAGCACGACACCCCTCAATACGGACTGGCGCGAGCGCTACCAGCTGATCGGCAAGATCGGCAGTGGCGGCTTTGCCGACGTCTACGAGGCGGAGGACCTGACGCTCGATCGGCGTGTGGCGCTGAAGATCGTCCCCGAGGGCCGCGGCATGTCGGCGCGCGTGCTGCGCGAGGTCCAGGCCGCCGCGGCGCTGTCTCACCCCAACATCGTCGCCCTGTACGACTGGTTCGGTGACGGCGAGCGCAGCTTCATCGTCTGGGAGCTCGTCGAGGGCGAATCGCTGGATCGTCTGCCCCGGAGCCTCGGCGACGCTGACGTCGCCGCCGTCGGCGCCGAGCTGCTCGAGGGCCTCGCCTACGCTCACAGCCAGGGCATCGTGCATCGCGACGTCAAGCCGCAGAACGTGATGCTCGACGCGGAGGGCCATGTGAAGGTCATGGACTTCGGCATCGCCCTCTTGTTGAACACCGACTCGCTCACCAACGAGGGCGACGTCATCGGCACAGTCGCCTACATGTCGCCCGAACAGGCGTCGGGGCGCCGCGTCGGACCGCCCAGCGACGTCTACTCCGCGGGGATGGTCCTGTACGAGCTGCTCGCCGGCGAGCATCCGCTGCGCGGAGACACGCCGGCCGAGACCTTGGCCAACGTGGCCGCCGCGCGCCTCCCGTCGCTGGCCGTGCCGCGCCCGGACCTGGCGGACGGTCTCGTCGGGCTCATCGACGACGCCTGCGCTGCGCGGCCCGCGGATCGCCCCACCGCGGCCGAGCTGGCCATGGCGCTGCGCGACCTGCTCGAGAGCAGCGCTCTGAGCGCCCGCCGGTGGCAGCGCATACAGGGGCGCGCGCGGCCGCTGCTGCGGGTCGGACCCGCGGTCGAGCGTCTCGGGGGAGCCGGCCTGGCGACGGTGGCTGCGGCCGTCGTCCTCCAGTCCCTCCCGGCCTACCCGCAAGCCTGGATTGTGCCGCTGCTCGCGCTCTGCGCCGCCTTCTGGGCGGTCGTCCCTCGGGCGGGCTTGGCCTGGCTGCTCGGGGTGCTCGCCTTCCCCCTCTTCAACGTGTCGCTCAGCGTCGGCTTTGCGTACCTTGTCCTCGCGATCGCGGCGTTCCTCATCGGGCGCACGCGGCCCGTCGTCGTCGTGTGGCCGGTGTTCGCCCTTCTGCTTGCACCGCTGTATCTCACCCTGCTGGCGCCGGCCGGGGCCGTCCTTCTGGGCCGCGTCCGCGGCCCTCTGACCGCCGCCTGGGCCGGCGCCTTCACTTTCCTGTACCTGGTCCTGGTGCGCGACCCCGGGCCGTTCACGATGTACCAGTCACGACCCGCGCTGGCCCGGGTCCTGGCCGCGGCGGGCGACCCCATCGCCGTCGTGTCGCGTCTGCTGCAGGTGCTTCTGGCGCCCGCCGGGCTGGTGCAGATGCTCGTCTGGGGTGGCATGGCGGTCGTGCTCGCCTTTGCCTTCGCGGCGCGCGGACTCGAGCTCCGACTCTGGCTCTGGGCGCTGTGCTTTGCCGCCGTCTGCCTCATCTACACCGTCGTGCCCGGGATCGCCTGGGGCGTTCCCGTGACACTCATGCCCCTGCTGCTCGATGTGGTCGCCGCGGCGGCCGTGATAATCTTGCCGTTGGCGTTGTGGGCCGACGGCTTGCCGGAGGAGCTTGATGGCGAACATCTTCAAAGGGATTGAGAGAAAGCTCGAAGGCCTGGTGGAGGGTGGCTTCGGGCGTGCCTTCAAAGCGAGCGTGCAGCCGGTCGAGCTGGCGCACAAGCTCGCCAAGGAGATGGGCGATCACAAGACCGTCGGCGTCGCCAACGTCTACGTCCCCAACGAGTTCGAGGTCTACCTGGGGCGCGAGGACTTCCAGCATCTCTCATCCTTCGCCGATTCCCTGAAGACGGAGCTCAGCAGCTACGTCGTGGCGTTCGCTCAGCGCGAAGGATGGACGCTGGTGAGCCCTCCGCGCATCGAGCTGCGTCAGGACGACGACCTGCATCTCGGCGAGTTCGGCATCGGCACGCGCACGGTGAACGAGCCGCCGAGCGCCGCTGCGCCGGCGGCGGCCCCTGTTGCCGCGCTCCCCGTGGCCGCCCCGGGGCCGCTGCTGGACCAGACCGTGCTGTATCAGGTACCCCCGGCGCCCGTCACGCCGCCCGCGCCGCGCGACGGCTCCCGGGCGGCGCTGCGCGGCGCGCAGGGCCGGTGGGAGCTGCGTGATGTGGTCACCGTCATCGGGCGCAGCCGTCGCTGCGACATCGTCATCGACGATCCCAACGTCTCACGTCAGCACGCCGAGGTCCGGCGTCAGGAAGACGGCTACGTCGTGCGCGATCTCGGTTCCACCAACGGCCTGCGTCTGAACCGGCGCGACGTCAAGCAGGCTACGCTCACGCATGGCGACCGTATCGAGCTGGGGACGACCGAGCTGCTCTTCGAGCGGCTGCCTTGAGGCGAGGCCCTGGGTGAACACGGCGCTGGCGCGCTGTGCTCGTGAGCCGCGTCGGAGGCGGCCGTGATCGACATCGATATCGTCCTTCTGGTCCTGAAGATCAGCATCCTGGTCTTGCTCTACCTCTTCATCTGGAGAGTCGTGAGGGCCGCGCTCGGGGACGTCAAGGGAGGCGTCGCCGCGGTGACGCCCGCCCCAGACGTCGCGCTGCCGGCTGCCGGCCGGCCGCCGTTGGTGTTCTCGCCGGAGGATCGCCAGACGCGCCGCGATCAGCGCGTCAGCGAGCGCACGATGAGCGGGGAGAGCAGCGACTTCGGGCCGCATATCCATCCCAGGCTGGTGGTCGAGCAGAGCGCGATCGTGCCCGCCGGCGTGGTGTTCCCCCTGGCGGGCTGGGTCACCGTGGGCCGGGCGCCCACGAGCAACATCGTTCTCGACGAGACGTGCGTCTCTGGAACTCATGCGCGCCTGCTGCCGCGGGGGCAGTTCTACTTTGTCGAGGATCTGGGCAGCACCAACGGCACCTTCGTCAACGGCAAGCGGGTGACGGATGCCCAGCTGAAGTATGAGAGCCGGCTGCGCATCGGCGACACTGTCTTCCGCTACGAGGAGTGACCGCCCCGTGACGCTCGTCGCCAGGTACAGCGCGCTCAGCGACATCGGACTGCACCGCAAGACCAATGAGGATGCCGTCGTCGTGGCGCCGCCGCTCTACGCCGTTTGCGACGGTATGGGCGGCGCCCAGGCCGGCGAAGTCGCCAGCGGTCTCGCCGCCGAGACGCTGGCCGCCGGCGTCGCCGCCGGCCTCTCGCTGCTCGCCGCCGCGGAGGCGGCCAACGCCGCCGTCTTCGCGCGCGCTCGGGACGACAGTGCCCACGCCGGCATGGGCACGACCCTCACCGCCGTCCTCCTCGAGGGCGACACTGGCCACTTCGTGCATGTCGGCGACAGTCGGGCCTACCTCTGGCGCGACGGAGAGCTCGTGCAGGTGAGCGAGGACCATTCGCTGGTCGCCGAGATGGTGCGGGGCGGGCGCCTCACCGAAGAGGAGGCGGCCGTGCATCCGCATCGCAGCGTCCTCAGTCGCGCTTTGGGCACAGAGTCCGCGGTGCGTCTCGACGAGTTCACCGTCGATCTGCGCGTGGGCGACGTTCTGCTGCTCTGCAGCGACGGGCTCAGCGGTCCCGTGGCAGCGCCCGCCATCGCCCGCGCCCTGAGCCTTCGCGATGTCGACGAGGCGGCCGGGAAGCTGGTCCACGAGGCGCGCCGTCAGGGAGGGCCAGACAACATCACGGCGCTCGTTCTGCGCTTCGAGGCAACGCCTGCGGAGGTGGCCGAGGCGGCGGTCACCGGCGGCGTCGCCGCCCGCGGCGACGCCGTGCCGGACGCGGGGGGGACTGGCCCATCCGTGGACGCCGACCTGCCGGGAGCGGAGTCCTTGGCCGCGCCGGCAACGGGCGCGGCGCGACCCCGCCGCCTGATCTCACTCGCCGTCCTTCTCGCGGTCCTCTGCGTGGCGGGTCTCGTCGGGGGCGTGATCATCAGCAGCGTGTTCTACGTGAGCGTCGACGAGGGCAGGCTGGCCGTCTTCAGTGGCCTGCCGGTCGAGGTCGGCCCCGTGCCGCTGCATGCCGTCTATCGCTCCAGCGCCCGTTTGGACTCGTCGCTTTCGCAACGGGAGCGGGCCGTCGTGGACGCCCGGGGACTGCGTGGCAAAGACGATGCCATGGATCTGGGCCGCGATCTGGGGATGTGGCCGTGAGCCGGCGGAATCTCGAGCTCGTCTTCCTCGCGGTCGCCGCGGTCGTCAGTACGATGGCCTACGTCTCCGTGTACGCCGGGCGGTACCATGAAGTCAATCGGGTGTCGCTCATCTATGGGCTCGTGTTCGCCGGGGTCTTCGTCGGGCTGCACCTGCTGCTGCGCGTCGTGCTGCCCCAGGCAGACGCCTTTCTGCTTCCGATCACCGCGCTTCTGGCGGCGATCGGCCTGGCCGAGATCTTCCGCATCCGGCCGGCACTCGCCCTGCTCCAAGGTCAATGGCTGCTGGTGGGGGCTGGTCTCTTCGTCCTCACCGTGCTCCTGGTACGCGATCACATGAAGCTCGACCGGTATCGCTACATCATGGGGGCGCTGGGTCTCGGGCTCCTGGTGCTCACGATCGTCCTGGGCACCACCATCAACGGCTCCAAGCTCTGGATCCGTGCCTTCGGCTTCTCCATCCAGCCGTCGGAGTTCGCCAAATTGGCCATCGTGATCTTCCTCGCCGGCTACCTCAACGACAAACGCCTGCTGCTCTCGGTGCCCACGCGCCACGTGCTCGGCGTGCCGGTGCCGGCGACGAAGTACTTCGGCCCCCTGCTGGTCATGTGGGTCCTGTCGCTGGCGATGCTGGTGTTCATGAAGGACTTCGGCATGTCGCTCCTCTTCATGGCGATCTTCGTCGCGCTCATGTACATGGCGACGTCGCGCATCGTCTACGTGATCCTCGGCGGGGGCCTCTTCGCCGCCGCCGCCGCCCTCTCGGTCATGATCGTGCCGCATGTACAGGACCGCTTCAACGTGTGGCTGGACCCATGGCCCCACGCGTCGACGACGGGCTATCAGCTTCTGCAATCCCTGTTCACCATCGCCGACGGCGGCCTTCTCGGGGCCGGCCTCGGGCGTGGCTTTCTGCTGTATTCCAACCGGCAGCCGGTCGTCCCCGACCTGCAGACGGACTTCATCTTCGCCGCGCTCGCCAACGAGACGGGGCTGCTTGGCGCCGTGGCCGTCGTGCTCCTGCTCCTGCTGTTCGTGTGGCGTGGCTTCCACATCGCCGTCTGGGCGCCTGATGGCTTCTCCAAGTTGCTGGCGGCCGGACTCGCCGTCGCGTTCGGTCTGCAGACGTTCATCATCCTTGGCGGCGTCACCCGTATGATCCCGCTCACCGGCATCACGCTGCCTTTCATGAGCTACGGCGGAAGCTCCATCGTCGCTAATCTCGCGCTCGTCGCCCTGCTGCTGATGATCTCGCACCGCACCTACGTGGTGCGCCAGGGGACCGACCTCCAGCGCCGGCGACTCGCCGAGCGAGGCTAGGGGGCCGGGGTGAACAAGGCCATCGGACGCCTCTTCGTGATCGGCGCAGTCCTGTTTGCGGCGCTGATCGTCAACCTGACCTGGATCATGGCCGTGCGTGCCGACTGGTACGCGGAGCGGCCCGAGAACAGGCGCGCCCTGGCCGAAGAGCTCAAGATCAAGCGCGGCGTCATCACCGGCTTCGACGGGTCGGTGATCGCCGCTTCTCGGCGGCGCTCGGGCTACTACGCCCGCGAGTATCCCCAGGGAGCGCTGGCGCCGCAGCTGGTCGGCTACAGCAGCGTGCGCTACGGGCGCAGTGGCATCGAGCGGAAGCTGAATGGCGAGCTCACCGGCCAGACCTCCGCGCTCAGTCTGGAGAACTGGGCCGACCGGCTGCTGGGGCGGCGGCCCGAGGGCGCCGCCGTCAAGCTCACGCTGGTACCGGCCGTGCAGAGGGCGGCGCAGCAGGCGCTCAAAGGCCAGAAGGGCGCCATCGTGGTCCTCGATCCGAAGACGGGAGCGCTGATCGCCTCGGCCTCGGCGCCGACCTTCGACCCCGCGGATCTGGAGGATTCGTGGGAGCGACTCAGCCAGGACGCAAACGCTCCGCTCCTGAACCGCGCCACACAGGGCCTCTACACGCCGGGCTCGGCCTTCAAGGTCGTGACGGCCGCCTCCGGCCTCGACAACGGCAAGGTCACGCCCGACGCCGCGTTCGTCGACACGGGCACCTACGTGGTGTTCGGCGGCAAGGTCACCAACTACGGCGGCGAAGTGTACGGCCCCAACGATTTCACGACTGCCTTGACGTACTCCATCAATACCACGTTCGGCAAGGTGGGGAATCTGCTGGGTCGCAAGCGGCTGATCTCATCCATGGAGAGGTTCGGGTTCTACAAGACGCCGCCGCTGCCGCTGCCGCAGGGTGAGGTCCTGCCCAGCGGTCGCTACGACGAGAAGGGCATCCTTGCCCCCGACGCCTTCATGGATCCTCTGGCCGTGGCCTGGGCGGCCTGTGGCCAGGAGCAGGTCCTGGCCACGCCCCTGCAGATGGCCCTGGTCGCCGCGGCCGTGGCCAACGGCGGCCGCATCATGGAGCCGTACTACCTCCAGGAGGTCGTGGCTGCCTCGGGCAACGTGCTGCAGAAGGCGCAACCGCGGCAGTGGCTCGTGGCCATGAAGCCCGCGACCGCCCTCGAGCTCAACGCCATGATGCAGCGCGTCGTCAATGTGGGTACCGGCACGGCGGCGGCGCTCGAGGGCATCCAGGTGGCCGGCAAGACGGGTACGGCCGAGCGTGGCGACGGCAGCAACCTGGCATGGTTCATCGCCTTCGCGCCCGCGGACGATCCGCAGGTGGCGATCGCGGTCGTGATCGAAGACACCCAGTCGACCGGCGGAGAAGCGGCTGCGCCGCTCGCCGCCGCCGTGATCAGAACGGCTCTGGCACAGCCGGAGCTGCCATGAGGCAGCGAGCCGGCGTCCCAGCCCGAACCTGTCAGCGACGAGCGAGGTGACCAGACGTGAGTGATGTGTTCCAGCCAGACCAGTTGGTCGGCGGTCGGTACCGTGTGGTGCGCAAGATCGGCGGCGGCGGCATGGCCGACGTGTACCTTTGTGAGGATCTCACCCTCGGCCGTCGCGTGGCGATGAAGGTACTGCTGCAGCGGCTCCTGAACGACCCTACGTTCGTGGAGCGGTTCCGGCGAGAGGCAAAGGCGGCGGCGGGGCTGAACAGCGCCAACGTGGTCGGCGTCTACGACTGGGGCGAGCTCGAAGACGCGTACTACATCGTCATGGAGTATGTGGAGGGGGAGACCCTCAAGGACCTTGTCCGCCGCCAGGGCCGGCTCAGCGGAGGTGAGGCCGTCCGCATCGCCCTCCAGCTTCTCACGGCAGTGGCGTACGCTCACAGGCGCGGCATCATCCACCGCGACATCAAGCCGCAGAACGTGATGCTCGACCGCGACGGCAACGTCAAGGTGATGGACTTCGGCATCGCGCGCGCCGGGGATTCCGGTATGACCGAGGTCGGCTCGGTCCTCGGCACCGCCCAGTACCTCGCGCCCGAACAGGCACAAGGGCAGCAGGTCGACGAGCGCTCCGACCTCTACTCCGTCGGGATCGTGCTCTACGAGATGCTCACCGGGACGGTGCCGTTCAAGGGCGATACCGCCGTGACCGTGGCGCTCAAGCACGTCAACGAGGCGCCTGCCGAGCCCTCCCAGATCGTGCCCGGCATGCCGTATGCACTCAACCAGATCGTGCTCAAGGCCATCGCCAAGGACCGTGACGCCCGCTACCAGACCGCTGACGAGTTCGCCCGTGATCTGCGTTCCGCTCAAGCCGGTGGTCCACTGATCGCGGCGGCCTACGACCCGAGTGCGGAGCAGACGCGACTCATGACCGTGCCCGGCGGCGCCACCGTGATGCCCGCGGGGCCGCTGGATGAAGTGGTCTCCGAGCGCCGCCGCACGCGCCGCGCGTGGCCGGTCGTGCTGCTCGTCGCCGTGTTGCTGCTCGCCATCGGCGGCGCCGCCTACGGGCTCATGCGCGCCATGGACGGCGGCGGGGTGGCCGTGCCCTCCGTGGTCGGACAGAGCACGGCCGCGGCGATCGCGACGCTCAAGGAGGCCGGCTTCGCAGCGACGGTCGCCGGCGAGGAGTTCTCGGATGAGTACGCGGCGGGCGACGTGGTCCGTCAGGCGCCGACGGCCGGCACTGACTTGCGCAAGGGGGATACAGTCGATCTCTACGTGAGCAAGGGCGCCGAGACGCTCAGCCTGGAGGACTTCAAGGGCTGGTCGGCCGCGGAGGTCCGCGACTGGCTGAAGGGGAATGGGCTGAGCGGGGTGGAGAAGACCGGGAAGTCGGCCGCCGTGGAGACGGGACTGGTGTTCAAGCAGGAGCCTGCGGCGGGAGCCGATGTGAAACGCGGCGACTCGATCACCTACTGGGTCAGCAGTGGCGCCCCCGAGGCGACCGTGCCGGATCTGACGAACATGACGCAGGCGCAGGCCGAGGCGGCGCTGTCGGCGGCCAAGCTCAGAATCGGCGCCGTGACCACCGAGGCCAGTAGCGCCGTGCCGACGGGGCTGGTGATCCGGCAGGATCCGCCGGCGGGCGCCAAAGTCGCGAGAGACGCGGCGGTGGCCGTCGTCGTCTCGAGCGGTGCTCCTTCGCCGTCGCCCAGCCCGACGCCGACACCGTCGCCCAGCGGCGTCACCGATCTGGTGACGATCCCCAACGTCTACACGATGGACTCCGGCACGGCGACGGCGACACTCGAGTCGGCGGGCTTCACGGTCACGATCCGCAAGAAGGCGAGCTCTCAGGCATCAGGGACGGTCATCGCCGTGTCTCCGGATGTCGGGCAGAGCGCGCCGCGGGGCTCGAGAGTCGTGCTCGTGATCGCCAAGTAGGAGGTCGTGCCCGCACGGGCGGAAGGGGCCTTGCGGCCTCGCCCGCCCGTGCGTGAACCGGCGGGCCGCGCGTCAGACCCAGCCTTCGGCCTGCAGCAGCGGTATCAGAAAGTACAAGACGAAGCCCGCGGAGCCACCACACAGGCTTGCTTCAGCGCTGATCATTGACGATGCGCGGGCCACCCGGGTATCCTCGCTGCGCCCGTCGGGATCCCGGCGGCGAAAGGATGTGACGCGTTTCCGTGGACGACGAACCTGGTTCGTTAGCCCTCTCAGAGCTCGAGGACATGAGCGTCCTGGACAGTACCGGCATGACGGTCGGCGAGGTGCTGGACGTGGTCGTTCGGTCGACCCCCGAGACGCCTGTCGTCACCGGCTTCTTCGTCGGACGCGACGACGACCAGCTCCGCGTCTCGTGGGAGCAGATCAAGGAGATCGACGTCGACGCCGAGACCCTGCGTCTTGGCTGCGCCGCCGGCGATCTCGAGCCTGCCTCGCTGAGCGGGGACGAGTTGGCGCTGGTCGATTCGGTCCTCGACAATCAGGTGCTCGACATGCGGCGCAAGGTCTTTCTGCGCGTGCAGGATGTCCTGCTCGGGGCCGGAGAAGGCGTGCTCCTGGTGAGGGGCATCGACGTCAGCTCGGTGGCTCTGGCCCGGCGCATCGGTCTCGGCTTTCTGACCCGTCGCCTCTCGCGGCGCAGCGACGACTTTGTGCCATGGCGGGATGTGAACCTCATCTCTCTGCGTCTTTCGAGCCTCAACTTCATCGAGGCGTTCGCCGAGCTCGCCGAGCTGCACCCGGCAGACATCGCCGACATCATCAGCCAAGTCGGTCCGCGGGAGCGCGCGGCGGTGCTGGCCGCGCTCAACACCGGCCTCGCCGCCGACACCCTGCAGGAGCTGGACGGGCCGTTGTGCAGCGCGGCGCTCCAGGAGATGCTGCTCGAGCGGGCCGCGGCGGTCCTCGAGAAGATCGAAGCCGATCGTGCCGCCGACATCCTCAGCGACCTGCCGGACGCCCTCGCCCAAGAGCTCCTCGCCCTGCTGCCCGCCGAGCGCGAGGAGGATCTGCGCGAGCTGGCCAGTCATCGCGAGCACACCGCTGGGTCCCTCATGACGACGGACTTCGTGGCGCTGCCCGTGAACGCGGGCGCCGGGGAGGCCCTGGCGTGGATCCGGCGCGAGCAGCCGGAGCAGTACGCGATGGCGTACCTCTACCTCGTTGACGACGAGGGACGGCTGGTGGGTGCGACGACCCTGCGGGACGTCGTGCTTGCCGATCCCGAGACACCTCTGGCCGGCATCATGGACGACGACATCGTGCAGATCGCCGCCGATGCCGACGAAGAAGAGGTCGGTCGTCTCATGACGAAGTACGACCTCCTCGCGATCCCGGTCGTCGACGGGGAGCGCCGGCCGCTGGGTATCGTGACGCTGGACGACGCCCTCGACGTCGTCCTGCCCGAGGACTGGAAGCAGCGGCTGCCGAGGCTCTTCCGCTAGTCGTCAGCGGCCGGCCGTCAAGGCCGGCGGTCGCCTTACACGGGCTGCGTGGCCATCCCCCCATCCGCACGACGCTCCCAGAGTACGCTGTGGCGCGGGATCTCCACGATCGTCGCCAGCTCGAGGCGGAAGCGCGCCACGTCGCCTTTCACCTGCACGATCTGAAAGCCGCCGCCCTCGAGCACCTCGGGGTGGAAGAGGTTGGACTCACGCAGGTAGGCGTGAAACGGGTCGCCGGGGCGTGTGCGGCGCCGCCCGAACGCTTCCAGGGCGGCGACACGGCGGTGCTTCAGCGCGGCCTCGAGCTCTTGCAGGAGGAACTGGAAGCCGCGCAGGTAGTCCTCGTCGTGAAAGTACGAGCACATGAGCACGTAGGCGTCGGGGGAGGGAGGGCCGGCCGGCAGGCAGCCGGCGCGAGGCACAAGCCGGGCGGCGGCGGCGTGCATGTAGCCGATGACGGAGCCTCCCTCGAGGAGGGCGCGTCCGAAGAATCCGGCTTCGGCCTCGGCTTCGCGCTCCCAGGAGCAGCGCAGGTCGGGAGCGCCGGGGGCGTTGCGGGCGACCTGCCACCACACGCAGTCGCGGCAGACAGGCGCAAGCAGCCCGCGGGTCGTGGAGTTGAGGTCGATCGCCCTCATTGGATCACAACCTGTCCGGGCTCCCGGCGTTGCAGAGGTCGCTTACCGCGACCTTCTCCGGTCGGCGCCCTGTTGCCGTCGAGGACGTGGGCCTTCACGTCCCGGTGAACCTCCTGGGAGTATACTGCGGTGGCGCCGGCCGCCGGAAGGCCGGGGCGGTGTTTGCCACTCCCTCATGGGCTCGCCTATACTCCTGCACGCGAAGGGTGTTCGCCCCATGGTCCCCGGACACTGGACACGATGAGCGCCACCACCAACGACATCACGATCTACCGCGCCGACTGGGTGCTGCCCGTGTCGGCGCCCGTCCTGCCAGATGGAGCGCTGGCCGTGAGCGGCGAGCGGATCTTGGGCTTGGGCCCAGCTGCCGAGCTCATCGCCGCGCATCCATCGGCGGCGGTCGTCGACGTGGGTCCGGCGATCATTATGCCGGGCTTCGTCAACTGCCATTGCCACACCGAGTACACGTCCTTCCGCGGCATCCTCGACGATCTCGAGTTCGGCGACTGGATCATCAGCCTCGTCGACGTGAAGGCGTCGCTGACGCCGGAGGAATACCTCGTCAGCGCCCGGCTCGGCATGATCGAAGCCATTTCCTCGGGCATCACCACATTGGCCGACACGAGCTACGGGGGCGCGGCTTTGGAGGCGCTTGCCGAGGCCGGTCTGCGAGGTCGGGTCTACCTCGAGGTCTTCGGCATCGACGACACGCGCGTCGAACAGACGATGACCGAGGTCGAGCGTCGTCTTGCGGACGCCCAGGCTGTGGCGCCGGAGCAGCTCGACATCGGCCTCTCGCCACACTCTCCCTACACGGTATCGAGTCGGCTGTATCAGGCGATCTCGGCGCTGGCGCGCGAACGTGGGCTCCACGTCATGAGCCACGTCGCCGAGAGCACCGATGAATTGACCTACGTGCGCTCGGGATCCGGCAAGCTTGCCCACGACTACCGCGAGAAGATGGGTTGGGAGCGCATGCTGGTCCAGCCGTTTGGCGTGACTCCCATCAAGTACCTCCAGCAGTGGAGCGCCTTCGACGCCGACTTCCTGGCGGCGCACTGCGTGCAGGTGACGCGCGACGACATCCGCATCCTCAAGAGCAAGGATGTGGCCGTCGCCCACTGTCCCAAGAGCAACGCCAAGCTGGGCTGTGGCGTGGCGCCGCTGAGCGACCTGCTGCATGAGGGCGTCCGCGTCGGCCTGGGCACCGACAGCCCCGCCTCCAGCAACATCATGGACATGTTCGGCGAGATGCGGACCATGCTCTTCCTGCACCGCGCCGTCGAGCGCGACGTGACGGTCCTCAACGCGCAGAAATGCGTGCGCATCGCGACGCTTGGAGGGGCTGAGGCGCTCGGCATGCAAAAGGACGTCGGTAGTCTCGAACCGGGCAAGTTCGCCGATTTCATCGCCGTCGACGTCTCCCGATCACACTTCACGCCCATCGACGATCCGTATTCGGCGCTCGTGTATGGAGCCAACCAGGACGACATCCGGCTCACCGTCGTCGGCGGTCGTGCGCTCTATCGTGACGGTCAGTTCAACGATCTGGACGCCGAGGGCATCCGTCGTGCCGCCTACGGCGTGCGTGAGAAGCTGCGTGCGCCCGTCCGCGCCGGGGACGTGCAGGTCGGGGGCGCCGACTCAGGCTGGTGGCAGACAGCCGGCGGCGGGGAGGAGAACGTCTAGTGCTGCTCGACCGAACGCGTGTGAAGAAGTGGCAAAAGCTGGTGTTCGGGCTCATGGTCGTGATCATGGTCGGGTTCCTCGTCATGATCCCCCTGGGCGGCAACCTGGGGTGCGGCGCCTCGAGCGCCGAAGACCAGATCGCCGCCGACATCGCCAAGTACGAGGCGAGCTTGAAGGTCGCGCCTGACGATGTGGCGGCTTTGCGCGGCCTGGGCGACACCTATGTGCTTCGCGCCAACCAGCAGGAGCCGCGCTCGGACGCACAGCGGGCCGACTGGAACCTGGCCGCGGAGCAGTACGAGAAGGCCGTCGCAGTCCTTGCCCTGGAGAAAGGCGCCGCGGCACAGGGGCGGCAGATCGAGGCGCTGAAGCAAGCGGTCGACGTGCATCTCATGGCCGCGCAGGTCCTGGGCCAGGACCCCGCCCTCCAGGACGCCACCCTCAGGGAGTACCGGGCGGCATCCGGCATCTACGCGAGTATCACGGCCGTCCAGCCGAAGGACGCGGCATCGTACTTCGATTGGGCGAGTATCGCGATCAATGCCGGCGACAGCAACACGGCTCTGCTCGCCTTCTCCAAGTTCCTTCAGCTCGCGCCGGATTCTCCAGATGCACCCGATGTGAAGAAGTGGATCGAGGACAACACGCCCAAGCCGACGGCGTCCCCGTCACCGACCAAGTCGGCCTCTCCATGACCGACATGTTCAGCGTCTCGAGCGAACGTCACGACGGTGGGCTTGCCGTCATCGTTCTCGGCGGCGAGGTCGACATCTACACGGCGCCGCGCTTCAAGGAGTGCATGCTCGAGCTGTTGGACGACGGCGTGGAGAGGCTCCTCGTCGATATGAGCGGCGTCACGTTCATCGATTCCACGGCTCTCGGGGTCCTGATCGGAGGCCTGCGTCGGGTGCACGACGCCGATGGCATGATGGCGCTGGTCGTGACCACATCCGCAGTCCAGCGCGTGTTGACGATCACCGGGCTGGATCGTGTCTTCGATATCCACGCCACGCGGGCGGCCGCCACCGAGGCGCTCGCCTGACGCGGACGCAGTATCGCGTCCGTCATCGCCGCCGGAGTCACGGGTCGAGTCCTTCCAAGGGCCCTCTCGTCCAGCCATATCCAGTCGAGGTGCACGCGTGAGGTTGATCGTCACTGAAAAGGACTCCGCGGCCCGCAAGATCGCTGAGATCCTGGGCGGCAAGGTCACGACCAAAGAGCACGGTCGCGGCCGCCAGAAGGTCAAGTCGTATCACTTCACGCAGGGCGACGACGAAGCCGTCGCCGTCGGTCTTCGCGGGCACGTGATGGAGACGGTGTTCCCCAACACGTACCGTCGCTGGAGCCTCAAGTACCTCGGGGAGATGATCGACGATCCCGATCTCGCCTGGGTGGTCGGCGGGTCGGCAGCCACGACCCTGCTGGCGATGCGCAGCGCCGCCAAGGGCGCCACCGAGGTCGTGATCGCCACCGACTTCGACCGCGAGGGCGAGCTCATCGGGCACGAGGCCCTCGAGATCCTGCGCGGCGATGCGCGGCGGCGCCACCCGCACGACAAGCCCGAGAAGAAGAAGAAGGCCGGCGCCGCCGGCCGCGGCAAGGCCGCGGCCGCCCCTCCGGCCCCGACGCCCGAGAGCGGCGACCCTCGCGTGAAGCCGATGGTGGACGCCGCGGTGGTCGATCGTCACATCCGCGTGCGCTACTCCGCGCTGACGCCCGAAGAGGTCGAGGCCGCCTTCGCCAAGCCGTCGACAGTCGATTTCAACCTCGCCGAGGCGGCGCACTCGCGTCAGGACATCGACCTCATCTGGGGTGCCGTCCTCACCCGGTTCATGTCGCTGGCGTCCTACCACTATGGCTCGGACTACCTCTCCGTGGGGCGGGTGCAGACCCCGACACTGCGTCTCATCGTCGACAGGGAACTCGAGCGCCGCGCGTTCGTGCCCGTGCCGTACTGGGAGATCAAGGCCGATCTCGAGCGCGACGGCGAGGTGCTCTCGGTCGCGCATGCCAAGGGGCGCTTTGACTCCCAGGCGGCGATGGAGGCGGCCTTGGCGCGCGCCCAGGCCGCAGAGGCGGTGGTCACCGGCTACAAGGCGCAAGCTCGCCAGGTCCAGCCGCCGCCGCCGTTCAACACGACCGCGCTGATGAGCGCCGCCTCCGGCGTGGGCGTGTCCCCGGCCCGTGCCATCCGCGCGGCGGAGTCGCTCTACCTGGACGGGCTCCTCAGCTATCCGCGCACAGACAACACGGTGTACCCGCCGTCGCTCGACCTGCGCGGCAGCCTGGAACTGCTCTCCGTCTGGCAGCTCGTGGCCGGGACGGCGGCGCGTCTCGCCCGCCAGGAGAAGCTCACACCCACAAGGGGCAAGAAGCGCACCACCGACCATCCTCCTGTCTATCCGGTCGGTGTGCCGCGTGGCGAGCTGAGCGGCGACCAGGCAAAGGTGTACGAGCTCGTCGTGCGCCGCTTCCTCGCGACCCTGCTGCCGGCCGCCGTCATCGAGGGGCAGCGCCTCGACGTCACCATCGACGAGGAGCCGTTCCTGGCGCGTGGCAGCCGCGTCGCCGCGGCGGGCTTCCTCGATGTCTACGAGAAGTACGCGGCCAAGCGCGATCGGCCCCTGCCACCACTGGCT
>Ga0315273_10003656_pt1 | contig 18574 bp, 19 predicted proteins | sample YL17G02_0_MG_FD_205753 | JGI IMG/M metagenome (GOLD analysis project Ga0315273, IMG submission 205753) | Sediment microbial communities from Yellowstone Lake, YNP, Wyoming, USA - YL17G02_0 | ecosystem: Environmental > Aquatic > Freshwater > Lake > Sediment | place: USA: Wyoming | collected...
GGCGGCTTAGGAGTGCTCGAGCGCCACGCCAAGGAAGCTGTCGAGGCGACCAAGGAAAGCCTTGAGAATATTCTCCCGGTGTTTCGCGACGATCTGAAAAATTGGAGGAAATTTAGAGCGCAATTCGTAGAGCCGAAAGGAAGCCGCGCCTGCGTTTGTGAATCGGGCCTCCTGATATCAGATTGCCATCCATTGGCTTGGGCAGGAGTGGTGAAATTCCATGACGATTTAAAAAGGTTGGGACTTAACCCGTATAAGTTTTTCTCAAAACCGGTCCGAAATGTGACACTCAAAGAGCCGGAAAAAGTGTCACTTTTGTAACACTAAAATAACCCGACCGAGGTGCTTCGAGTGCTGGAAAGAGCCTCCAAAACCTCCTATACTCCTTGCATAGCCCAGCGACCGAGGTCCTTCAAAGAGAAGTTGAAGGGAGTCCCCAAGGACGCTTGTGGGGCCTCACCTACGAAAGTTGGAGACCGTGGAAGGGCACTAGATGTGATTTTTGACCGTGAGATTGGCGATTAAGCTCGAATATCAGGCCTAATCTCGCGGTTCCAAATCCAGTATCTCGTTTGTACGGAATTCCTTCGGGAAACACTAACTTTTGGAACCGAGGGCGTAATTTCGGAGGAAGGTCAAACCATTGCCGCGCGAGATCGCGAATAAATTGTGTTGCATAGGACACTGCGCCTTCAATGTCGAACTGCTCGATGCGCGATTCGCTCAAAGAAATTCTAGTTGCGGCAATTTCGTTGTCCGCCTGTTCTCTCCTTTCTTGGAATTCTTCTTTTGAATAGCTGCCATCCTCACGCATTTCAAAAATGCGCTTGCGCTTGGCCTCGAGTTCTGCAAGTTCTCGTGCATATTTCTGCGCATCAATTTCAAAACCCTTCCCTTCGTCGCGCCATAAATCCAATGTGGACTCTTTTATCATCGCAAGCACTTTTTCTTTCGGGATAATAGTTGCGAGGTGTCGTAAAAACTGTTTCTCGAGATCCGCCTTGCTTACGCCTTTTCCGTAGGATGGGCAGTCGCTCTTGTAGCAATGGTAGTAAGAATAGGAGCCACCGTTTCCACGCGGAGAGCTTCCGGTGTATGACCGGCAGCAGTCGGCGCACTTCACTGTTTTGCGCAGCGGAAAGAGCGGATTGAAGCTGTCGCGCCGGTAAACCACCGATTTTCCAGCTCGCCTCATTTGTATCCGGTATAATTCGTCCTTTGTGATCATAGGCTTGTGGAGCCCTTCAATCTCCTCGTTTGTCCATGGGTTCTCGAGGATGCCGGCATAGAACTTGAGATGTTGTCCAAGTATCCGGTCAACGAGTTGCGGCGGAGTTTTCTTTCCTCGGATTTCTTTCAAGCCCCACTCGTCGAGAAGCTTCACGAGTTCCGCTTGCGAACAATGCCCTTGTGCATATTCCTTGAGCGCCCGTTGGATGATCGGGAATGTTCGCTCGTCCGGTTCTTCGGCTTTCGTTTTCTTCTCGCCGTGCTTTTTGAAATGGGAACATTGGTAGCCGATCGGGGACTTCCATGGGTAGATGCCTTGATTAAGTTTGGCGCTCATGCCGTCCACCGATCGCTGTCTCCGCACTGCGTTGTCGAACTCGGAGGTTCCGGCAAGCACCGTCTCGATGAACTTGCCGGCCGGGTTGTTGCCGATCGGTTCGGAAACGGAGTGGAGGGTAACGCCGTAATCAAAAAGAATTTTGCGGACGTAAAAATGGTCTTCGGTGTTTCGCGCAAAGCGGTCTACCTTTGCGACTACGAACGCCGCGATCTTGCCTTTGTTTTTCCGACAAAACTCGATCGCTCGTAGGAACTCCGCGCGCTCGGCGGTTTTTGCCGACGCGCCTTCTTCACGGAATAACGAAAGCACCTCAATGCCTTTGTCTTTGCAATAATTGCGGCAAAGTTCTTCTTGGAAATCTAGCGACGTGCCTTTGACCTGCTCGTCGCTCGAAACCCGCGTGTAGATGATGCCCTTGATCGTCATGGTAATTTTTTACGCTTCATCACGAACGATAGCCGAACCCTCCGAAGAATCAAGTTCGATTCCGCCGGAGTCCGTCGCTACTTTCTGGAGCCAATCTTCGGCAATATCGAGCGTGCCGGAAAGCGCGGCCATACTGCGCCGTTCGCGCTTCATATAGCGTTCGTGTTTTTTGGTCAGCTTGCCATTGTAATAGAAGTGGCCGATGTCATCATGGAGGCGTTCCAATTCGGCGATCGGCGTGATCGTGCCGAGCTTCTTCTCCTTACCGCTCAAGTTGCGCGTTTTGTAGGTGAGCTTGTGGCAATGCCGGCAGGCGAAATAATCACCCTTGAGATAAAGGACGCCCACCCTCTTTTTGCATTGTTTGCCATCGTCCTTGTGGAACGGGCACAGGAACCAGTACCGCTCGCCGCCGTAATAGCAAAGCGTGGTATCGAGGAACGCTTTGTAATCGAAGTTTTGGTCGCCATAGGAGTATTTGAACCGGGCATAATGCGTCCTGCCGTCGCCGGTTGAGACCTCAAGCCCGATGTTACTCGTCGCACCCGTCCATGGATTATGGAATTCAAATGGTCTGTTTTTGAAACCGCGGAGGAAGCCACGCTTCTTGAGGAGCCACATGGAAACTTTTTTGAGTTTGTCCGCCTCGTCTTTGCGCATAAATTGATAATTTTGCCGAAATCATTAAGGAAGTGGCTGGTTTGTGTGGTTATTATCTTCTACCACACCACCCGACTCACTATTGTTTTGCCCGGACGATGTAGTGAGTGGGCTGGTAGGGTAAATGAGGATTTTGCGCTTGTCGTCCGGATCGGGTTCCTGCTGGATGAGGCCAGCATTCTCAAGCATCGGGATAATCTGCTGCCGAAGCAACCAATCGGCCAATACTCGGCCATGCACTTGGAGATGCTTTTGCGTTACCTCGCGGCGACTCAATCCCAGCTTCTTCTCGTCCTCGGCAAGGTTTATATTTTTCTCCTCCCACGCCGGCAGGATCACCTCGCGGTACAGCTGGTAAATATATGGCGGCAGGTTGAACTCCTGCGACTCCGAGATCATGTTCCATATCGTGAAGGCCGATTCGATGTCTGCCTCGCTTGCGATTATTGTTGAACCGTCTTTCTCGCGGAACCATAGGTTCAAGAGCGCGATCGATTTGATGAGCGATATGATTCTGCCGATGTCGCGCTGGTGGCGCGGCTTGAGGTTTTTGTTTTTGGAAAAGAACAGTTCCTCGATTTTTTTTGGGTTGCCGATGCGCACGTCCTCGATATGCGCTTGCCGGATTGCACGGATGCGTTCCTTGAGGTGTTGGCGTTCGGGGTTCTCATCGAGGGACGCGCGATACGATTTGCCGTCGGTTTCCTTTTTAATTTTCTCGAAGATCGCTTGCCTGATTTTCTCGGTGTCCGTTTCGGGACTCAAGAGAATGAAACGCGTCGATTCCTGTTCATCAATCTTGAGTCCAGCGGTACAGAAGATGACGGCTGGGAATCCTTTGAGGAAAATGTTTTTTGTCTTGATGCCTGCCTTTTGACTTTTGTCCGTGATCTTCAGATGTATTTCCTTTTTATCGTGCGAGAGAAGCGGCCGGAGGTGCTGTAAAAGGAGCGTGTGCGGCTGATCCAAAAATATCAGGATTTTTCGCGAGAGATCCACCGTATACCCTTGCTTTACTTTTTCGTATTTGCCGACGTCATGGAAGAACGCTGTGGGTGAGCAATAGCCGACTTCGATCACGTCTTTCTGCGGAAAGAGCTGGGCGATCTCGGTCGGGATATACGACTTGCCAGTGGATGACGGCGCGTTGAAACTGATATTGAGCTGCGAACTTTCAGTGTATGCCGAGAGTTCCCCGAGAAACGCAATGAGCTTGTTTTCTTCGTCGCGCTTGATTGTGAGTCCCAGCGTTTGGACGAGCTGGTCGGTTGCCATCGGCTCAAAACTCGAAGTGTCGATCACTTCCTCTTTTTCGGGTTCTGGCTGGGGTTCTTCGGCCGCCTGATCGGGCACATTCGGCGAAATTCGGGCGACCCCTGCGTTTTCTTCGGCAGAAGGCGTTATGGGCGCAGGAATGTTCAAAAGGCGAAGAACCTCGTCGAACTCGGCGGTTTTGCGGCAATAAGCGCAGACCCCATTTCCGGTCGCTTGGTTTACGTTGAACGTTAGGAGTTGGCCGCCGGCGCCGTCCATCTCCGCCTTGAACGGACAGACGATCACGAGATCGTTGCCGAGCGGTTCAAACGGGATGTGGTGTTTCGTGAAAATATCACTGATTTTGTTTTGCATGGTGATCTAGGGTAATTTGTTTTTTATTTTCTTCCGGGCGTTGCTCGCCCTTTTCTTTTTTTGCTTGGGCGCGTTCTTCTTTCCATTTCTCGAATATGATCTCAACGAGGATTCGGCACTCGTCCCTGATCTGCTCGACCTCTGCATCGGAAAGGTTTGGATCGTCCAGCAATTCTTTTGCGCGCTCAAGCGAAATCATGGCAGTCAGTCGTAGCTGAAGATTTGATTCTTCAGCCGTTTTGTCTGGTTGAAGTACGTCTGCGCGTCCACCGTGGTGCGGAAGTCCCAGTAACTTTTCGCGGCCTCATCGATCCCCTCGGTTCGTTTGAGGATAAAAAGCACCTTATTCCTCACGGACTTATCAAGCGTGATCAGTTCGTATCCGGCGCACAACAAAAACGCCACGAGCCCGAGATCGTGGCTGTGCCAATAATCGCCGCTTTCCGTAAGCGGCACGTACTCCAATTCGCCTTCAGGTTTTTTTCGCATAATATCGAATAATATTTTATCCGCGCCCTTTACTTATCCATGCTGGAAGTTCAGTGAACTGGCGCAATGCGAGAATTTTCAAAGGGCTTTTTACGTCAAGGAAACAAAAAATCCCCACTGAAGTTCAGTGAGGATAAGGCCATGAGGCAGACGCGACTATCCGGTCAGCGTATTTTCACCGATTTCCTTCTCCGTCATCATCATTGCCGTATCGGGTGTCGTCATAACTTTCTCCAAATTCAAAAGGCTTGTCCGAGCGCAGTTCCGGCTCAGCGACGAGCTTGAATCGCGTCCGGTAATAGCCACACTGGTCATAGTCGTCGAACGGGTCGCCGCCGATCCCGAATATCGCCTGCAAATTTCGCGAGAGTTTTTTCTTGATCGTCATGACGGCATTTTCGCTAGTGAACCCTTTGGCGAGATCGGCGATAGTAGTCGGCACCTTCTCGATTTTGCTTTGCGCGGCGACCGTGTAGATGGCAGCCAGCGCGCGCAGGAAACCCCACTGCTTGTCCGGACTCCTGTCTTGGGTACGGCTTCTGAAGAAACCTGCCTCTTGCCAGTCGGCCGACTTCAAAAACTTACCGCGGACTAAAACCTCTATCTCAACCGGATTCCTGAATTTGACCTCGATGTCTTCCCACTTTGTGTTGGGAGGCAGCTTGAAGACCGGCTCGGATGGGGCACCACTTTTAAGCTTCGTGCGTTGCGAGGGCTTCACCTTTCCCCGGATAATCTCCCACGCCTCAAAAGGTTTCGGGTCGCTGTAACTTATCGGCCGCACAAACCGGTTGGCAAGCTCGAAAAGCTCCGGGGCTTCTATGCCGAACTTGATGCCGTTTTCGTAAAGCTTGTACATATTATTAAAATGTTTCCAGTCAATCGTGAGATAAAATTTAGTCGGCTGCTCTTTCGGTTCGCCTTCCATTGCGACAAAATCCAATAGATGCCACCCATGCAGGCGGTAGAGGAGATTGCGCTGCGTCGTTTGAGAAGGCACGCCTTCGCCGCTTGGGTATAAAGAAAATTCGATTTTCTTAAGGATGATCAGAGACTCCTTCTTGACCACTTGGAGCATCCACCATATCTCGCTATTGAGCGTTTCGTGAGGTGTCATGGTAATTGTAATTTTGACCTCCGCTGACTTTATTTATACACTGATGGTAAGTCATACTACCCTCGGAATCAAACATTACTCGATATGAAAATCATAAATACATACTCCTTCAAAGGCGGCGAGGAATTTTTGAAAAAGAAGCATCCCAAAGAATTGCAGGAGGTTTTCCGCGCTATTAAAGCGCTGGATGCCACTCTTTGTCTGACGAAAGAAAGCGCAGAGAAAACGAAAAAGGGACAGGTGCTGTTCTCGCCAGTTGATATGAATAATTATCTCAAGCTCGGTTTTCACAAGAATGGCTGGACGACAAAATCGGAGGGAAACAAAAAACGCAAATTCGTGGAGCCGAGACACGCGTTTGGGAAGGGACGGTTCCGCGAAATGGACGGGATCAAAAACAAAGTCGGATTGGAAATTCAGTTCGGAAAATATGCGTTCATGGGCTACGACATATTTTCCAAGATGATCATCTTCAAAAATCTTAAGTATATCGAGTGTGGCGTAGAGATAGTTCCCAGCCGTGATCTTGTGCGGCAGATGTCCACAGGCGTTTCATCGTTCGAGCAACTGCTCGTCGATTTTGAAAATCGTGGTGAGAGCAATATCGACATCCCCGTTTTCGTCATTAGCATCGGTCTAACCGACGAGGAAAAAATAAAATGCGAGGCCTTACAAAAACTTTTCAAAACCAACAGAAAAGTAGCCCTTACTAAGATAAAACTGCGTGCATACAACGGATCACCGCCGGGACCCAAATAAACTCTCTCGTGCTTTCTTGAACTCGTCGGGCAGTTCTGCCAGCTTCGTCCCGTTTGGCGGCTGGTGGATCGGTGTTCCCATTAAGCGTCTTTTTAAGGTTCCGCTCGCGGCAGCTTTTACTCTTTTTTCGGCGATATCCAGATACTCCTTCATTGTGTCTGAACCATAGCCCTTTCGATTGTGGACGACGGCCGCGCAGATAGCGCTACCAACGCCGAGATAAGGATCGAGAACGGCATCTTTTTCGTTCGTCATTGATAAAACCAACCGCTCTATGAGTTCGATCGGGAATTGACAGGGATGGTCGGTTTTCTCTGGGTGATTGTTTTTTACATTTGGAATCTCCCAAATGTCGGCCGGGTTTTTGCCAAGTGGATTGCCGGATAACATGCCATATTTCTCGTTATCCTTAAAGTTCTTTTTTCCGGGATATTTTTGGGGAACGCGGATCGGATCAAGATTAAATGTGTAATCATCGGTTTTTGTAAACCACAGGATCGTCTCATGTCGGCCGGAAAATCTTTTTGTGCAATGCAAGCCGTGGCCGAAATGCCAGATAATCCGGTTGCGTAATTTGAGGCCGAGTTTTTTCCCGATCGGATAAATAAGGGCATCCAACGGGAACACCTCGCCGTCCTTCCCGATGTGATTGCCGACTTGCCAACAGATGCTTCCGTCGTCGCGCAAAACTCGCACGCTTTCTTTGATTGTTTCTTCTTGGCCGGCAAGATATAAATTCAAATCCTTTCGTTTTTCATATTCCTTGCCGATGTTATAAGGCGGCGAAGTAACGATGAGCTTAACCGACTTGTCCGGCAGCGACTTCAATAAATCAAGACGATCGCCATGGAACAGAACGACATCAGCGTCTTTTGTGTAATGGGTTGCGATCTTAATTTTTTTAGCAAGCAAAGTTTGCTGTTGATCGTCGATGACAGCTTTCGGTCTTTCCTGTACTCGTGTTGCAGATGAATTAGAACCTTCGCTTCGGATAACGTCTATAAAAATTCCCTGAATAGAAACCGGAACGTCTTTTTCTATGATGATCGGTTCTATTTTCTTATTCGCGGGCTGAAGGCGAATATGTCCATGTTCTTTGTAAAACTTTTTGAGCGTTGCCTCGTGGTTATCTATCAAGGCGACCACCTTCTGGCCATTCTCAGCGACGCTCTGTTGTTTGACTAAAATTATATCGCCGTCATTTATGTTTTCATCAATCATGCTGTCGCCAACGACGCGCAATGCATAAAACTCGCCGGAGCGAGGGAGTTTGCTTTGGGGAATTGCGATGGTTTCTTTTTCTTGAACCGCTTCGATCGGCTGTCCGGCTGCTATTGTGCCGAGGAGTGGGATTGTAATCATTTTTTCTTGCTTAGATATATCAATACTCCGGGGCGAGTTTTCTTCTTTCTTAAGATAGCCCAGATTTTCGAGAGCTTTTACGTGGTGGTGTGCGGTTGAAACGGAAGAAATCCTGAGATGCTTCTTAATTTCCTCAAGCGAGGGTGCGTAGCCCTTCTTTTTCTGATATGACCCGATAAAATCGAGTGTTTGTTTTTGGCGCTTTGTGAGCATGGCTTGACTTTCGATTTACTTTCGACTACATTCAGTATATCAATCTACCCAAAGGGGTCAATAGCATTAATAATACACACAAAACCAAGCATGGATTACGAAATTGATTTTTTGCCTGTCGGAGAAGGAGAAAAGAGTGGAGATGCCATAGCGGTTTGTTTTGGTAATCTCACTGCCGACCACACAAACCGAAAGGTTTTCGTGATCGACGGAGGAACAAAGAAATCTGGTGAAGATATCATCAACCATATTCACAATCAATACGGTGGCAATCACGTAGATGCCGTTATTTCTACGCATCCCGATTCCGATCACGCGTCAGGGCTTACGGTCGTCCTTGAAAGTATGGATGTTGATAATCTCATCATGCATCGACCATGGAATTATGCCGGCGTGATAAAAGATGCGTTTGAGCGTCGACAGACCGTGTTTGGCCTTGCAGCAAAAATGCGCGAAGAGCTAGAAATGGCCAGAGAGCTAGAAACTATTGCAACCCGGAAAGGAATAAAAATCCACGAACCATTTTCAGGTCTAAATGGTTATGATGGTGCGCTGATGGTTTTGGGACCGAAGCAGGAGTACTACTCGAACCTTCTGCCACATTTCCGTTCGACCCCAGAAGTAAAAGAAGAGCTCAGCCTTTTCCAAAAAATTGCACAGCCCACAAAAGAAGCGAAAGAAGCGATTGAATGGTTGGCCGAGACTATGGATATTGAAACCCTCGATGATGAGGGCGGGCATTTTAGCGCCGAGAATAGTTCGAGCGCTATCGTTCTTTTGTCTTTTGGCACTGATAAAATACTTCTTACGGGAGATGGCGATATAGTTGCATTGACTGCGGCTGCCGATTACGCGCAATCACAAGGTATAGATTTATCGGCATTGAGATTATTTCAGGTTCCTCATCATGGCAGTAGGCATAATATTGGACCAACGATCTTGAATCGCATAAAGAGCAAGCATTCCATCGTTTCTGCCGGACCCGAGGGCGAGCCAAAACATCCGGCCAAGAAAGTAACGAATGCGTTATTCCGGAGAGGTTCTCAACTATGCGCTACTCAAGGCAAGATTGTCTGCTTCCATAGCTCGAGCATCTTGCCTCGGAAAGGATGGACGTCAGCGCCACTCATACCGTTTTATAACTCTGTTGAAAAATAATGGGTATCGTCGATCACTACACTTTCCAAGCGCGTCTACTTCCAGCCCTTATCGTCGTGCTGCCATTGGGTCTTGTGGTCGTTGTATTTCAACCAAGCCAATCCGCTGCCATAAATTTTCTGGCAGGAGCATTGGTGTCTTTCGGCCTTACTGCTCTGCTTAGCCAGCTTGGCCGCGATCTTGGCAAGCGAAAGGAAGCCGATTTCTTTACAAAAACCGGAGGGAAGCCATCAACCTTAATGCTTTCATTTCGATCTTCTACGCTGGATCGCGAAACTCTTGCAAGATGCCACGCGAAATTACAATCCATGGTTCCGAATTTACGAATGCCAACGCAAGAAGAAGAAAGCAAAAATACGACGGACGCGTTTGTAAAATACGATTCGTGCGTAAGCTTTTTGCGCGAAAAAACGAGGGATAAAAAACGTTTTCCGCTTGTATATTCTGAGAACGTGAATTATGGATTTCGAAGAAATCTTTGGGGTATGAAATCAGCCGGCATTGTTATCGCGACCTTAGGTATCATTGGATGCATCATTACGATTTTGTACCATTTAGTGTCGAGTTCCCATGGCGTTACAATTTCGATCGCCGCTTTAATGATAAACATTGCCCTATTCGTTTGGTGGGTTTTAAGGATAAGATTCGAGTGGGTCAAACTTGCGGCGTTCGCCTACGCAAGACAGCTTATTTTGTCGTGCGAGATTTTATAAAAAGAAACCGCTTAATGCTATCTCCCTCCGGTAGCGATCGTGCGGCCAACTTAGTTGATTTCGACTAATCCTTTAGAACTCAATCTTGCCCGGAAAGAGAACGGCCATTTGCGTAACGATCTCTCCCCAGTGCCGCACCGTATGGATCCATCGCTTTGCGATGTCATCCTGCGCGAGCCACAAAAGTTTTTCGAGCGACTCGTTGTGCGGAAATACGGTCGTTGTTTTTGTGACTTTACGGAACTGATGGTTTAAGCTCTCTATCGCGTTCGTCGTATACATGCTCCGGCGGATCGCCTCCGGATATTCGAAGAACGGCATGAGCTCGTTCCATTTTGTTTCCCACGACTGAAGGTATGGTTGGTAGCGAGGCCATTTCGTTTTGACCTTTTCGAGCGCGGTGCGTCCGGCTTCCTCGCTCGGAGCGCCATATACCGTCTTCAGATCGTCGCAGAACTGGTCGCGGTCTTTGTGGGGCAGGAATTTGACCGTATGCCGTATCTGGTGGACGATGCACTGCTGAATCTGCGCTTCCGGGAAGATAGCATTGATGGCTTCGGAGAATCCGCGCAAGCCGTCGATGCAGGCGATAAGGATTTCCTCAACGCCCCGGTTCTTGATCTCGTTCAGGACATGCATCCAGAACTTCGCGCTTTCGGTGTCCCCGATCCAAATGCCGAGCACTTCCTTGTATCCCTGTCCGTTCACGCCGAGGACAATGTAGGCGCATTTCGATACGATCTTGCCGCTCTCGCGGACTTTGAAATGCAGCCCATCAAGATAGATGAACGGATAGGTGGACGAAAGCGGTCGCGATTGCCACTCCTTGATCAACGGATACACCTTGTCCGTAATCGCAGAAATTCCCGACTGTGAAATCTCAACGCCGTGGTGTTCCTTCAAGTAACTTGAGATGTCTCGCGTGGTGAGGCCTTTCGCGTAGAGCGCGATGATGTTCTGCTCGAGATCGTTCTCGGCCGGCTCATAGCGCTTCGCGAGGGCGGCCTGCTTTACGGCAGTCCTCACCCTTCTTTGCCCAGTTGCAGGGACTGCCTCGGACTTTTCCTCGCCGATCTGCTCGACCGCCGGGGCGACGAGATCCTTCACGAACGCGGCAACGTCGTCCATGTTTTTCAAGTTGCTGACTTTTTCCTGATACTGCTCATAAGATAGCGTTTTCATGGTTTTGTTTTTGTTGGTTAATTTATTTTTTGCCAACCGCGCAAAACGCCACCGGTACGGGAGACGGCGATCTCAAACCTATCAGAGTTTGGCGTGATCGATCCAGTTTTTCAGCCGAGCCGAGGTTCTGGTATACTGACCACATGGATTATCATGGCGTAATTATTGAGGAAAGCTTGGAAGATAAATCGGTGCTCAAAGAAGTAAAAACAATCTCGACGAAAGTCGAGCCAATTACCGATGAGCATAAAACTCCGTGGATAAAACAATGGACGTTGCACACCGTTGAAATATCGGAGGAAAAAGCTGACGACGTGGCGAATCAATTGAGCCAGAATCTCGATAAAGAGCACTCTTGGTATTCCGATTTCAAAAACGAGAAATTCCACTACATCATTTATCGCAGCAAGGTTTTTAAGGTAGATTTGCAAAACCCAGTGCTTTATCGTGATGCCAAACAATACGGCATTTCGCTCGGCATTCCAGAATATCAAGTTGATTTTGCTCCAGAAGATAAAATTTGGGAAAGGTGATCGTGGGCGATCGCGAACTTTCGCAGGTATATAGTGAGCGGCGCGGTAGGGTAAAAATTTACACCGCAGCGAGCCGAGCCACCTCGTCTTTCAGTTGTTGCCATTCGGACAATTCGGCGATAAACTGGTTCCAACTAATCCGTAGGTAGTGCACACCTTAGAGAAACATCGGCTCGGACCATATTTTAATTGGGAGGAAAAATTTTTTAACCATATGAACCAAAAAGGAGTCGTAAATATAGCCCTCGTCATATTAGTCGTCGTGTTGGCAGGAACATTGGGATATGTAACCTTAATGAAGAAGCCAGCCCAAACTGAACAACCACAATCGACGCAAAATGTGCAACCAACGCCATCTGGGGCTACGAATAACCCCCCAGCAACCACACCAGAACCAGTTGCGACGGTTAATGACCAAGAGCAGAAAAACCTTGAGAGTTGTTTTACCTATGGAGATGCTTTAGCGGCTACTAGTGTTAATAAATCAAGCTGGAAAACTTTTGAAGGTTTTGGGTTCGCTATTAAATATCCAACCAAATCTATCGCCATCAAGTCAGTTGGAAATCCATATAGCGGCGGAGATTTTAGCTTTGAGGTTTCTTCCTTGATTAGTCCGCACGAAGCAACCATTTCGGTATACCGATTGCGAAATGATATATATCGTGCGAAGTACTACATGAATGTTCCATCGGTTTTGTATGAGCCGCACTCTGATACTTGGTGGTTAGATGAGTATATTTGGGATTCATCGAAATTCGTGCAATGCAATCCGAACCCAAGAGGAAAAACCGATGACGGAAAATATTCGATATATTCGGCTAGTAATGCTGATGTGGGTTCGTTCTTTATAAATTATTTTGTGGTTTTAAGGGATATTATAAAAATGCGTAATTACGAACCCCTTGTCGTGCAATTCGGCACGGGTGGTGACGTCAATGACCCGAATTATTCTTCTTACCCAGCGTTTCAAAGTATTCTGGAAAATATTGTTAAGACCTTAGAGTTGCGCCCGATAAAGGGATAATTTTTGGATTGCCGCCAAAAAAACTTGAAATTGTTATCGGTGCAGCCCCGCCGCTTTTCTAAATTTTCGCGGGGGCTTTCCTCGCCGCCTTCGGCGGCGAAAACCATTCGAACTACTTTAAGAATACTGCACCAGTTGACCATCATCTGAGTAAAGCAATCCCTACTCGCCAGAAACACATTTTTTGGCTACAATGAGCACAAACGAGCGCATGAACACTCGTTGTCTAATCATGCAGCACCTTATAATCGCCATCACCGTTGTTGTCCTCATTGTCGTCGCGGCAATCTTCTCCGTGATGCTGATCGCAACGCCGACCGCGGTGCCGACCGTGGAACCCGGTCCGACTGCAGACCGCATAACCGGCCTCTCTACCACTACGCCGCCGCGGATACCTGCACCCAGTTCGGCGACAACGACCTTCCGCGGCCCAACGGGGCCGCCGCACGTGAACGGCCCTTCGGGCCCGCCGCCGGGGAACTGAACTAGGTTTTAGGTTAAGGGTGTTAGATGTTAGAAGGGTTCGGAGTTTGAAAAATATCCGTGGGCGGGATATTATGCTTTCGCTAAAACCTAAAAGCTAAAACCTATCATCTAGTTCAAGCGGGTATCGTATATCGGTATTATGCCACCTTGCCATGGTGGAGAGACGGGTTCGACTCCCGTTACCCGCTCACTAAAACAAATCGGACTGACCCTTATGGTCGGTTCGATTTGTTTTTGTAGGTAACGGGAGTCGAACGGGAAAGGGGTCGGGGAAACGGAAGTTTCCCCGAAGCGGAGATACTAGAACCGCTTGGTTCTAGAACGCTCCGCTCCCGGCGGAGCGTTGTGAGATTCCTGTTACCCGCTCAAATTGTCCGGTACTTTGAGCGAGGCTCGCCCTGCACAACGGGACGAAAGCGGTCCACACCCACAAAATGTAACACGTCTGTGACCATGACCTTAAGGGCCGGTCTTTGACTAACCCGCCCCGAACCCCTAGGATAAGAGGGGGTCAGAGCGACCCCTTTTGTAACTCGGGAGCTACTCGTTCGTTTCCTATGCTAGATGGCGAAGACAAGGTAGTCCAAGACGCCGTCCGTGGTGAGGCCTCGGCTTTCGGCCTCCTTTACGACCACTACCAACCGGTCATTTACCGGTTCGTGTTCATTAAAGTAGGCCGTCGTGAGGAAGCCGAGGACCTCACCCACCAGGTTTTCCTGCGGGCGTGGCAGAACATCGCCACGTATCGGGACATCGGCTTCCCCTTCTCGAGCTGGCTCTACCACATCGCCCGGAACCGGGTCATTGACCACTACCGGACGAGTCGGCCGTCGGTTTCCATCGACGAGGTTGATCCGGAAATCTTCGCGAGCCCCGAGGAGAGTGTAGCATCGACCGAGCGCTCGCTCACACTCGACCGCGTCCGCGCCGCCATCCGAGCACTCAAGCCGGACCACCAGGATGTCATCGTGCTGCGATTCGTCGAGGACCTCCCGCTCAAGAATGTCGCGTTGATCATTGGTAAGAGCGAGGGAGCCGTGAAACTCATCCAGCACCGCGCCATCCGTGAACTGAAACGTCTCCTCGAACTGCCCGAAGACTGAACCCATGGACCTCATCACTATTTTTAAACAGCTCAAGCGCATTGAACCCGACATCGACTACACCGGGCGGTCTCGCGCTACCATCCTCGGCTCACCCCGCGGCGGCGTTGCCGGCGCGTGGCACATCGTCCTCCACAGCCTCCAATTCGGCTCAGCGGTGGCCTTGGTCGCCGTCCTCTTCCTCCTCGTCATTGGAGGTTTTTCGGCATGGAAGTTCTTCTCACCGCTCAAGCTCTCGAGTCTCGACCCCGCGAGCCTGCGCGCCGAAGCCCAGGCGGTCGACATTCAAATCCAACTCACCGACGTCGCCTATCGTGAGCCGTTTCCCACGAGCACCACAAGCACCGTAGAGAGCACCGTCCCGACAGCGCGCCAGACGAAATCGGCTCCCAAAAAAGCTCCCGTGAATGATTTGGGCGGCGCCCTCAAAAATACGGTGACGCCCGGGACGACGGCTCCGGCGGCGGGCATTGATGAGGCACTGGACCGCCTCGCCGAGTAACGTTTTCATGCACAAAACCGCACTCGTGGCACTCATCATTTCGGGCGCCCTCCTCGCAGGGGGCGCGTTTCCTGCTCACGCCGCATCGACGGCCTGTAACCTAGAGAGTGGCATCAACGGACTCTCGGCGGCCGTGGAACGGAACGATGGAACGCTCGAGGGCCTGCGCGCCGAACTTTCCGCGCGGAAGGACCTCCTCCGAGCCACACTCGATTGTGCGCTCGCCGAAGTGCAGGGCTCTGCGGATACTATCCACTCTTTGCCGTCGACGAACGATGCGGTTGAAAGCCTCAAGACCACCTATTTCCGCAAGCTCGATGAAGCGGCCTCCTACTACCGGCTCGAACAATCGACGATCGATACGCTCGGCCTCAAGGGGAGCCGCGATCTCGCAAAGAGTGTCCGCGACTGGCGCACCTCGAACTTCGCGCCGATCGCCGCAACCATCACCGACCTTACTATTTGGGCGAAGAACCAGGCGGTTATGAAGACCGCGGGGAATCGCATCGACCAGGTCAGCCGAACCGTGCAGGTTTTGAGTCTCTCGGGCGGCGACGACATTAACGAGGCCTTCTCTAGTGTACAGGCGAACTTCCGCGACGCGGGCAGCTTGAACGAGCGCGCGCGACAGGCGCTCGTCCAGTTCGGCACCGTCGAAGATCCCCTGCCACTCATCAAGGCGTCGCTCGATTCACTTTCCAAAACCTACCAGAGCCTCTTCGGCTTGAGCGAAACCGTCAAAAAGGTACTGCCCCAGTAACCGGGGCAGTACCTTTTCTTGTTCCAGTAGTGCCGTGCGAACTGATCCGTTCCGGGGCACTCTTTCGCGTTGTCTACTGGACCGCTTCTTTGAGCGCTTTGCCGGCGCGGAACTTCGGTTTCACGGAGGCGGCAATGTGGATCTTCTCACCTGTCTTGGGGTTCCTTCCCTCGCGAGCGGCTCGCTTCGCGACACGGAAGGTACCGAAGCCGGTGATGGCGACATCCTCGCCGCGGCCGAGTGTCTTGGTGATGGTATCGAAGACGGCCTCGACGGCGCGCTGTGATGCCGCCTTGGTCTCCATCCCCGTCGCTTTCATAAAGGCTTCCACCAATCCTTCTTTGGTCATGGTAGTGTGGTGCGACTTCGCTGTGGTATGACTCGACCTTTGTTGGGTAACCGTGCCGGTAGTATAGCAAAATCGCGGTGCAAGTGCCACCCCATGGGCGCTAGAGCGGGATACCGAGCTCGCCGGCAATCGCCTTCACGTCGGGGTAGGACGGGCTCTTCGTAAGGTCGGCGCGCTGGAGCACTTCGCTCAAATATTTCCGGGCGAGGTTGGGGTCGCCACGGAAAAAGTAGGCTATGCCGAGCTTCGCCTTCGCCTCGAGGTCGGAAGGTTGGAACTCGAGCGCCTTTTTGTAGAGATCGATGGCCTCATCGAGATGGCCAGAATCCGCGAAGAAGTTTGCCACGACCCGCGGTTCGTTGGCGTTCTTCCATGCACGGCCCAGGGCAAGCGCCGCCTTGATCTCGGTATACCCACGCTCGGGCTGGTTGTCGGCGTAGGCGATGAGGCCGTAGTAAAAGTGGGCGTCGGGGACGTTGGGGTCCAGGGTAAGTGCTTTGTCGAGGAGCGAGAGCGCGCTCGTGTAGTCGCCGCGGAGCGACTTTGTCTTTGCGAGCGAGAAGTATACCTCCTGCCGATTAGGGGAGAGCTGGAGCGCGATCGCCGCCTCGCGTTCTGCGGCGGCGAGGTAGTACCCCGGATCGATGTCGGACACCTGGTTGTAGAGGTCGACCAAGACGTAGTGGTTGTAGGCGTCCGCCGGGTGCTCTGCGGCGACCGTCTCCATCATGTGGACGGCCTCGCGAACATCGTCTTTGGAAACGATGCCGTGATTGTAGAAGTAGGCCTCGGCGAGCGCTGTCGCGTAGTCGCGTTCCAGGTTCCACCGGTACGGCGTCCAGAGCCCGATGGCGCTCTTAAAACTCTTAACGCCGAGGCTCGGTTGGCTCTTTATAAAATACTTGAATCCCCAGAACTGTCGGTACGATGCCTCGAGCGTCGTGATATTCAAGCTGTAGATGACGATTGCCGCAGCCACGATTGCACCCCACACTACTATCCCCTGGCCGCGCCCGGGGGGGACCGCATGCGCTGGGCGAGCGTGCGGTGCGGCGGCGGATTGCGGCGTCCGTTCCTCGCGGTACACACCGTCGGTGTGTCCTACAATGAGTGCAAACATGAGGAGGGGGCCGATGGTGTCGAACACGAAGAGGTTCCGCACGATGTAGGCGGCGGTCGTCGCCGTCACCACCGGTCCCCAGTGACGGTCACGCCGGAGCCGAAAAGCTACAACAATGAGCGCGCCGAGGAGCGCAACGCGAGCGAGTGCGAGTGGCAATCCGCCGACGACCAGGTCCTCGAGCACGAAGTTGTGCGGCTTGTCGAAGCGCGTTTCCTGGTAGTTCGCCTCGAGCGCCTTCGGGTCGTAGTACTTGTTGAAAACGACATTGAAATTATCCCACCCCCAGCCGAGAACGGGACGGTCGAGGAACCCACGCCACGCGGCCTTGAGCGCGATGAGCCGAGGTCCGAGGTCGGCGCTCGAGAGTGTGAGGTTTTGAAACCGCGCGAGCCCGGGAATGCCAGCCCACACGCCGCTCGACTTTGTCGTCCAAAAAACCGCGGCAAAGAGAGCGAGTACCATGAGCGCGCTCGCGTAGAGCGTCCGGCGACGCAGGAGCGGAACGCGGACCGCCGGCGGCCGGACGGCGAAGAAGGCGATGAGCGCAACTAAACCGACCCCGAGCCCAAGGATATCCCCGCGCGTTTCGGCGAGCATGACGGTTGCGGCGTTTGTAGCGAGCGATACGACAAGGAAGGCAACCGCAGCGGTGCGGAATCGCACCTGCCGTGCGCCCCCGTCGGTTTCCGGTTCCTTGAGTTCGCTGATAAGGAGGTAGATACCGACGAACACGTTGAAGATGAGGTACCCCGCGAGAAAGGTGGGGTTCCCGAACGTGGCACCCGGACGGGCGCCGACCGCTTCTTGGAGGAGAAGGTCCGGTACGTGGAGCTGCAGGAACGCAAGGATGTCGACGACGAGCGCCGTTCCGAGGGACGCATACCAGAGCCGCCGCCAGGGAACCTCACGAGAGAGCGCGGCAAGGACGAGGATGAGGATGCCGGCGTGGAGGAACGTCACGACGCCTAGGGCACGTTCCTGGGTCGACCAAAAACTTCGCCACGGGTCGACGCCAAGGGCGGCGGTGAGGGCGAGAATACCAAGGAAAGCGGCGAGTGCTGCCGTGAGCGGCGTGGAGCGCCACCGATAGCGCCGGTCGATGATTATGAGGGCGAGCCAAAGGAAACCGATTGCCTCAACCACGGCCTCAAAGAAAGCCATCTTGGGGAGCGTGTACGGATAGACGCCCTGCCCGAGGTAGAAGAGCGGCGTTCCAATGACCGCCACGAAGATGAGGACGATGATCGAGCGAATGAGTACACGCGACTGCATGGTCGCTATTCTATCCTATCGCTCTCCAACGACAAAGCCCCTCCGACCAAGGTCGGAGGGGCTCGTCGCACACACCAGCTCGGGCGCTCTCAAGACGCCAGCCGGTTCGGTTCAGGTCTAGGTCCCCTGTGCGAAGGAGATGGA
>Ga0315273_10003657_pt1 | contig 18571 bp, 16 predicted proteins | sample YL17G02_0_MG_FD_205753 | JGI IMG/M metagenome (GOLD analysis project Ga0315273, IMG submission 205753) | Sediment microbial communities from Yellowstone Lake, YNP, Wyoming, USA - YL17G02_0 | ecosystem: Environmental > Aquatic > Freshwater > Lake > Sediment | place: USA: Wyoming | collected...
TCGGCCGCGAGGACCTTTCCTGCCCGCTCGCCCACGTGGCCTTCGGCTTCTCCCCGTCGCTGCCTTTCTATGAGGCCGGCAACCTGTGCGTCGAGATGTACACGCGCGACGCCGAGGCCGGCGCGCGTAGCGAGGCGGCGGTGCCGAGGTTTCCGCTCGGAGGCCGCGGGCTCCTGCTCGTGGCGCCGCTGGGGCGCGCCGCCTACGAGCCCGAGGTCGTCGTGTTCTACGGCAACGGAGCCCAGGTCATGCGCCTGGTGGCGGCCGCGCTCTACGAGCGCGGCGGCCAGCTGACCTCGCGCCACGCGGCGCGCATCGACTGCGCCGAGCTGGTGATCCGCACCCTGCAGACCGGCGAGCCGCAGGTGGTGCTGCCCTGCTACGGCGACCGCGTCTTCGGCCAGACCGGCGACGACGAGATGGCCTTCGCCTGGCCGCACTCCCGGTCGGCGGAGATCGTGGAGGGCCTGGAAGGCACGCACCGCGGCGGGGTGCGCTATCCGGTGCCCTCCTTCCTGCGCTACACGGGGGAATTCCCGGAGAAATACGCGGAGCTCGCCCGCCAGTGGGACGCGACGGACCCGAGAGAGGCCGCACCATGAGCTATCCGAGGACCGCGGACGTCGTCGTCGTCGGCGCCGGCTGCATCGGCGCCAGCATCGCCTTCCATCTCGCCCGGCGGGGCGCCAAGGTCGTCGTCTTCGAGCGCGAGAAGATGCCGGGCATCGGCTCCACCGGCCACTGCGCCGGCGGCGTGCGCCAGCAGTTCTCCGCGCGAGTGAACGTCGAGATCTCGAAGGCGTCGGTGCGCGCCCTGGAGCGCTTCCCGGACGAGGTGGGCGCCGAGGCCGGCTTCGACCAGTGCGGCTATCTCTTCTGCCTGGCCGACCCGGCGATGTGGGAGGACTTCCAGCGGCAGCTGGCGCTCTGGCAGTCGCTGGACGTCCCGGCCCGGGCCCTGACCCCCGGGGAGGCCAGGGAGCGGGTGCCCGAGCTCTGCGCGGACGACCTGCTGGGCTGCACGTTCTGCCCCACCGACGGCATCGCCGACCCGCACCTGGTGACGCAGGGCTACGTGGCGGCGGCGCGCCGCCACGGGGCCGAGTTCGTCCTCGACACCGCGGTCACCGGCGTGCGCGTCGAAGGGGGCGCGGTGCGCGGGGTGGTCACGGCGGCGGGGGAGACCGCCACGCGGCACCTGGTCAACGGGGCCGGTCCCTACGCCGCCGAGGTCGGGCGGCTGGCCGGCGTCGAGGTCCCGGTCGTGCCGGTGCGCCGCCAGATCTTCACCACCCAGCCGCTGCCGTGGCTCGACAGCCGCTTCCCGATGGTCGTGGACATGCGCACCGGCGTGTACATGCACCGCGAGTCGGGCGGCATGCTGGTCGGCCTCGCCGACAAGAACGAGCCGCCGTCGTTCAACACCAACATCGATTTCGAGTTCCGCGATCAGGTCTTCCTGCTCGCCATGGAGCGCGTGCCGCGTCTGGAAGAGGCGGAGTACCGCGCCGGCTGGGGCGGCCTCTACGAGGTGACGCCCGACCACAACTCGATCCTCGGCCCGGTGCCGGGAGTGGCCGGTTTCCACCTCGCCAACGGCTTCAGCGGCCACGGCTTCATGCACGCTCCCGCGGTGGGCGAGATCATCGCCGGCTTCATCCTCGACGGTCGCAGCCCCATCGACGTCTCGCCGCTCTCCATCGCGCGCTTCCGCGGCTCGCCGCTGCACGCCGAGTCCAATGTCATCTGAAGCGCGGGTCCCGGCCGCGGAGGAGCGCGGCGGCACAGCCGCCTTCCCCGGGCGCGTGCGCGCCCACCCCACGGCGTTCGTGGCCCCGGGCGCGGTGGTGGTCGGCGACGTGCAGTTGGGGGAGCGCACGAGCGTCTGGTTCGGGGCGGTGCTGCGCGGCGACCTGGCGCCCATCGCGGTGGGGGACGAATCGAACGTGCAGGACAACGCCGTCTTCCACGTCGACGAGGGGTATCCGGCAGTCGTCGGGCGCGGCGTGGTCGTCGGCCACGGCGCCATCGTGCATGGCGCCACCGTCGAGGACGGCTGCCTGATCGGCATGGGGGCGATCGTGCTCACCGGCGCCCACATCGGCGAGGGCTCGCTCATCGCCGCGGGAGCGCTGGTCGGAGAACGCAAGCGCATCCCGCCGCGCTCGCTGGTGGCGGGTGTGCCCGGCAAGGTGCTGGGGCCGGTCAGCGACGAGATGCGCGCCGGGATCGCCGCCGGCGCGGCGCGCTATGTGGCGCTGTCCCGCCGCTACCTGGCCGAGGGCATCGCGGCGGCGCTGCCGCCGGCCGCCGGAGCGGCCATCGTGGGCGGCGCTTTGCTGCTGCCCGACGAGCTGGAAGCGGCGCGGCTCGTGGGAGCGCTGGCGGCGGCGCCCGCCGCGCTGGCGGGTCTCGTGGCCGGCCTCGATCCGCAGGCGCCTCCCGCTGCGGGGCCGGGCGGCAGCCCCGGCCCGGAGCGCATCGTGGCCGAGTGGCTGCGGGACGATGCGGAGCTGTGGGGGCCGCGCCTCGAGCGGTTGCTCACCGAGGACCACCCGGCCCTGGACGCCCCGCCGGCGGGCTCGGCTGCGGCCGACGCGCCGCTGGCGGCGGCGGTGCAGAGGCTCGCGGCGGCGCGGGCGCGGATTGTGGCCCGCCTGCGCCTGCTGCCTTTGGCGGGGTGGGCGCGCGCCGGCTGGACGCCGGAATCGGGTCCGCTGACGGTGGGCGAGCACGTCCGCCGCTGGACGGCCGAGGACGCCGCCCGGTTGCGCCGCCTGGCCGCTGCGCGCGCCGAGCGCGGGGGCTGAGCGGTGCCCGGGCGCGTCTGGGTCACGGGGGCCACCGGCTACCTCGGGACCCACATCGTCCCGGCGCTGACCGCGCGGGGCCACGACGTCATCGCCCTGGTCCGCGACCCCGCCGGCGCGGCACGCCGGCGCGACCTGGCCGGCTGCCGCTTCCACGCCGGCGACCTGCTGTCGCCCCTGACCCTGCGCGGCGCCGCCGACGGCGTGGACACCGTGATCCACCTGGTGGGCATCCTGCGCGAGCGCGGGGCACAGACCTTCGAGTCCGTGGTCGTCGACGGCACCACGGCGGTGGTCGCCGAGGCGCGCCGCGCCGGAGTCCGCCGCCTGCTCTTCGTCAGCGCCATCGGCGCGGACGCCGGCGATCCGGCGCCCTATCTCCGGAGCAAGGGCCGCGCCGAGGAACTGATCCGCGGCAGCGGCCTGGAGTGGCTGGTGCTGCGCTGCTCCCTGGTGCTGGGCGAGCGCGGCGAGTTCCTGCGGCTGCTGCGGCGGCTGACCGGGCCGCTGCCCGTGGTCCCGGTGCCCGGGCACGGCCGCTACCGCCTACAGCCCGTGCACGTCGCGGACGTGGCCGAGATCGCGGCGCGGGCCTGCGAGCGGCCGGACCTGTGGAACGCGACGTACCCGGTCTGCGGCCCGCGCGCCTACGAGCTGCGCGAGCTGCTGCGCCAGGTGGCGGGACGGCGGCCGCGGCTCTTCGTGCCGGTGCCCTGGCCGCTCCTGTGGGCGGGCGCGCAGCTCATGCAGTGGCTGCTGCCGTCGCCGCCCGTGACCCCGGGCGAGCTCACCCTGCTGGCGCGCGGCAACACCTGCGACCCGCGCGTCACGGAGGCGGCGTTCGGCCTGGCGCTGCGCCCGGTGGATGGGCTGCTGGCGGGGGAGGGCGGGTGAGCGGCGTGGGCCCCGCGGCGGCGGGCGGCGCGGCACCGCACGGCCCGCGGGTCGCGGCGCGCGTGGCGGTGCTGACGGCCAGCGACACGCGCACCGCGGAGACCGACGAGAGCGGGCGTCTCCTGGCCGAGGGCCTGGCGGCGGCCGGGCATCGCGTGGTGGCACGCCGCATCGTCTCCGATGCCGCGGAGGCGGTCGAGGCGGCGCTGCGCGATCTGCTCGAGCTCGAGCTCGACGCCGTGGTCGTCACCGGTGGCACCGGGGTGGCGCCGCGCGACCGGGTGCCGGACGTGGTGGCGCGCCTGTGCGAGCGCGAGCTGCCCGGCTTCGGCGAGCTGTTCCGTGCCCTCTCCTACGCCGAGATCGGCGCGGCGGCGATGGCCAGTCGGGCGTGCGCCGGGCAGCGCGGGGACCGCCTGGTCTTCGCGCTGCCCGGCTCGCCGGCCGCCTGCCGATTGGGGCTGGCGCGCCTGCTGCTGCCCGAGCTGGCGCACCTGGTCGGCCTGGCCCGCGGCGGGTCGGCCGCCGGCGACGCGGCCACGCCGGGGATCGAAGGCGGTCCCTAGGGCCGTCGTCTCTGTGATGTCGTCGGGCCCCGGCCCGGGCGGGCCGGGGGAGATCGCACCCTGGATCGCGCCGCGAAGCGCCGGAGGAGGCATGGGAGTCAAGCCGGACCGTTGGATCGAGAAGATGTGCCGCGAGCGCCGCATGATCGAGCCGTTCGAGCCGCGCCTGATGCGCGACGGGGTCATCTCGTATGGGATCTCCTCGTACGGCTACGACATCCGCATCGCCGACGAATTCAAGATCTTCACGAACGTGAACACCACGGTGGTGGACCCCAAGCACTTCGACCCGCGCTCGCTCGTGGACTTCAAGGGCGACGTGTGCGTGATCCCGCCCAACTCCTTCGCGCTGGGCCGCACCGTCGAGTACTTCCGCATCCCGCGCGACGTGCTGTGCACCTGCGTCGGCAAGTCGTCCTACGCGCGCTGCGGGATCATCACCAACGTCACCCCCTTCGAGCCCGAGTGGGAGGGCTTCGCCACGCTGGAGATCTCCAACACCACCCCGCTGCCGGCGCGCATCTACGCCAACGAGGGCATCGCGCAGCTGATCTTCTTCGCCGCCGATTCCGAGTGCGAGACGTCCTACGCGGACCGCAAGGGGAAGTACCAGGCCCAGGTCGGCATCACGCTGCCGAAGCTGTAGCCGGGCTGCCGCCGGCGCTCCGGCCGGGCACGCCACCGCCCGGCCCACCGCGGCTCCGTCGCAAGCTGAAACGATTGTTTACGATTGGAACGGAACGGCATGCCGATGTGAAACAAGAGCGCTCCGGACGCCGTCTTCACAAGGCGTAACGGCTTCTCAAGCAGGCAGTTGCTGTAGTAGCGTCCCTTCATCCCTCGTGGCACGTCGCTTGCGGTTTCGAGTCGGCGGCGCGGAACCAAGCGATCCGCCGACCCCCCCGGCCGTGGTGGCGCGGGGGGGAATCGACAAGTGGAGGTGTCATGCAGATGAGCCTGGTGCGCTGCACCCCGACGCGCGAGTGGCGCGCTCTGGAAAACGAGATGGACCGGCGGTTCGAGAGTGTCTGGCGCGGCGCCGGTGACGCCACCCCGGCCGGCGAGTCCGGCGTGGGGCGGCCGGGCGCGGACATCCGCGAGACCGCCGACGAGATTCGCCTGCGGCTCGATCTGCCGGGCGTGGACAGGAAGGACGTGAAGGTCTCGCTCTTCGGCGACACGCTGCGCATCGCCGGCGAGCGGCGCGAGGCGACCGAGGAGAAGGACGTGAAGTGGCACCGCGTCGAGCGGTTCCACGGGCGGTTCGAGCGCTCCTTCCGGCTCGGCGCCGCGGTGGCCGCCGATCAGGTGAGCGCGACGTTCAAGGACGGCGTCCTCGACATCCGGGTGCCCAAGGCGGAATCGGCCCGCCCGCGGGACATCCCGGTGCGCAGCGAGGGCAAATAGGCAAGCACGGCGGGGCCCGGCGGCGCGCCGGACCCCGCGCGGCAGGCCGCCCGGGCCGCGGGCGGCGCTCCGCGTCACGGGCGGGTACCCGAGGCGATCTCGGAAGGAGCGGATAGAGCATGGGCAAGGTCATCGGCATCGATCTGGGGACGACGAACTCCTGTGTCGCGATCATGGAGGGCGGCGAGGCCAAGGTCATCCCCAACGCCGAGGGGTTCCGCACGACCCCGTCGGTGGTCGCCTTCAGCAAGACGGGGGAGCGGCTGGTCGGTCTGGTGGCCAAGCGCCAGGCGGTCACGAATCCCAAGAATACCGTCTTCTCGATCAAGCGCTTCATGGGGCGGCGCCTCGACGAGGTGCGCGAGGAGATGCAGAAGGTGCCGTACGAAGTGGTCGCCGGCCCCAACGACCTGGCGGTCGTCAAGGCCGGGGACCGCACCTACACGCCGCCGGAGATCTCCGCCATGGTGCTGCAGAAGATGCGGCAGACGGCGGAGGACTACCTCGGCGAGAAGGTGACCGAGGCGGTGGTCACCGTGCCCGCCTACTTCAACGACAGCCAGCGGCAGGCCACCAAGGACGCCGGGCGCATCGCCGGCCTCGACGTCAAGCGCATCATCAACGAGCCGACGGCGGCGGCCCTGGCCTACGGGCTGGACAAGAAGAAGGACGAGAAGATCGCCGTCTACGACCTGGGCGGCGGCACCTTCGACATCTCCATCCTCGAGATCGGCGAGGGCGTCTTCGAGGTGCGCGCCACCAACGGCGACACCCACCTGGGTGGCGACGACTTCGACCAGCGGCTGATCGACCACGTGGCCGAGGAGTTCCGCAAGCTCGAGGGCATCGACCTGCGCAAGGACGCCATGGCCCTGCAGCGCCTCAAGGAGGCGTGCGAGAAGGCCAAGTGCGAGCTGTCGACGGTGCTGCAGACCGACGTCAACCTGCCGTTCATCACGGCCGACGCCAGCGGGCCCAAGCACCTCACCATGACGATCACGCGGGCCACCTTCGAGTCGTTGGTCGAGGACCTGGTGCAGCGCACCGCCGGGCCCTGCAAGCAGGCGCTGGCCGACGCCGGCCTGCGGCCCGATCAGATCGACGAGGTGGTGCTGGTCGGCGGCTCGACGCGCACGCCGCAGGTGCAGGAGGTGGTGCGCCAGCTGTTCGGCAAGGAGCCGCACCGGGGTGTGAACCCCGACGAGGTGGTGGCGGTGGGCGCCGCGATCCAGGGCGGCGTGCTGGCCGGCGAGGTGCGCGACGTGGTGCTGCTCGACGTCACGCCGCTGTCGCTCGGGGTGGAGACCCTGGGCGGCGTGTTCACGCGCCTCATCGAGCGCAACACCACCATCCCGACGCGCAAGAGCGAGACCTTCTCGACCGCCTCCGACAGCCAGCCGCAGGTCGAGATCCACGCGCTGCAGGGGGAGCGCCAGCTGGCGCGGGACAACCGCAGCCTCGGCCGCTTCATCCTCGACGGCATCCCGCCGGCGCCGCGCGGCGTGCCGCAGATCGAGGTGGCCTTCGACATCGACGCCAACGGCATCCTGCACGTCGCGGCCAAGGACAAGGGCACGGGCAAGGAGCAGTCGATCCGCATCGAGGCCTCCAGCGGACTCAACGAGGACGAGATCAAGCGCATGGTCAAGGACGCCGACGCGCACGCCGCCGAGGACCAGAAGCGCCGCGAGTCCATCGAGACGCGCAACCGCGCGGACCAATTGGTCTACGAGACCCAGAAGCAGCTCAAGGAGCACGGCGACAAGCTGGACGCCGCCCTCAAGGCCAAGGTCGAGGCGGCGGTCGAGCGGGTGCGCGAAGCGCTCAAGGGCAGCAGCGACGACGAGGTCAGGTCGGCCGTGGAGGGGCTGGAGGCGGCCTGGTCGGACGCCGCCCGCGCCCTCTACCAGGCGGCCGGCGCGGGGCCGGGGGCCCCTCCTCCGGCGGGCGGCCCGGAGGTCTCCGGGCAGCCGACGCCGGGGGCCAAGCGGGATCCCGGCGACGGGGCGGTGGACGCCGATTTCGAGGTCATGAACTAGCGGGACCAGGGGGAAGGCCGAGCGTATCCGGGGACCGCCGGGGCCCCGCGCCGGGTGACCGGCGCGGGGCTTTCGTCAGGCGCCACGACCGGGTTCGGGGTCGCGAAACCCCCTTTGCCGCGAGTTCACAGCGGCGGCCGATGCGCCGCGGAACCCCCGGCATCGGAAGCGGTAGATGGATACGAAAGGCCCCGGGAGAGCCTCCTGGGGCCGTCGGAAAGAAAGCTCCCTGTGGCTCGCGTGCCGTCCTGGAAACGGGACCGTTCCAAAGACGCCTTGGCGCGGCCGGAACGCAAGCACGGCTCTTATGGGGAGCTTTCATCTTGAGGGCCCGGCGCGTGGCGCGCCGGGCCCTCGTCGTTCTTCGCCGCCGCCGAGGTGGCCGCGACCGTCCGGGGGCGGCGACTACAGGCGGATGATCTTCTTCGCCTTGCGCCCCTTGAAGGCGTTGCGCGTGTCGACGATGAGCCGCGCCTGGCGGTAGATGGCGTCGTAGTCGAAGGCCTTGTGGTTGGCGGTGACCACGACGCAGTCGGCGGCGCGCAGGCGGGCCGGCGTCAGGGGCACGGCGCGCATGCGGGTGCCGTGGTAGTCGATGCTCGGCACCAGCGGATCCGCGTACTCGATCTTGGCGCCCATCTCGAGCAGCAGCTCGATGACGTCGAGGGCCGGGCTCTCGCGCACGTCGTCGATGTCCGGCTTGTAGGCGATGCCGAGCACGAGCACGCGCGACCCGTTGACCCCCTTCTTGACGGTGTTCAGCGCCTGGATGACGCGGCGCGCCACGTGGCGGGGCATGCTGCCGTTGATCTCGCCGGCCAGCTCGATGAAGCGCGCCTGAAAGCCGTGGCCGCGCGCCTTCCACGAGAGGTAGAAGGGATCGATCGGGATGCAGTGGCCGCCGAGGCCGGGGCCGGGGTAGAAAGGCATGAACCCGAAGGGCTTGGTGGCCGCCCCGTCGATGACCTCCCAGACGTCGATGCCCAGGCGCTCGCACAGGAGTGCGGTCTCGTTGACCAGGCCGATGTTGACGCTGCGGAACGTGTTCTCGAGCAGCTTGACCATCTCGGCGACGCGCGTCGAGGAGACCCGCACGATGCGGTCGAAGACGTGGCGGTACAGCTCGCACACCACCTCGGTGCAGCGCGGCGTGATGCCGCCGATCACCTTGGGCGTGTTCTTCGTCTGGAAGACCGGGTTGCCCGGATCGACCCGCTCCGGGGAGAAGGCGAGGAAGAAGTCCTTGCCCACCTTGAGGCCGGTCTTCTCCATCATCGGCAGCAACAGCTCGTCGGTGGTGCCGGGGTAGGTCGTGCTCTCGAGGATGACCGCCATGTCCTGGTGCAGGTACTTGGCCACCTGCTCGCTCGCCGACACCACGAAGGACATGTCGGGGTCCTTGGTCTTGGACAGCGGCGTGGGGACGCAGATGCTGGCCACCGCCGCGCGCTTGAGCACCGAGAAGTCCGTGGTGGGCTTGAGCCGCCCCTGCTTGACCAGCGGGGCCAGCACGCGGCTGGGCACGTCCTGGATGTAGGAGTCGCCGCGGCGCAGGCGGGCGATCTTGCGCTCGTCCAGGTCGATGCCGTAGACCGGGAAGCCGACCTTGGCGAACTCAACCGCCAGGGGCAGCCCGACGTAGCCCTGGCCGATCACCGCTATCGGCGCGGTGCGCCGGCGGAAGCGTTCCTCGAGTGTCATGGAAGATGTCTCCGTGGAAGGCCCCGGAGGGGGGCCGCCGGACAGGCAGCGAATCCTCGAATCGAGTTCAGGATAGCAGAACCGGGGCGCCCGGGCCAAGCGGCGGGGTCCGGAGTGCGCCGGCCCGGGAGTATTCTTGACAGCCCGAAAGACGCCCGCGTACGCTCCGCTCAGTCCTAGAGCGAAGCGAGGTTGCCTGTCCTCACTGTGACTCCCGGATGACCCACGCCTAACTTCGAGTTCGCGGACGTGCCGTACGCCTCTGGGTGCGGGGTTTCTTCGGGGCACGAGAACGATGGGGAACCTCCTTCTTTTCCCCCGACGCCCGCCTCGACGGAGGTCCTTGCCGTGGCTGCTCCGAGTCCTTCCGGCGATCGCTTCGTGCGCGTGCGCGCGCCCGGCGGCGCGGCGTACGCCGTGCACCGGGACGACCTCCTGCTGCTCCTCGACGGGCCGCCGTGGGCCGGGGCTCGCGAGACCGGCGAGCGCGTGGCGGCGGCCGGCGCCGAGCTGCTCTGCCCCTGCGAGCCCACCAAGGTCGTGTGCGTGGGCCTCAACTACCTGCTGCACGTCGCCGAGAGCGCGTCGCGCAGCACGGTTCCCGACGAACCCGTGCTGTTCCTCAAGCCGCCCTCGGCGCTGCTGCCGCCGCTCGGCGTCATCGTGCTGCCGGAAGGCGCCGGGCGCGTCGACCACGAAGCCGAGATGGCGGTGGTCGTCGGCCGCCGGCTGCGCCGGGCGACGGCGGCCGAGGCGCGGGCCGCGATTTTCGGCGTGACCGCGGTCAACGACGTGACGGCGCGCGAGCTGCAGAAGAAAGACGTGCAGTGGACGCGCGGCAAGGGCTTCGACACCTTCTGCCCGTGCGGGCCGGCGGTGGTCCGCGGCGTGGATCCGGACGCCCTCGCCGTCTGGGCGGCGGTCAACGGTGTCCGGCGGCAGGACGGTCACACCCGCGATCTGATCGTGAAGAGCGCCGAGCTGGTGGCGTTCATCTCGCGGGTCATGACGCTCGAGCCCGGGGACGTGGTCTCGACCGGCACGCCGGCGGGCGTGGGGCCGCTGGCCGCCGGGGACGTGGTGGAGATCGGCGTCGAGGGGGTCGGCACGCTGTTCAATCCGGTCGCCGCCGAGAGCCCGCGGCCCGGGGGCTGACGGCGGCGGCGTGCCCCCCCGCCTGACGGTCGCGCGGCCCCGGGGTATTTGACCCCCGCGGGCCGGCCCCCGTATTGTGGGAGTCCGAACGGCGAACGCGGCGACGGGGGGGCGGGATGGCAGCTCGGCAGGAGGGCGGTCTCACGGGAAGGACGGCCGGCGGCCCGCCGCCGCCCGACGACAGCGCCCTGGTGGCCCGTGCCCAGGCCGGGGACACGATCGCCTTCGACGAGCTGGTCAAACGCTACGCCGACAAGGTGCACCGCCTCACCTACAAGGTCCTGCGCCACGAGGAGGACGCCTCCGACGCGCTGCAGGACGCCTTCCTCTCGGCGTACCGCAGCCTGCCGCGCTTCAAGGGCGAGTCCACGTTCTCGACGTGGCTCTACCGGGTCGCCATGAACGCCGCCCTGATGCGGCTGCGCAAGCGCCGGGACGGTATGGTGTCGCTCGAGCAGCCCGGCGACGGCAGCGAGACGCGCGCGCCGTTGCAGATCGCCGACTGGGCGCGCACGCCGGCCGAGGAACTGCTCAACTCCGAGTTGCGCGTCGCGCTGCAGCGGGCCGTCGATGCGCTGCCCGAGGACCTGGCGAAGGTCTTCCTGCTGCGGGAGTGGGAGGGGAAGTCCAACGCCGAGGTGGCGGAGATCCTGGAGATCTCCATCCCGGCGGTGAAGTCGCGCCTGCATCGGGCGCGGGTCGCCCTGCGCGACTTTCTCAACCGCTACTTCGCCGAGCGCGCCGCCAAGGGCGGCCGCGCCGCGGGCCCGCCCGCCTGACCCCTCCGGTGGGACCGACCGTCGCGCCCGACCCGGATCCGCCGGCGGAGCCCGCGCCCGCGCTACGCGGGGCGCGCGATCAACAGGCCGACCACCAACCCCGCCAGCAGCAGCCGGTACACCGCGAAGGGCGCGAACGACCCGCGCGCCAGATAGCGCAGCAGGAAGCCGATGGCCGCGCCGCCGGCGAGCGCCGAGGCCACCAGGCCGACGGCCAGCGCCAGGGGCGGGCCCTGCGCGAAGTCCTTGATCTGGTGCACGCCGGCTCCGAGGATGATGGGAGCCGAGAGCAGGAAGGAGAAGCGGGCCGCGGCCGGGCGGGGCAGCCCGACCAGCAGGCCGGCCGCCATGGTGATCCCGGAGCGCGAGGTGCCCGGCACCAGGGCCACGGCCTGCGCGGCCCCGATGAGCAGCACGCTGCCCCAGCCCGGGACGATGCCGGCCGGGCCGGTTCGGGCGCGGCGGTCGAGCGCCCACAGCAGCAGGGCCACGGCGGCGAGCATGGCGGCGATGATCCACGGCGAGCGCAGCGCGCCCTCGGCCGCGTCCTCGAGCAGCAGGCCGGCCGCGGCGGCGGGCAGGCTGCCGACCACGAGCTTCGCGGCCAGCCCCGCGTCGGCGTTCCCGCGCCGCTCGCGCGCCGCGCGCAGCACCCCGCCGGCCAGCGCCAGCCAGTCGCGGTAGAAATAGATCCCGACCGCCAGCAAGGTGCCCCAGTGCAGGGCCACGTCGAACGCGAGCCCCGGGTCGCGCCAGCCGAAGATCCACGGGAAGAGAGCCAGATGCGCCGAGCTGGACACCGGCAGGAACTCCGTCAGCCCCTGCACGATGCCCAGCACCGCGGCTTGCCAGAGAGTCATGGCGCGGGACGCTAGCACGCCGTTTCCGGAGGGGTCAACGACGGGCCCGAGCGCCGGCGAGGCGGAGCCGACGACCGGCGCGTCCGCCGCGCCGGTGACGGGCGATGGCGAAGGCCTCGGCGCCGCCGCCGGGCCGGTGAGCGCGGCCACCCTGGTCAGCCGCGTGCTCGGCGTGGTGCGCGAGCAGGTGATGGCCGCGCTGTTCGGCGCCGGCAACGCCGCCGACGCGTTCAACATCGCCTTCCGGGTCCCCAACCTGCTGCGCGACCTCTTCGCCGAGGGCGCGCTGTCGGCCGCTTTCGTCCCCACCTTCACCGACACGCTGCAGAAGCGCGGCCCGGCCGAGGCGTGGCGGCTCGGCGGGCAGGTGATGAACGCCGTCGCCGTCGTGATCAGCGCCATCGTCGTGGTCGGCTGGATCTTCACGCCGGCGCTGGTGCGCGTCATGGCCCCGGGCTTCGCCGCCGTGCCGGGCAAGCTCGAGCTGACCGTCCACCTGGCGCGGCTCATGCTGCCCTTCCTGCTCTTCGTGGCGCTGGCGGCCGCCGCCATGGGCATGCTGAACTCGCTGCGCCGCTTCGGTCCGGCGGCCCTCTCGCCGGTGTGGTTCAACCTCGGCAACATCGTGGTGACGCTGTCGCTGGTGCCGGTGATGTACGGGCTGGGCGCCGAGCCGATCGTGGCCATGGCGCTCGGCGTGATGGCGGGGGGCGTGCTGCAGTTCGCCGCCCAGCTGCCGCCCTTGTGGCGGCTCGGCTTCCGCCCGGCGTGGCCGCCCCGGCTCGATCACCCCGGGGTGCGGCGCGTGGCGGTCCTCATGACGCCGGCGGCCATCGGGCTGTCGGCCGTGCAGATCAACGTGGTGATCAACTCGATGCTCGCCTCCACCCTGGGCACCGGCGCGGTGTCGTGGCTGGCGTACGCCTTCCGCATCCTGTTCGTGCCCATCGGGCTGTTCGGCGTGGCCATGGCCACCGTGTCGCTGCCCTCGATGTCGCGCTCCGCCTCGGCGGGGGACATCGACGGGCTCAAGCGCACGCTGCATCGCGCGGTCCGCACGACTCTGGCGCTGACCCTGCCGGCGGGCGCCGGCCTGGCCGCCCTGGCGTGGCCGCTGACCGCGCTGCTCTACCAGCACGGCCAGTTCACGGCCCACGACACGCAGGCCACGGCGCAGGCGCTCGTCGCCTACAGCGTCGGGCTGGCCGCCTACAGCGGCATCAAGGTGCTGGTGCCGGCCTTCTACGCCCTGGGGGACACGCGCTCGCCGCTGGTGGCGAGCTTCATCTCGGTGGGCGTGAACCTCGGCCTGAACCTGCTCCTGATGCGCGTCTGGGGGCACGTGGGGCTGGCCCTCTCCACCGGCCTCACCGCGCTGATCAACTTCGCGCAGCTCTGGCTGTGGCTATCGCGCAAGGTGGGGCCGCTGGGCGGGCGGCGGCTGCTGGCGGCGGCCGCCCGCGCGGGGGCGGCCGCCGCGGTGATGGGGGCGGTGCTCGCAGCGCTGACCTGGGCCACGGCGCCGTGGTGGCGCGGACGGCTGGCGGGCGAGGCGGCGATCGTGGCGGGCGGCACCGCCCTGGGCGCGGTCCTCGTCCTGCTCCTCTACCGCGCCTTCGGGGTCCGGGAGCGCGAGGACCTGTGGGCCGCGGCGCGCGCCGTGGGGGCGCGCCTGCGCCCGCGCCGGGCGGCCGGGAGCTAGGCTCCGCGGCTGGGCTGCTCCGCGGCGGTGAGCCTCAGTCCCGCGGCGGCGCGTCCCGGGGGCCGGCCGCCTGCCGCCGCCAGCGCCGCCCCGTCCAGTCCACGAACAGGTAGAGAGCGAAGAGCACGGCGGCCGCGGCCACGAACCACCACAGCTTCTCCTGCAGCACGCGGGCCAGCGCCTCGGGGTCCTGCAGGAGCCGCGGCTCGTCGGCCAGCACGCGCGCTCCGAACCAGGCCAGCACCGTGCACCAGACGAACGATCCGAGCAGGGTGGTGACCGAGAAGACGCCGAAGCCCATGCGGGCGGCGCCCGCCGGCAGCGACACCAGGTGGCGCACCACCGGCAGCAGGCGGGCGAAGAAGATGCCGGCCGCCGCGTAGTGCTGGATCCAGAGCTCGGCGAGCCGCCACTTCTTCTCGGGGACGAAGACGTACTTGCCGTAGCGCAGCAGCAGGGGGCGTCCCAGCCAGCGCGCCACGCCGTACGAGACCGAGGCGCCGAACCACGAGCCGAGCGTGCCGGCCGCCACCACGCCCCAGAAGTTGAGGCGCCCCTGGCCCGCCCAGTAGGCGGCCGGCGGGATCACCACCTCGCTGGGCAGCGGGAAGACCGTCGATTCGATCGCCATGAGCAGGAAGATGCCCGCGTAGCCCCATTCGAGGGTCAGCCGGAACCACAGCTGCAGCAGGGAGTGGAACATCGGCCTAGAATTCGGTGACGCCGGTGAAGTTGAACTCGCGCACCAGCAGCGGCGGCGCCACCACGCAGTTGTGCGCGTAGTCGAAGACGGTGGGCAGCGCCGTCCGGCCGATCGCCTCGGCCCGCGCCAGCACGCCGAGCACGCTCTCGTTGTAGCGCAGGTTGCGCACGCCGCCGGCCAGGCGGCCGTGCTCGATCAGGAAGGTGCCGTCGCGGGTCATGCCGGTGACCACCGTGTGGCGCGGGTCGACGACCCGGTTGTACCAGAAGCGGGTCACCAGGATGCCGCGCTCGACGGCGGCGATCATCTCCGCGAGCGTGGGCTCGCCGGTGCCGAGGACCAGGTCGTAGGGCAGCGGCCCCTCGGGGTTGGGCGGCGCTAGGGCGTGGCCGGTGGTGGCCGTCCCCGCCTTGCGCGCCGTCACCGAGTCGTGCACCAGGCCGCGGGACACGCCGCCCTCGATGAGCGGCACCCGCCGCTTGGGCACGCCCTCGAAGTCGAACGGCATGCCCATGGTGCGCGGGTCAAAGGCGTCGTCGGCGATGTGGATGCGCTCGCCGGTGACCGGCTCGCCGAGCCGTCCGTTGAGGAAGGAGTAGCCCTCCTGGTAGGCCTGGGCGCCGAAGCCGGTCCAGCCCAGGAAGGCCACGAGCTCGGCCACCGCGTTCTCCTCCAGCACGACCGTGTACTTGCCCGGCGGCACGGCCGCCGGGCGGGCCGACCGCTCCGCCTTCTCGAGGGCCTTGCGGCCGAGCTCGGCGGTGTCGAGTCCGCGCACGTCGCGGGCGTTGGCGTCCACCCAGCCCGAGGAATCCGGGGCCGTCACCGTGCACGTGAAGTTGGCGAGCGTCGAGGGATGGTAGGCGAAGACGCCGCGCGTGTTGGCCACCGCGGCGACGGCTCCGGAGGTGGAAAGGGCGCCGGCGACGCTCAAGCCCCGGGCCCGGACCGGCTCGATGACCTGGCGGACGCGCTCGGCGCGCTCCTCGGGCGGGCAGGCGGCGGTGGCCTCGACCCACGCCGGCAGGTCCGCGTAGGCGGCGGGGCCGGGCAGCTCGCCGAAGTCGGGGTTCTCGGGCGACAGCCGCGCCATCTCGAGGGCGCGCTCGGCGAGTGTGGCCAGCGCGGCTTCGTCGAGGCACGAGGTGGTGGCCACGCCGGCGCGCCGGCCGAGGAAAGCGCGCAGCGTCAGCACCCGCCGGCGGGCCCGCACGTTCTGGTGGATCTCGTTGTTGGCGAAACGGGTGAGGGCCTCGTCGGACTCCTGGTAGATGGCCTCGGCCTGCTCCGGGCAGCGCGCCAGCACGTCCGCCAGCCGGCGCTGCACCTCCTCGCGGGCCGGCGCGGCGCCGGCCATCGGCTCGCTCATCGTCTCTCCCTCGCTCGCCTACTGCTTGAAGCCCACGCCCACCTGCACGTCGCGGAAGCGCGCCGAGGCGGCCGCCTGGGCGGTGCGCATGGTCTGGCTGGGCTGTGCCTTGCCGCAGTTGGGGGTGCCCCAGATCTCCCAGTCGGACGCGTCGCACACCGCGTCGCAGGAGTTCCAGAATCGCGGGGTGATGCCGGTGTAGGTGCAGTTCTTCAGCATCGCCCCCAGCTTCCCGTTCTTGATCTCGTAGCCCAGCTCGGTGCCGAACTGGAAGTTGTAGCGCTTGTCGTCGATCGACCAGGAGCGGTTGGTGAGCATGTAGATGCCGTCCCGGGTGTCGGCGATGAGGTCGGCGAGCTTCCACCGCCCGGGCAGCAGATTGATGTTGGTCATGCGGATGATCGGGATGTGGGCCCAGGATTCGGCGCGCATGGTGCCGTTGGAGGCCTGGCCGAGCTGCGGCGCGGTCTCGCGCGACGTCAGGTAGCCGACGAAGAGGCCGTCGCGCACCAGGTCGGCGCACTGCGCCGGCACGCCCTCGTCGTCGTAGCCGAAGGTGCCCATGCCGCGCGGCGCGGTGGCGTCGGCCACGAGGGTCACGTGGTCGGAGCCGTAGCGCAGCGTGCCGCGCTTCTCGGGGGTGAGGAAGGAAGTGCCGGCGTAGTTGGCCTCCCACCCGAGGACGCGGTCCAGCTCGCTGGGGTGGCCGCAGGATTCGTGGATCTGCAGCGAGGTCTGCGAGCCGTCGAGGATGACGGTGGCGCGGCCGGCGGGGCAGGGTTTGGCGGTGAGCAGCGCGACCGCCTCCTCGCCGGCCTGCTCGGCGTGCCCGGGCAGGTCGAGGCGCTCCACGACCTCGAAGCCGCCGGACTCGAACTGGCCCCCGAAGGAGGCGGGGTAGGAGCGCACCTGGATGTCGTCGTCGCTCGCCGCCGTGCCCACGAGGCCGCCGCCCGAGTGCAGGATGCGCTGCGTGATGTAGCTGCCCTCGCTCGAGGCGAAGACCTTGCGGTCCTCCCAGAACTGCAGGGAGGAGGTGGCCAGCTTGAGGCCGCGCACGCCGGCGAGGGCGCGGTCGGCGGCGAGCAGCAGGTCCACCTTCTGCGACAGCGGCACGCGGAAGGGATCGAGGCGGTGGGGGGTCTCCCAGTCCGCCTGCACGGGGGCGACCGGGGAGAGTCCGATCGGGGCGCGGCGCACGCGGGCGCTGGCGCGCGCGATCGCGACGGCGAGGGCGGCGCAGCGGTCGGCCTCGGCGGCGCTCACCTCGGCGCCGGCGCAGAAGCCCCACGCGCCGTCCACCATCACGCGCACCCCGAGTCCGCTGGACTGCGTGTCGGCCAGCGAGGTGACGCGGCCGTTCTTCACCTCGACGTACTGCATGCGCTCGGCGTTGACCCGGACGTCGGCGTAGGACGCCCCGCGCACCCGCGCGGTGTCCAGAGCCCGGTCGGTGATGTCCCGCACGGAACCCTCCTTGGGCGCCGCCGGAAGCGGCCGGCGGGCCGCGGCATCGTGCGGCCCCGGTGCGGCCGCCGTCAAGACGCCCGGCTCCCCGGCCCGGGGCGCAAGTGCCGATTCCGGCCGGGGTTGTCGCGCGCGGGAGGGTTGCCCAAACGAGGTGCGGTTCCTATAATCCCGCGTGCCCACTCCAGCCGCCTGGGGTGAGGCCGCGCGCCGGGCGGCGTGAGGCGCGCGCGAGGCGCGCGGGCGTCAACCATCCGAGGGAGCGGAGATGATCGCTGCCGACATTCTCGCGCAGGTTCCGGTGCGCGGCTCCGGCCTCTTCGACCCGCTCTATCTCGATTTCCTCGACGGCGATCCCTTCGTGAGCGGCCGGTTCCCGTCCCGCCACCGCGACGTGGACGGTTGGCCGGGGCTGGCGGAGCGCCGCCGGGGCGCGGGCGGTCCGCCCGGGATGTGGGCGGCGCTGGCCGCGGCGCACGAGCGCTGGGGCGCGCCGCAAGCCGCCCGGCGGGGCCTCGACGAGCTGGCGGCGGGGCGGGCGGTCGCCGTGATCGCCGGACAGCAGCCCGACGCCCTGGGCGGTCCCCTCTATACCCTGCACAAGGCGCTCACCGCCGTGGCCCTGGCGCGCCGCTTCGAGGCGCGCACCGGGACGCGCGCCGTGCCCATGTTCTGGTCGGCGAACGAGGACTCGGACTTCGAGGAGGTGCGCACGGTGCGCTTCCTGGGCGCCGCCCTGGAAGCGCACGAGGTCGGGCTGCCGGCTTCGGCGCACGGAGCCGGCGGCATGGTGGGCGGAATCACCCCCGCCGCGCTCGCCGAATCCTGGGAGCGCGCGGCGCAGGCCTGGCGAGGGCTGCCCGGCGCCGGCACGGTCACCGCCTGGCTGGCGCGCGCCCGGGAGCGGGCCGCCGACCTCGGCGATGCCCAGGCCATCCTGCTCCTGGCGGCCCTCGGCGAATCGGGGCTCGTGGTGCTGGATCCGCGGCTGGACGCCTTCCGCGCCGCCGCGCGGCCGCTCTACGCGCGCTACCTGGAGAAGCACGAGCGCATCCGTGGCGCCGTGGAGGTCGCCGGGCAAGAGCTCGTGGCGCGCGGCTACGGGCTGCCCATCCAGCC
>Ga0315273_10003658_pt1 | contig 18570 bp, 16 predicted proteins | sample YL17G02_0_MG_FD_205753 | JGI IMG/M metagenome (GOLD analysis project Ga0315273, IMG submission 205753) | Sediment microbial communities from Yellowstone Lake, YNP, Wyoming, USA - YL17G02_0 | ecosystem: Environmental > Aquatic > Freshwater > Lake > Sediment | place: USA: Wyoming | collected...
GAGGCTGATCCTGGGCTGCGAATCGACTTAGGGCGCGACGCGTTGGCGCGGGCGAAGGGAGCCGTTCGTACGGCTTCAAGCCCTTTGGGCGGCGGAATTGCGGCAATCCACCTTTATGCCGGGCGTGGAGCGCTCGCCCTTTGCTTAATCCTCGCCGATAAGTAGCATTTGCGGGATGTGAAGGGCGGGCCGCGCTAACCGAGCTTGAAGTTGATTTGCACACCTTCGCCAAGGAGCTCGATATTCGGGTTCTCCTTGATGTATTTGGTGAAGGCTTTGCGGGCGCATTTTGCGCTGTTCTTCAAATCGCCCGTGTCTTCGACCTCGTACTCGGACCGCGCCAGGATCTCGTCATATTTCTTTCCGGTGACGACAACTTTCATACCCAACTTCTCCTTTTTCTTCTCCCGGCGGGGATAGAATCGATGGCTCGCATCGGCGGCCACGTCCTTTTGAACGATGAGCAGGTCGCCTTTGATTCGCTTCGGCTTCCTTTCGTCCCGGTCTTGGCCGAGCACAAACATCGCTGCCCCGGCGCCAGTGACGGCCTTCTCAAGCGCCTCGACCGAATGATCCCAGCCGCGTGCCGCGTATTGGTAGGTCTCCTCGGCGCTCCAATGGCTGAGGATCACAGCCTGCCCAGTGGTGCCGATGATGGTGACGATGTCGCTGAAATAGTGGGGCAGCTCGTCGGGATGGACGTGCTGGAGGACTTTTGAGGAGAACAAGAATGTCGGCTTGGCGGCTGCGGCTTCGGCCACCGTTTGTTGCGAGATGACCCGAAGATTTGGTCTCGCTTGCTCGAGTGCTGCAGTACCGACGAGGGCTTTGCCTTCCTCCAGAAAGAAATCGGCGATGTCCATGCCCCAATAGGCGCCGGGCTTGAGGTGGCGCATCACGTGAATGCCGAGGCGTAGCGTGCCGCAGCCGAAGTCGACGCAAATATCGGTCGGCTTCAGCCCGTATTGCGCGAGTTGGCCGAGGATCTGGAGGCCGGCAACCCCGAACGGCTCGTTGATGAGATTTGCGCCGAGCGAGCCGTGCGGCGTGCTGGCGTCGAGCGCGAGCTTGGCGCGCTCGGCATAGAATTTCTTGAATTGGGCGGTGGGATTGCGCCCGCGCCATTCGGCGAACACGGCTTGTTCTTTCTCAAGATCGCGTGGAGCGTTCTTCATCCTTGACCCTCGTTACTCGGTACTGGTTACGCGCGATGTCAGGCATCCCGGCCAAGCCGGTGAATTCCACGAGATTCGCCTAGACCTCCTCCTATCTTGATCCGTTGACCCTAACGAAAGGTTGCGGTTCGGGTCCTAATGGATCGCCCAGAGCTGACCGCTGAACTTGGTGAGCTTCGGCGTGCCGGCAAGGACGCCGGCCTTGAGCCAAATCTCGAGCGGTCCGGCGATATCTTGTTCTTCAATATCGCCGAGTTTTTGGCGCCCGCGGCGCGATTGTGAGGCACTGCCGCGTTTCGATAACCGCGCGATGGCGTTGCGCATCGTTGCCGCCAAGCCGCTTGTTGCGACGCCGGCTGCTGCGTCCGTCACCTCCGGCAGGTCGAAAGACTCGATCGCATCGAGAATGCGGTCCGCCGCATAAGGCCGCTCCATGTTCGCGATATAGTCCTCGAGGCGTGTCCGTTGGCTCGCGAAGCTGTTTCGGACCTCGTCCCGATTGAGCCCGCGCACCCCTGCCACGCCCTCGACCACGTCCTCGGCGCTTCTCACCCATCGGCTGATGCGGTCCGGCTCGTTGACGAACTCGCTGTCAGGTTCAGGCACGTAGGAGAACACGGCGCGGTCGAGCAGCAATCCCTCGATGCCGGTGGTGCAGCCTGGATGGAGCACGGCGTCGGCCGCCATCATCCAGGCATTTGCCGCGCCCTCGTGGTGGACATCGATGCCGAGCGGCTCCGCCCATTGCCGCCACATGTCGCGGTCCTCGGCCGGATGCGGACGGAATACGATTTTGCCGGCGCCCGGCATGGTGGCGAGCTCCTCGAGCAGCGTCTTGAGGCCGGCCATCTGCCGCCGCTTGAACTCGGCATGCTTGCGCAGGAACTCGACCTCGCCGCCATCGTTGATGCGGCCCTTTTCCAACCAGCGCTCGACCGTGTCCTGGTCCCGGCCATAGGCGTTGACCCTGACGAAGTTGCTGTTGACCAGGAGGAAGGGCCCAAGCTCACGCTCGATTGCCTCGGCGCCGGGGGCATAGACGCCACGCAGCTCAGGCAACAGCACATCGAAGCGCGGATTGCCGGTGACGGCGATCTTGCCTTCCGCTCCGGGCCTATGCTCGCGGACATCGCGCGCATTCCGCTCGCCGGCCGTCAGCAGCACATCGACCAGCGAAAGCGCGCCAGGCCCGAGCTTGCGGGCGCAATAATCCTCGGGGTTGGTGTAGAAGGCGCTCTCCTCGCAGAGATTGGCAATGCGATGGCCTTCGCCGCGGATTTGCTCGAGCCTCGGGATTTTCCGGTCCGGGATGCTCATCTCGACATAGAAGCCGGCAGGCTTGCCGCGCATGAACTCGCGCGTGTCCTTCTGCGCCCCCATGACCACGATCCAGCCGCGCGCGGCGGCACGCGCCGCAAGAAAGCTCTTGCCGAGGAGCTCGCGCGCCTTGGTCTCGATGGGCATATAAAGAATGCGGCGCTTGACCATGCCCTTCATCCGTCAGCTGACCGCCAGGCTGTCTTGCGGCTTGCCGACATCTAGACGAGGGGCAGGGGACCGGCAACGCTGACCTGGATCGCGAATTGCCGAATCTGGAGCCCTGCCAAAACTCTGGAGCCCTGCCAAAACCTTGACACCCCCCTCAATCCATGGACATTTGCGCCCCTGGCGATAGCGCCGGGAAAGCTTTAGGATAGAAGCTGAACGTGGCTATCCTTGCCGGTCGGGAAGCGAGGGTAGGGCGGAGTTCGGTAACGGGGTCGTCGCGCGACGCGGGAACCCCAAGATGCGTGTTCGGGCCTTGCGCCAGGCGAACCGCCGGGCTCCATCCATCCCTCCCACTTGACGGCGAAAACGCAAAAGATTGCCGTGGCTGAACGCCGTAGACGGGTCGGTTCTCCAGCAGGCTGACCTCTATGGGGGGAATAGATGGCACGCGAACTCGATATTGACGGAACCAAGATTCACGATGGCGGCGATTGCTATGTGATCGCCGAGATCGGGCACAATCACCAAGGCAGTCTCGAGCAGTGCATGCAGCTGTTCGACGTTGCCAAGGAATGCGGTGCCAACGCGGTCAAGCTACAGAAGCGCGACAACCGCACGCTGTTCACCAAGGCGATGTATGACAGCCCGTACATCCATCGCAACAGCTACGCGCGGACCTATGGCGCGCATCGCGAGAAGCTCGAATTCGGCCGTTCCGAGTATGAAGAGCTGATCCGCTACGCCAAGAAGCTCGGCATCACTTTCTTCTCAACGGCCTTCGATATACCGAGCGCCGATTTTCTCGCCGAGCTCGACATGCCGGCTTACAAGATCGCCTCTGGCGATTTGACCAACACGCCGCTGCTGCGTCACGTCGCCAAGATCGGCAAGCCGATGATCATCTCGACCGGCGGCACCGTCATGGACGATGTGGTGCGCGCCTATCGCACCATCATGTCGTTGAACCACCAGCTCTGCATTCTGCAATGCACTTCCGGCTACCCTGCCGAGTTCGAGGAGCTCAATCTCACCGTGGTGCGGAGCTTCCGCGAGCGCTTCCCCGACATCACCATCGGGCTCTCCTCGCACGACAACGGTATCGCCATGGCGCTGATCGGCTATGCCATGGGCGCCAACGTGGTCGAGAAACACTTCACCCTGAACCGCGCCGCCAAAGGCACCGACCACGCCTTTTCGCTGACGCCGGTCGGCTTGCGCAAGATGGTGCGCGATTTGCGCCGCGCCAGGATCGCCATGGGCGACGGCGTCAAGCGGCAATACGAGAGCGAGGTCGATCCGCTCTACAAGATGCAGAAAAAGCTTGTCGCCGCGCGCGATCTCGAGCCGGGTCACGTGCTGAGCGAGGACGATATCGCCATCAAGGCGCCGAATGACGGGCTTGCCGTCTACGAGTATGAGAATGTGCTCGGCATGCGATTGACCACGCCGCTCAAGGCGGACGACAACATCCTCTACGAGGTGCTGGAGAACGTCGATAGCCGGCGCAAAGCGGCCGCGGGCCGCGGCTGATGGCTAGCCGGCTGCCGGCGGCACTGCTTCTGGGATGAGTGCTGGTCAGGATCCTCTATTCTCGCTTGCGGACCGCGTCGTCGTCGTGACCGGCGGCGCCGGCATGCTCGGCCGCCAATTCGCCAAGACCTTGCTTGCCCGCGGCGCCAAAGTCGCCGTGTTCGATGCGGCCAGCGTCGAGCAGGCACGCAAGAATTTCGGAGAGCAGGGGAGCGACGCGGCACTCCACTTCGAGCAGGTCGATGTCGCCGACCGGGCGTCCGTTGTGGCAGCGTTCGCGCGCACCGAGGCAGCTCTCGGCACGCCGACCGGCCTGATCAATGCCGCAGCCATTGACGCGCCGTCGGATTCGCCCGCGACCGGGCCGTTCGAGACCTATCCCGTCGATCTGTTCGACCGCATCATGGCGGTGAACGTGAAGGGCGTGATGCTGTGCTGTCAGGTGATCGGCGCCGCCATGGCCAAGGCCGGGCGCGGCTCGATCGTCAATATCGCTTCTATCTACGGACTCGTTTCGCCGGACCAGAGCCTGTACGACTATCGCCGCGCCCGCGGTGAAGTGTTCTTCAAGCCGGTCGCCTATTCCGCCTCGAAATCCGCGCTGTACAATCTCACCCGCTACCTCGCCACCTATTGGTCGCGGGCGGGCGTGCGGGTGAATACGCTCACCCCTGGCGGCATCTTCGCCGGCCAGGACGACGACTTCCTCGCCGGCTATACGCGCCGCGTGCCGATGGGGCGCATGGCGCGGCAGGATGAGCTCGACGGCGCTATTGTATTTCTTCTGTCCGACGCCTCGTCCTATATGACGGGCGCCAATCTGGTGATCGACGGTGGTTGGACCGCTTGGTAAGCCGCAAAGTCTGAAGGCGTTGCCGTTTCCCGACCGGCTCGGGAACTGGATCGGCGGCGCGTTGCGCGAGCCCGCTGGTGCACAGCTCATCGATAAGCTGTCGCCGCATGACGGCCGCGTGCTCACGCGCTTCGTGCGCTCCGGCGAGACGGAAGTCAGCGATGCTGTCGAAGCAGCCGCAGCCGCGCAACCGGCGTGGGGTGCGATGCCGGCCGTGCAGCGCGGCGATATTCTCCACGCCATCGCCATGGGGCTTAAGGCGCGTGCCGGCGATGTCGCCGCGACCGTCGCGGCCGAGACTGGCAAATCGATGAAGGATGGAGCCGGCGAGACCAAAGCTGCCATCCAGCAGGGACTGTTCATGGCGGGCGAAGGCATGCGCCTGTTCGGCCGCACCACGACGAGTGCTGCCGCCAACAAGCAGGCAAGCACCATCCGCTGCCCACTCGGCGTGGCAGGACTGATCATCGCCGCCAACACCCCGATCGCCAATGTCGCCTGGAAGGTGTTTCCGGCGCTGATCTGCGGCAACACCGCAGTGCTCAAGGCAGCCGAGGATACGCCGGCGACCGCCTGGCTGTTTGGCGAGATCGCTCAGGACGCAGGACTGCCTGCCGGCGTGTTGAACATCGTGCAGGGCCTCGGCATCGAGGCCGGCCGCGCGCTGGTTGCAGACCCACGTGTCGCGGTGTTGAGCTTTACCGGCTCGACCGCCGTGGGCCGCGAGATCGCCAAGTTTGGTGGCGAGCGCCTCGCCAAGGTCTCGCTTGAGCTTGGCGGCAAGAACGCGCTCGTCGTCTGTGACGACGCCGACCTCGATCAAGCGGTGGAATGGACGGCACTGTCAGCCTTCTCCAATGCCGGGCAACGCTGCGCCGCAGCGAGCCGCATCATCGTGTTCGACGCCGTCTATGACCGCTTCAAAGCCGCGCTGCTCGCGCGCACCAAGCAACTGAAGGTCGGACCGTCGGACGCCGACGATTTCGGCCCGGTCATCAACGAGCGCCAGCTCGACAACATCCTCGCTTCGATCGGCAAAGCCCGCGACAAGGGCGCAAGGATCCTTGCCGGCGGCACGCGCCTCACCGACCCCGCGCATGCATCAGGCTTCTACCTCGCCCCGACCGTGGTCGAGGGTGTGAACCCGCATGACGATTTCTCGACGCGCGAATTGTTCGGTCCTGCCGCCTGTCTCTACCGCGTGCCGAATTTCGACGCTGCCATCGCGCTCGCCAACGACTCGCCTTACGGCCTCACCGCCGCGATCCACACCAAGAGCATCGACCGCGCCGCCGAGTTCGTCCGCCGCGCCGAGGCCGGTACCGTCTCGGTCAATGCCGGCACCTATGGCAGTGAGCCGCATATGCCGTTTGGCGGCGTGAAGGCGTCCGGCAATGGCAGCCGCGAGCCCGGTCCCGAAGCCATCGATTTCTACTCGAGCCTGAAGAACGTCTACGTCACCATCAATCCCGGACGGGTCTGACATGGCCGGCCCCAATGTCCTTGCGGTCATTCCGGCGAGAGGCGGCTCCAAGCGCCTGCCGCGCAAGAACATCATGCTGCTCCGCGGCCATCCGCTGATCGCCTACACCATCAAGGCCGCGAGCGACGCGACCAAGCTCACCGACTGGCTCGTCTCCACCGATGACGCCGAGATCGCCGAGGTGGCGCGTGCCTATGGCGCGTCGGTGCCCTTCATGCGGCCGGCGGAATTCGCCGGCGACAAAGACCGCAACTCTACCGTCGTCCGCCATGCCCTCGAATTCATGGAGGAGAAGACCGGCAAGCGCTACGACATGCTGATGCTGCTGCAGCCGACCTGCCCGATCAGGTCGGGCGCCCATATCGACGAGGCCGTCAGCCTGCTCGCCGCCTCGCCGCTCCATACGCTGGCTAGCGTCAAAGGCCCCATCAAGAAGCGCGACCCCTATATCAAGGCCGTGCGTGACGGCGTTCTCGTGCCCTACAATCCGGCCGAGGATCCCCGCGACTTCGAGGGCTGCTACAGCTATAACGCCGCCATCTACGCCATGAAGCGGGATTTCTTCTTGCGCGAGAACGCCTTTGTCTCGCAAAAGTCCGTGCCGCTGTTCATGGACCGGTACTTCTCGGCCGATATCGACGAGGAGATCGACGCCCTGGTGGCAGGACTTTATTTCGATTATCTCGCCTGGGACCCGTTCGGGGATCAGGAAAAGCAAGCGCATGGGGGCAGGGGAGCGGCCGGGGGCCGCGCCTAGGGTAGGCCCTCGCCACGGAGGTTAGTCATGCAGTGGTGCCGACCGTTAAAGGGGGTCATCCCCGTCGTCCAGACGCCGATCCATGCGGACGGCTCTGTCGACACCGAGGGCCTGACGCGGCTTATCGACTATCTCGTCGCGGCCAAGGTCGGCGGCTTCTGGGCGCTCGGCACCGGCAGCGAGGACATGAACCTGTCCTTCGACAAGCGCCTCACCGTCGCGCGCACCGTCACCGAAGCCAATGCCGACCGTGTGCCGCTGATCCTTGGCGCCGGCTTCTTCGCCATGGAAGACATCCTCAACTTCATGGATGCCACCAAGGATCTGCGCTTCGACGCTTATCACGTTATGCCGTATCACCCGCTGATGGGTCTCGATGGCATGGAGAAATTCTATCGGGATCTCGCCGCGCGCGCGCCGAAGCCGTTATGGATGTACACCAGCGCCAATTGGTGCCGCGCCTTCCCGCCTGAGTTCGTCGCCAAGCTCAAGCCGGTGCCCAATATCGCCGGCGTCAAGTACTCGACCAGCAAGACCACCGATCAGATCGCCGTGCTCGCCATGGCCGAGCCGGAGTTCCAGGTCATCACCGCCGTCGCGACCCAGTTCATCGCCGTGCTCGGCATGGGCACGCAGGCAAGCACCACGAGCCTCGCCGGTCCGCTGCCTGAGCCGCTCATTGAGATCTACAATCTCTACCAGGCCGGCAAGATTGAGGAGGCGCGCGCTGCCCAGCTCAGGCTCAACGCCTTCCTCAAGAAGATGCCGTCGCGGCCCAAGGGCTGGAATTTCCTCGGCGCGGCGGAAGAGAAATACATCCTGTCGCTGCGGGGCATTTGCGAGCCGCACGTCACCTCTTATTACACGCCGCTGAATGAGGCCGAGCAGGCCCAAGTCCGCGCGGCGCTCGACGAGTTCGGCTTCGCGCCGCGCGTCCGCGAGCCTGCATGAGCATTTGACCAGCATGAGTGAAACCCTGTGGTTTGCGGCGCCGTCCGAATTCGAGCGCGTGCGTCGGCTGAATATGAGTGAGACCGAGCGGGCTTCGTTGTTCGCCGATCTCTGCCGTCTCAACACGCTGTCGATGATCGCCTATGCCGGCTCAGGACATATCGGTTCGAGCTTTTCCTCGCTCGATATCGTCACCTGGTTGTTCCTACACGAGCTCGGCAAGGCGAACGGCACTGGCGGCGCACCCGACCTTTATTACTCTTCGAAGGGGCATGACGCGCCCGGTCTCTATGCGGCGATGATCGCGCTTGGCCGCTTGCCGGCCGACAATGCGCGCAAGCTCCGCCGCCTCGGCGGCCTCCCTGGCCATCCCGATATCGTCAGCACGCCCGAGATCGTCACGAATACCGGCTCGCTCGGCATGGGCATCTCCAAGGCCAAGGGCATGGCGTTCGCCGACAAGCTTCTGGGCCGGCGCCGCCGCATCTTTGTTCTTACCGGCGACGGTGAGCTGCAAGAGGGGCAGATCTGGGAGTCGCTGCTGTCGGCCGCCAATTACGGCATCGACAACATCACCGTCATCGTCGACCACAACAAGCTGCAATCCGATATCTGGGTCAGCGAGACGAGCGACCTTGGCGATCTCGAAGCGAAGTTTGCCGCCTTTGGCTGGCATGTCGCCCGCTGCGACGGCCACGACATCGAAGCTCTTGCCGAGACCATCGAGAAGGTCGATGCGGTCAAGGGCAAGCCGAAAGTCATCATCGCCGACACCGTGAAGGGGAGGGGCATCTCCTTCATGGAGTCGACTTCACTCGGACCGAACGACAAGCTCTACCGCTATCATTCCGGCGCGCCGTCGGCCGAGGATTACGCGCGCGGTGCCAAGGAGCTGATCGAGCGCGTCAACGGCAAACTCAACGCAGTCGGCTCCGCGCCGCTCGCCCTCGAGCAAGAGGCAAGGCCGGTGAAGCCCGTGCCGGCGGTACCGCAGCGCATGATCCCGGCCTACACCGAGGCGCTGATCGCGGCGGCCACGAAGGAAAAGCGTATCGTGGCGCTCGACGGCGATCTCGTGCTCGACACCGGGCTGATCCCGTTCCGCGACCGCTTTCCCGACCGCTTCCTCGAATGCGGCATTGCGGAGCAGGACATGGTCTCGCAGGCCGGCGGCATGGCGCTGCAGGGGCTCGTGCCGCTGGTGCATTCCTTCGCCTGCTTCCTCGCGGCGCGGCCGGTCGAGCAGATCTATAACAACGCCTCGGAGCGGACCAAGGTGATCTATGTGGGCTCGCTCGCCGGTGCCGTCCCCGGCGGTCCAGGGCACTCGCATCAATCGGTCAACGATATCGCCACGCTCGGCGCCATGCCGGGCATCGAGCTGGTCGAGCCATCTTGCCCGGCCGAGGTGGCACCGCTGTTAGATCATCTGCTCGCGGCGGAAGGCAGCGGATATCTCCGCCTCGTCTCCATCCCGTGCGACATTCCCTATACGCTTCCGCCCGGCTATCGGCCCGAGCCTGGAATTGGCGTCGAGCTTGCGCCCGGCAAGGATGCGGTCATCGTCGGCTATGGCCCGGTGCTGCTGCCGCAGGCCTGGTACGCGGCCAAGATCCTGGGCGAGAAGCACGGAATCGAGGTCGGCGTGGTCAATCTGCCTTGGCTATCGCGCGTCGATCGCGACTGGCTGCGCAAGACCGTCGAGGGCAAGCGCGCCGCCTTCACGCTCGACAATCATCTGCTGAAGGGCGGGCAGGGCCGCATGGTCGCCGCCGCCATCAGCGAGCTTGGCCTGAAGGCACAGCCTCTGGTGAAATGCTTCGGCCTCACCGACTTTCCGGTCTGCGGCCAGGACGCCGAGGTATTGCGCGCCCACGGCCTCGATGCTGAAAGTCTGGCTGAGGCGATGGCGGGAACTCTGCGCGGCAAGGCCTGACCGCATTCCGCCACGTGCCTGAGCTATCGCCGGGCCGAACTGCCTCGGAAGCGAGCCATACCTATGAGCGGAGCGCGTGAGACCAAGTCCGGGCAAGCTTCGCTTGCGTCGTCGTCGTTGGCGAAGCCGAAAACGATCGTGCTCGTCATTTCGCATCTCGGGCCAGGCGGTGCGCAGCGCGTGGTGGCGAACGCCGTCGAGGTGCTGGCCGGGCGCGGCCTCGACGTGCATCTCCTCGTCTTCACCGAGCGCGCCGATGCCTATCCGATCGATGCTCGCGCCACATGCCATTACTGGCTGCGGCACTGGCTGCGGCGCAGCGGGGCCCGCAGGCCGCTCGATCTCGAAGACAACGGCGAAACCGATGCGCCGATGCCGAAGGCGCGGAAATCCGGACGCTCGTTGAAAGATATGGTTCGCAGCGTTGTGCCGACCCAGGTGGGGTCCGCCTACGAGCTCGTCCGCATCTCGAGCTGGCTCAGGAACAAGATTAAGCAGATCGAGCCCGACGCCGTGCTCTCCTTTCTCACCCAGACCAACATCATGACGGTGATGGCGACGCGCGGGCTCGATACGCGCACCGTGATCTCCGAGCGCAACGATCCGCGGCTTCAGCGTCATCGCCCTCGCGTTGAATATTTGCGCCGCCTCATCTATCCGCGCGCCGATGTTGTCACCGCCAACAGCCTCGGTGCGCTCGATGCTCTTTCGGCCTTCGTGCCGCGCGGCAAGCTCGCCTTCCTGCCAAATCCTCTGCTGCCTGCGGGGGGAGGGAAGGCTACTGCCTTCGCGGCGCCGACCGTCATCACGGTCGGGCGCCTGGTCGAGCAGAAGGGCATCGACGTCCTGCTCAAAGCCTGGGCCAAGGTCGCCGCAGCCCTTCCCGGCTGGCGCTTGATGCTGGTTGGCGGCGGTCCGCTTGAGGGCGATCTGAAAGCACTTGCCGCCAAACTGAAGATTGACCGCAGCGTGGAATTTGCCGGCCATGTCTCCGATCCGTTCCCGCTGCTCAAAGGCGCCAAGCTGTTCGTCCTCACCTCGCGCTTCGAGGGCACGCCGAACGCGCTGCTCGAGGCCATGGCTTGCGGCCTTCCGGCCGTGGTGTCGGACGCATCGCCTGGACCTAGCGAGCTGATCGGCTCAGGAAAGGACGCCGCGGGCCTGATCGTCCCGGTCGAGGACGCCGACGCCACGGCGGCGGCAATCATTCGCCTTGCCGGTGACGAAAATTTGCGCCGGCAGCTTGGCGCCAATGCGGTTCAGCGTGTCGCCTCGCATGGCGCCGACCAGGCCATCGATGTTTGGCTTCATCTCTTGCGCTGCGAGTAGGGACCTTGCGCATCCTCTTCGTCATTCCGAGCCTCGGTCCTGGCGGGGCCGAGCGCGTCGCGAGCCTCCTCGTCAATGACTGGGTGGACGACGGACACGAGGTTACGCTCGTCACCTTCGAGATGCCGGGCGCCGAGCCTTTTTTCGCCCTCGACCCACGCGTCAACACTCAGCTGCTCGCGGCGGACTCATCGAGGCGGGGCGTTGCTGCGCGGCTCGGCGCGAACGTCGCGAGGGTCGCGCGGCTTCGATCGACGCTCAAGGAGCTTCGCCCCGACACTGTCGTCGCCTTCATGACCGAAGCCAATGTCGTGGCTCTTGCCGCCGCGAAGGGTCTTGGCATTCCGGTCGTCGTCTCGGAGCGCAACCAGCCCGACCGGCCCGGACTCGGCCGCCTGCATAAGCTTGCCCGCCGGCTGACCTATCCCTCCGCCAGCGCCATCGTCGTGCAGACCGAGGACATCGCAGATTGGGCGAAGCAATTCGGCGTTCCGGTTGAAATGATTCCCAATCCTGTCGCTCTCGAGCCCGAGCCCAAGCGTCCCGCCGAAAGCAGCCCAGCCATCGTCGCGATGGGGCGTCTGACTTACCAAAAGGGCTTCGACATCCTGGTGAAGAGCTTTGCCGCGGTGGCCGGCCAGCACCCAGAGTGGCGCCTTGTCATCCACGGCGAGGGGCCGGAGCGCGGTGCCTTGCGGCGCCTCGCAGCCGAGAGCGGATGCGAGGACAGGATCTCGCTGCCTGGCCTCGCCAAGGACAGCGGCGCCATGCTGCGCGAGGCGAGCCTGTTCGTGCTGCCGTCGCGCTTCGAGGGCTATCCCAACGTGTTGATCGAGGCGCTCGCCGCGGGGCTGCCCGTCATCGCCACCTCTTGCCCCGGTGCGAGCGAGGAAATCGTTGCAGGTGGCGACCACGGCCTACTCGTCCCGCCCGACGATGTCGCAGCTCTAGGCAACGCGCTCGACATTATGATGTCGTCGCCCGATCTCAGGTCGGGCTATGCCGCGCGCGCGCGCGATGCAGTCGCCAAGATTGAGACCAGTGTCATCGCCAAACGCTGGCTCGACCGTCTTGCTGGGCTTGGCGGCTGAGGACTCCGCTATTTCGCCGCGGCCGCGGGCTCGATCGAGAACATGCCCTGGCTGAGAATGCCGCCGTCGACCGGCCTCGTGGTTTCCCGCAGCACGGTGACCGTGCATCCCATCTTGGCGCACATGGCGCGCATATCGTTCATGCCGTGCGCCCACTTCCAATCCTCGAATTGGAATGAGGCATCGTTGCTCCATTTGGAGTGAATGATGGCACGGCCTGAATCACCGATAATCCGCACGATATTCTCGATGTATTCGTGCAAATCCCCCTCATGCACGGCCTTGAGCACGCGGGTCGAGAACAGCAGCTTCGGCTTCAGCGCCGCGACCTCGACGACGCTGTCGGGCGAGATCACCCTGAGATTTGGCTTCTTCTCCGCCATCAGCGTCTCGCCGATCAGGGAACTTCCAGTCTCGAGCAAGGTATCGGCGATATCCATGCCCCAATAATTGCCCGCGTTCAGGTAGTTGATCGCATGAAGGCCGACGCGAAGCGTGCCGCAGCCGTAATCAACATAAATGTCTTCAGGCTTAAGGCCGGCTTTGACGATGGATTTAAAGCGCTTCTTGCCGGACTCTTCGAAGTCGCCGACTTCGAGGTTTGGACCCAAGCTCTTATGGGTCTTGCCGGTAAAGTCCTTCTTGTTCAGCTTCTTGGCGAAATAGTCCTTGAAGGTCTTGGTGGGGTTCTGGGCCTGGTAGGTCTCGAACTGCTCGGTCTTCTTGCCCACGCTCACCACCGACGCTAAAACTTTGAAAACACGTCTATTTCCACGCCGGTCTGGCGACCGGACTTCTTACCCCGCTTCAACCATTCGGGCAAGGCAAGACCGGAATTTTGTACTATGGGACCGGCGCTTCGTGTACCAGTCAACCCCATTCGCCAACCCCCTAACGGGAGCGCTCCTGAGGCTGCGGTGGAGGCGACGCGTTGTCTTCTTGGCCTTGGTTTGCCTTGGGTTCGCCATGGCTGAGGGGCAATTTCCGGCCACAAACCTGGCCTCGTTGGCAGCAGCCTAGGCGGATCCATGACGGGACGGATCTTTATGCAAAAGGACGTGGCTGCCAACAGACTTGGGAAGGCCCACTCCGCCCTGTCCAAGATCGCCAGGCAGGGCACAAATTATTCGAATCTCGTCTGGTGGCTCGTCTCCTCCGCCTTGCGCGGGCGAACCACCCGGCTTGTCGGCACCATCGCGCTGAGCCTCATCCATCTCGCGGCTCAGGCCGGCGCCATCTACGCTGTCTATTGGTACGGCAGGACAATGGAGCAGACTGGGCCCGCCAGGGTGCCGTGGCTCGACATCCAGATCAACCTTAAGGATCAACCTGAATGGCTGTGGGTGGTCGTCATCATCTCGACCATCTGCTTCGTCACGAGCGCGTCGTTTCTCTACTTGGCCCGCCGCCAGATCCTGAACTTGGTCGAGGTCTATTATGCCCGCAAGGTCGAGGAGCTGGTGCTCGACTCCTTGCGCCTACCCGATCCGCGCGCGCGGCTCGCCACCGATCTGTTCATGAATTTCGGCGTCGGCGGCCTGACTACCGGCTGCCGGCGCGCCGCCATCATCGTCATCAGCTTCGTCAATTCCATTACCGCCATGGTCGGGGCTGTTGGCGCCACGTTCTTCCTGCTCCGTATCGACTTGTCGCTGACGCTGATTATCCTCATCGCCGTAAGCCTCGCCGCGCTGCTGCTCTATCCGCTCACTCTGCGCGCCGTGCGCGGTGCTAAGGACCGGGAGAAATCGCAGGCTGAATTCAAGGTCGAATTGCGCCAGCTCGTCGAGGAGCGCACCGTCAAACAGACCGTGAAGAGCCTTCGGTCGGCCGACGCGCTCGCGAGCGGCTACATGATGCGGCGGCGAGTGCTGATCGAGCTCGTCTACGCCATCGAGATCGGCGTGACCGTCATTCTCGGCCTCGTGATTTATTACATGGCGAGCCAGGCCCTTGCCGGCCGTGAGCAATGGGCGATTTTCATCGCCTATATCGCCGCGCTGCGCATGACGTTGAACGGCGCCGCGCACGCCATCCAGACCTTCGCCAGCGTCAGCCGCTATTATCCGCAGATCGTCCGCTACTACCTCTTCACCAAGGACATGCAGCGGATCGACGACGTGCCGTTTGCGGAGGTGAAGCAGGGCGACCGCGTCATCCTCGGCACGCTGCCGAACGGCGAGGATATCGTCGCCGAAGCGGGCTCCCACATCGCCCTCGTCACCATCGACCCGGTGCGTGACGCGCAATACGCGCTGATCGACGCGAGGTTGCCGCATTCGCGCGCGCCGATTGCGTCTGCCGTACTCGAACCCGTCACCATCCAGGAAGGTGGCCCGGCGCTTGCGCTTATCTCGCAGTTCAGCATCGACGGCAAACAGGACGTGTTCGCAGCGGCGCTGGCGCCCGGACCGCTCAGGGACAAGGTTACACTGATCGTCTATGCCCAACCGGAAAAGGCAGGCTTGTTCGGCGAGACGCTCGTGCTCACCGAGGACGAAGGCGAGTTCAAGCGCTTTGCCGTGCTCGGCACCGAGGAAGGCGAGGCGGCTCTGAAGGAGGTTGCGCTCAAGCTCTCCGCCCAGCGGCGGAAGAAACGCGGCATCGCCGATCCCGACGATGAGGATCAGGACGAGGACGACGATTGATGAGCCGCTCGCAACCACCGCACGGGCCGGACTTTCTCGTCATCGGAGCCCAACGCGCCGGGACCACGTGGCTGCATCGGGTGCTGCGGCAGCATCCTGGCCTGTGGCTGCCGCCGGTCAAGGAACTGCATTATTTCGACAAGCTAGATACGAAGCGCACGTTTCTCGATGCCAAGGAGCGCCGGCGGGTCAAGATAAAAGGCCTGCTGTCGCTCGACCCCTGGCTGTTCCGCTATTGGTTCGCGGCCCGCGGCGACGATTGGTATGCCAAACTGTTCCGACGGGCGCAAAGAGAGGGCTTGGTCGCCGGCGAGATCACGCCGGCCTATGCGATCCTCGATGAGGAGACCTTGCGGCGCATGCAGCGGGTGAACAGCAAGGTGAAGCTCATCTTCGTCATGCGCGATCCTGTCGAGCGGGCCTGGTCTGCCGTCAACAACGCGGTCAAGAAGGGCGTAGCCGAGACGCCTTCGGTCGAGGATACGATCGAGCGGGCGCGCAACCCTGGCAGCGCCGCACGTTCGGCCTATGCCGACACCATCAACCGCTTCGAGCGCATTTTCCCGCCCGAGCAGATCTATTATTGTTTCTTCGATGAGCTTCGCGACCGGCCGGAGGCGTTGACCACGTGCCTGTTGTCGTTCCTTGGCGTCGATCCGGCGTTAGCCGCGAACATGGAGCTGCCACGGGCGGTAAATGTCGCGGCCGGCGCCAAGCCGATCCCGATCGAGTTCTCGCGCGAGATGGCGCGCGACTATCTGCCGTCGGTGACGGAGCTCTGCCAGCGCTTCGAAGGCCCTCCACAGGGCTGGAAGGCGCGCTATGAGACATTGGTCAATGGCGGCGGTTGATCAGATGGTGTCGAACGGCGCGAGTAAGGCGGGGAGTGGCAAGGACGCGGTGAAGGTCGTCTTCATCGCCAGCGCCAGCCATAGCGGCTCGACCCTGCTCGACCTGCTCCTCAATGCGCATCCAGACATGGTGTCGGTCGGCGAATTGAAGCAGCTTGGGCGCTATGCCAATTTCGCCCGCAAACGCGGCCGCATCCCCCAATGTACCTGCGGCGCGCCGAGCCTCGCCGAATGCCCGTTCTGGGGCAAAGTCGGTGCCCTGACAGAGGCGAGGGCAGGGCAGTCGCTGGGCGAGCTCAATGTCGAGAATTACGACGACCGGGCTAGCTTCGACCGCGACAATATCGTGCTGTTCAGCGCGATTGCCGACAGCGCCGGCAAGCGCTTCATCGTCGATTCGTCGAAGAACGCCGACCGGCTCGAGCGCCTGCTCGCCGATCCTGGTCTCGACGTGTTTCCGGTCTTTCTCCTCCGCGATCCAAAGGGTCAGATTTGCTCGTCGCTGCGCAAGAACAACGTGAACACCTGGCTCGGCAAGAACACTTACGGCCTGCTCAGGCTGATCAAGAATTACGTTGGCACCAACCGCAAAATCTACGGTCTGGTGAAAGACCGGACGCACGCAGTGATCCGCTACGAGGAGCTTGCCGCCAATCCGGAGCGAACGCTGACGCCACTGATGCAGGATCTCGGCCTTGCCTTCCATCCTGACCAACTGCAATGGGCGGCGAAGGAGCGGCACAATATCAGCGGCAACCGCATGCGGTTCGGCGCGTCGAGCGAGGTCAGGCTCGATGAGCATTGGCGCGACGAGCTGACCTTGGCGCAGCGCCTCGCCATCGACGCCGGCACGTTCGCGGGACGCTATCCCTTCGTCAAACTCGGGCTGCGCTAGATGGCGGACGCGACCGTCAAATTGATTCTGATCGGTGGGGCGCAGCGCTCCGGCACGACACTGCTTCAAACGCTGGTGGCCAATGCGCTGAATGCGCCGATCCTGCCCGAGGCGCATATCCTGTACGACGTACTCGCCTCGTACCGCCGCGCCAAGGCGGCGCCGAACAAGACCCGCTATTTCTATCGCAGCGATGCGGACCTGCTCGCTTTCTTCCGCGCTTCGGCCGATCGCCATGTTGCCGATCTCGCCGCGATTTCGGGCGGCCAGACAATGGTGCTGAAGGATCCGAATTTTGTGCAAGTCGACGCCGAAGCTGCCGCGATCTTCCCGGCCGCCGTCCGTATTGCCGCCTTGCGCGACCCGCGCGACATTGCCGCCTCGTTCCTGCGTATCGGGCAACGCGAGCGCCAAGATGTCGAAGCCGGCAAATATCGCCGCCGAGACATCCATTTCATCGGCAAGAAGATCGTTGGTTCATACGCTGATCTGATGGCGGAGACAGCGCCTGCACATCTGGTACGCTATGAGGAGCTTGTCACCACGCCGCGCGACACGCTTGCGTCGCTTGCGCGAGAGACAGGGCTTCCACTTTCGCTCGACCGCATCGACAGTCCCCAATGGTTGGAGGCAGATGCGCGGCACGATGCTGCCTGGATCAGCGAGCTCGAGGGCAGGGAGCCCACCGCGGCTAGCGTCGGGGCTTATACGACCGTGATGCGGCCGCGCCAGGTCGCGCTGGTTGAGGAGATTTGCGGCCCCTATATGGCTTGGGCCGGCTATGAGCGGTCCGTGCCCGCTTCGCTTCGCGGCGAATGGTTTTCAGGACGGCTCGCACGCGATATCCTTGGCCGCATGCGCCGGAGCTATTGGTCCCATCGCGGGCGCCTTTCGCAGCTCTAGACCGCGATTTTGGAGTAAGCGCCATAAAGCCGATCGACATCGACAATCGGCGCCTCTTGATCGTCACCGAGTCGCTCGGCGTCGGCGGCACCGAGAGTCATCTGATCCGCACGCTGCCGCGACTGGCTGAGCGCGGCTGGAAGGTCGCAACCTTCTGCCTCACCGAGCGGGGCGCGCGCGCCGAACAGGTCGAGGCGGCGGGGGTCGAGGTTTATTCCTCGCCCCGCATCGCCAAGTGCAAGGGCTCGCTTTTTCGCTATCCCATGCATGTGACCGTCGCCACCAACAATCTTTAATTGGCTGATGCGGCGCTGGCGATCGCGGATCGCCCATTTCTATCTGCCGGGCCCGTATCTGATCGGCGCCAATGTCGCGCTCGCCGCCGGTACGCCGATCAAGGTGATGAGCCGCCGCAGCCTCTCGGGATATCAGCGGAACTGGCCGACGGTCGTACGCCTGGAACGGCGCCTGCACGGCCAGATGGACGCTGTGATCGGGAATTCGCGAGAGGTCATCCGTGAGCTGATCGACGAAGGCGTCCCCGAGGCCAAGATCAGGCTCCGCGCGAAAATAGCAGCGGATTCAAGGCCGCGCCCAAAATTCGCGTCCGGCCCACCTCTTGAGCTGTAGGAAATGAAGTTTCTTGAGAAGAATGCGGGGACGCGCTACAGTTCCATTGG